>OGDF01007351.1_pt1 | contig 10353 bp, 9 predicted proteins | sample 1570141 | NCBI WGS metagenome assembly OGDF01 (sample SAMEA4370581, study PRJEB24528) | human gut metagenome | reverse complement strand
GCATCGTACTGAACGAGGATGACGAGATCATTGAGCTGATCAATCCGGAGATCGTCTACACCGAGGGCGAGGAGACGGCGCTGGAAGGCTGCCTCAGCGTTCCCGGCAAATACGGCGAAGTGACGCGCCCCTATGTGGTGCGGGTCAAGGCGCAGGATCGTGACGGCCAGTGGTTCGAAGTGGAGGACGAGGGCATCACCGCCCGCTGCTTCTGCCACGAGATCGAGCATCTGGACGGCCACCTGTTTGTGGAGCACACCGACCACCTGATGGAGGGCGAGGAGCTGCAGCAGTGGCTGGCTGACCACGCCGACCAGTACGAGATCGAAGATGCGGAAGTAGAGGAAGAAGAGTAATGCGGATCTTATTTATGGGCACGCCGGAATTTGCGGTGGCCTCCCTAAAAGCACTGGTGGAGGCCGGTCACGAGATCTGCGGCGTCTTTACCCAGCCGGATAAGCCGAAAAACCGCGGCCACAAGCTGACATTCTCACCTGTGAAGGAATATGCCTTGTCACAGAATCTGCCGGTGTATCAGCCGCTGAAGCTGCGGGACGGCACGGCGTTGGCACTGGTGCAGGAGCTGCACCCGGAGCTGATCGTGGTGGCTGCCTATGGCCGCATTCTGCCGGAGGATATTCTGAACATGCCGCCCTACGGCTCTATCAATGTGCATTCCTCCATCCTGCCCAAATACCGCGGCTCGGCCCCGATCAACTGGGCGGTTCTCAACGGCGAAAAGGTCACCGGCGTGACCATCATGTATATGGCCGCCGAGCTGGACGCGGGCGACTCCCATTGATCCAGACGAGGATGCCCAGACCCTGACGGCTCGTCTGGCTCTGCTGGGTGCTGACGCGCTGGTGCAGACGGTGCACGACCTGACGGCCGGTACGGCCACCCGTACACCGCAGGAGCACGACAAGCACACCTATGCCCCTATGCTGGATAAGAGCATGAGCCCCATGGACTTTACGAAGCCCGCCCAGCAGCTGCACAATCAGGTGCGTGGGTTGATTCCCTGGCCCTGCGCGACAATGGAGTTGAACGGCGCTAGCGTGAAGGTCTACCGTACCGCAGTGGGCGAGGAGACCGCCGCCGCTCCCGGCGCAGTCGTGGAAGCCAACAAGAAAGGCATTGCTGTTGCCTGCGGCGACGGTAAGCTGCTGCGGATTTTGGAGCTGCAAGCACAGGGCGGCAAGCGCATGTCCGCCGCCGCCTATCTGGCAGGCCATCCGATCCCGGTCTGCCTATGAACGAAAAACGAAAGAGCAACGCCCGCGACACCGCGCTGGAGGTGCTGCTGAGCGTTTCCGCCGCCAACGCCTGGTCGGACGGCAGCCTGAAACGCACCATCGCCAAAAACGGGCTGGACAGCCGGGACGCGGCGCTGGCCAGCCGTATCGCCTATGGCGTTATCCAGAACCGCATGTATCTGGACTACTACATCAGTCTGTGGTGTACCCAGAAGGCGGAGCGGCTGGAGCCGCTGATCCGGAATATCCTACGGATCGGTGCCTATCAGATACTGTTTATGGATAAAATTCCCCACCGCGCCGCCGTTAACGAGGCGGTGGAGATGACCAAGCGTCATGGCCGCCCCAAGGCGGCAGGCATGGTCAATGCGGTGCTGCGGAAATTTGTTACCAACTGGCTGGATATGCCGGAGCTGCCCCGCGGCAGCACGGCGGATTACCTGTCGCTGCGGTACAGCCATCCCAGGTGGCTGGTGACGCGGCTCATCGACATTCTGGGCGCGGAGGAGGCAGAGGAATATCTCCGCTGCAACAACGCCATCGTTCCCACCACCATCCAGACCAACACCATGAAAACCACGCCGGAGGCGCTGGAAAAGGAACTGAGGGCCACCGGTGCGACGATCATGCCCCATCCGTGGATGGCTGGCTGCTTTGAGGTCAGCGGCACTGGCGATTTGGAGAGTCTGAGTGCTTTCCGGCAGGGCATGTTTACGGTGCAGGACGCGGCAGCCCGGCTGGTCGCCACGGTGGCTGCGCCGCAGGAAACCGACCGGGTACTGGACGTCTGCGCCGCGCCGGGCGGAAAGTCCTTTGCGCTGGCCATCGACATGGGGGACAGGGGAGATATCCTCTCTTGTGACGTGCACCCCCACAAGCTGAAGCTGATCGAAAAAGGCGCAGCCCGTCTGGGTCTGCGCTCCATCCGCACGGCGCTGGCCGACGGCCGGGAGCGCCACGAGGTGTGGATCGGACAGGCGGATCTGGTGGTGGCCGATGTGCCCTGCTCCGGCCTTGGCATCATTCGCAAGAAACCGGATATCCGCTACAAAAACCCCAAGGAGTTGGCCAAGCTGCCCCGTGAGCAGCGGGCCATTCTGGAGAATGCCGCCAGCTACGTCCGTCCCGGCGGCACGCTGATTTATTCCACCTGCACGGTGCTGCCGGAGGAGAATCAAGAGGTGGTCACGTGGTTTTTGAAGGAGCATCCCGAATTCCACCTGTCGCCCTTTGTGCTGCCTGCTCCTATCGGCGGCTGCGATGGACATTTGACCCTGTGGCCCCAACGATGGGGCACGGACGGCTTCTATATCTGCCGTTTGGAAAAGCAAGAGTAAGGAACTGCCTATGACAGATATCAAATCTCTGGATCTTCAGGAGATCACACAGCTGCTGCGGGAGATGGGAGAGCCATCCTTCCGGGGCAAGCAGGTATTTACCTGGCTCCACCGGGGTGTGACCTCCTTCGAGGAAATGAGCGACCTCAGCAAGCCCCTGCGGCAAAAACTGGCGGAGCGCTGCTACATCACCGTTCCCACCGTGGAGCGCAAGCAGGTGTCAAAGCATGACGGTACGGTGAAATACCTGTGGCGGCTGCCGGATGGCAACTGCATTGAAACGGTGCTGATGCGCTATCACCACGGCAATACCGTGTGCATCTCCTCTCAGGTGGGCTGCCGGATGGGCTGCGCCTTCTGCGCCAGCACCATCGCCGGAAAGGTGCGTGACCTGTCGCCCTCCGAGATATTGGATCAGGTGCTGTTTACCCAGTTGGACAGTGGCCTTGCCATCTCCAACATTGTGCTGATGGGGATCGGAGAGCCGCTGGACAACAAGGATAACGTGCTGAAGTTCTTAGCGCTGGTCAACAGCCCCAATGGGCTGAACATCGGCATGCGGCATATCAGTCTGTCCACCTGTGGCATCGTGCCCCAGATCGACGCGCTGGCGGAGCTGAATTTGCAGCTGACGCTGTCGGTGTCCCTCCACGCGCCGGACAGCGAGACGCGCTCCCGAATCATGCCGGTGAACCGCGCCTATGACGTGGAGCAGCTGTTTGCCGCCTGCCACCGGTATTTTCAAAAGACAGGCCGCCGCATCAGCTTTGAGTACGCCATGATCGACGGCGTGAACGATCACGACTGGCAGGCCGACCTGATCGCCCAGCGCATCAAGGGCATGCCGGGACATGTAAATCTGATCCCGCTGAACGAGGTGACGGAGAGTCCCTTCAAGCCCAGCCGCCGCACAGCCGCTTTTCAGAAGCGGCTGGAGTCCCATGGCATTACCGCCACGGTGCGGCGCAGTCTGGGCGGCGATATTGACGCGTCCTGCGGCCAGCTGCGCCGCAAGGCCATGGAGGAGGAAAAGAGAGCATGAGGATCTGGGGCATCACCGATACAGGTCTGGTGCGGTGTGAGAATCAGGATTCCTACGCCACCGCCGTGGTGGCGGACTGCACCGTTGCGGTCGTGTGCGACGGTATGGGTGGCACCAATGGCGGCCATACCGCCAGCAGTATCGCTGTCGAGACGCTTTTGCAGGAGCTGGAAGCGGCGTTGAAGCCCGGCATGGACTGGCAGCAGATCAAGGCCGTCGTCCTGCAGGCCATCGCGCAGGCCAATCTTGACATCCGTACCCGCGCGGCGGAGGATGAATCGCTGTCCCGCATGGGAACGACGCTGGTGTGCGCCGTCTGCCGTGACGCAGAGGCGGAGGTGTTCAACGTAGGTGACAGCCGCAGCTATCTGATCAACGAGGACGGCATCCGTCAGGTCACGCGGGATCACTCCGTGGTGGAGAATATGGTGGAACGGGGCGACATCACACCGGCGCAGGCCCGCCGTCACCCCAGCCGCAACCTGATCACCCGCGCATTGGGGCCTGACGCTCAGGTGGAGGCGGATAGCTTCCGTGTTCCCTGGCAGCAGGGGGATTTCCTGCTGCTGTGCAGCGACGGTCTTGTCAATACGGTGACGGATCAGGAAATGCTGTTCGAGGTCATGCACGAGCAGGATCTTGACGGCTGTCTGGATCGGCTGCTGGCCAAGTCCAAAGAGCAGGGCGCACCGGATAACGTGACCGTTGTCCTGCTGCAAAATCTATGAAAGGAGATGACCGCAAATGGATCAGTACATTGGAAAAATGTTGGATAACCGCTACGAGCTGCTAGAACTGATCGGCTCCGGCGGTATGGCCAATGTCTATAAGGCCAAGTGTCATCGCCTTAACCGGCTTGTGGCCATCAAAATACTGAAAAGCGAGCTGGCGGAGAACGCGGAGTTCCGCCGCCGCTTCCGGGATGAATCGCTGGCGGTCGCTCAGCTGAGCCACGCCAATATCGTCTCCATTTACGACGTCTCCAGCTCTCAGGGGACGGATTATATTGTCATGGAGCTGATCGACGGCATTACGCTGAAGCAGTATATGGAGCGTCGCGGCCACATGGACTGGCGGGAAGCGCTGCATTTCATCACCCAGATCATGCGTGGTCTCAGTCACGCCCACAGCCGGGGGATCATCCACCGGGATATCAAGCCCCAGAACATCATGGTGCTGCGGGATGGCAGTGTCAAGGTGGCTGACTTCGGCATCGCCTGTCTGGCAGACGCCCATCAGACGCTGGCGCAGGAAGCGCTGGGCAGCGTCCACTATATTTCTCCCGAACAGGCCAAGGGCGACCGACTGGACGCCCGCAGTGATATCTACAGCGCCGGCGTGGTGCTGTATGAAATGCTGACGGGCCGTCTGCCCTTCGAGGGCAACAGCGCTGTGTCCGTGGCCATCCAGCACTTGAGCAGCGTTCCCCTCAGCCCTCGTGAGATCAATCCCGAGATCCCGGAGGCGCTGGAGCTGATCTGCATGAAGGCCATGAACGCCGACCTTACCAAGCGCTATCAGAGCGCCGACGCCATGCTGGTGGATCTGGAGAAGTTCCGCAAGGATCCCACGGTGGATATGGACTATATCCGTACCGAGCTGGCGACGGATGTGGACAGTCAGCCTACCAGCCCGATCCCGGTGCAGAAGGTGGGCGACGCAGTCAGGAAACGGCAGGCCGACGAGGAATATGACGACGATGACGACGGCATTTCCCTCATGGACTATGTCCGGGGCAATAAAAAGACTGTCGCGCTTTTAGCCGGCGGCGTCGCGGTGATCGTGCTGATCTTCGTGCTGATCTTCACCGGCTTCGGCGGCAGAGGAAAGGAGAAGGCCTATAAGGTTCCCAACCTGTTGGGCTCCACAGTCGAGGAGGCCAACGAGCGAGAGGATGTTAAGGGTATCTTTACCATTGAGGTTGTGGGAACCCTTAATGACGACCATTTCCAGCCCGGACAGATCGTGCAGCAGGATCCTGCCGACGGCGTGGAGCGCCGCAGTAACTTTGTCATTCAGGTCTATGTCTGCGCAGAGCGTGAGGAGATCACCATGCCTGACCTGCTGGGCAATGTGTACCAGAACGCGAAGGTCAAACTGCAGCAGTACGACCTGAACCTGCGTGTGACACGTGAGGAAGCGTTTTCCGACGAGTTCCCTGCCGGTCAGATCATGGAGACGAGCCCGGCCCGCGGTACTGTCCTGAAAAAGAACGACAGCGTTGTGCTGACCGTCAGCAAGGGGCCGGAGAGCATTACCGTGATCTCCTTTGTCGGTATGACCTACACCCAGGCGAAGGCCCAGGCCGAGGAACTGGGATTAAAGGTTGGCGCGCCGGAATACCGCTACTATGATCCCACCGCCAGAGAGGGCGACGTGATTGAGCAGAGCATTGCGCCCTCCACCACGGTGCAGGGCGGCACGGAGATCATCTTCACAGTGTACGGCTCCACCAGCGATCAGACCAAGTCGATCCGTGTGCAGTTTATCGTTCCGGATGAGCTGCACGGCGAGGATACGATCCGCGTGGAGTTCATCATGGATGATACGGTGGTGGATACCCTGTTCTTCAGCGGCGATGACGCAGTGGTGTCCTATGATTTCGAGGGAAAACCGGGAACGGCGGTGACGGTATACGCCCGTATTAACGGTGTTGCGACGGACTCGCAGGTGATCAGCTTTTGAGCCGGGGCAGGATTGAAAAAGCCCTGAGCGGCTTCTATTATGTGAACACCGGGGCGGAGGTATTGCAGTGCCGTGCCCGTGGTAAGTTCCGCAAGGAGGGGATGAGCCCCCTCGTAGGCGACTGGGTAGAGGTGCAGGAGCTTGGCGGCGGAGAAGGTCTGGTGCAGCGCATCGAGCCGCGCCGCAGTCAGTTCCAGCGGCCCGCCGCCGCCAACGTGGATCAGCTGGTGGTCATTGCCTCGGCTGCCATTCCGGTGACGGATCCCTACCTGATCGACCGCATCAGCGCCATCGCCGTGCTGAAGGGCTGTCAGGTGCTGGTGGTGCTGAACAAGTGCGACCTTGACCCGGCGGACGACCTGTACGAGATCTACAGTGCCTCCGCCATCCCGGTGCTGCGCGCCAGCGCCGCTACCGGCGAGGGGATCGCTGCGCTGCATCAGGCGCTTCGCGGCAAGCTGAGTGTGCTGACTGGCAACTCCGGCGTGGGAAAATCCAGCCTGCTGAACGCGCTTGCACCCCATTTTGACCTGCCGGTAGGCGAGGTCAGCAAGGCGCTGGGCCGTGGCCGTCATACGACGCGGCATGTGGAGCTGTTTCCGTTGGACGAGGATACCTATGTGATCGACACGCCGGGCTTTTCCTCCTTTGACGCCCAGTCGTTGGAGTGGGAGCTGAAGCAGCATCTGCCGGAGACATTTCCGGAGTTCCTGCCCTATCTGGATGACTGCCGGTTTACCGGCTGCCAGCATGTGAAAGAAAAGGGCTGCGCCGTTTTGCAGGCGGTGAAAGACGGTCGGATACCGGAGAGCCGTCACCGCAGCTATGTGCGGCTGTATGAGGAACTGAAGCCCCTGAAGGAATGGGAACAGGGGAAAAAAAAGCCATCTGCATAGGGCGCGGTTCAGGCCGCGCCCTATGTGCTGCCCTCATGAGAAAATGGTTGAAGAAAAGGACGGAGTATGGTATGATATAAAACTGCAAAACGCCTTATTTCATAGAGAAACGAGTAGAGATATGAAAACACATGACTTCTATTTTGATCTGCCGCAGGAGCTGATCGCCCAAACCCCCATCGAGCGGCGTGACGCCTCGCGGCTTCTGGTGCTGGACAAGGAGACCGGTGCGTGGGAACACCGGCACTTTTTTGATCTGCCGGAGTATCTGCATCCCGGAGACTGCCTGATCCTCAATGATTCCCGCGTGCTTCCGGCACGGCTGCTGGGCCAGCGTCTGCCGGGCGGCGGCGCGTGCGAGGTGCTGCTGCTGATCGACCGGGGCGACAAGACGTGGGAATGTCTGGTGCGGCCCGGCAAGAAAATGCGTAAAGGCGCGAAACTCTCCTTTGGCGACGGCCAACTGACTGCCGAGGTTACGGAGGAACTGCCCGGCGGCAACCGGCTGGTGCGGTTCGACTATGAGGGCATCTTCCTTGAGGTGCTGGATCGGCTGGGCAAAATGCCCCTGCCACCTTATATCAAGGAGGAATTGCAGGATCGCGAGCGCTACCAGACGGTGTATTCCAAGGTGGTGGGCAGCGCCGCCGCACCCACGGCGGGCCTGCATTTTACGAAGGAGCTGCTGGAAAAGGTGCAGGCCATGGGCGTTGGCATTGGCTATGTGACGCTGCACGTGGGCCTTGGCACCTTCCGTCCGGTGAAGGAGGACGAAATCACCGAGCATGAGATGCACAGCGAGTACTGCGTTATCCCCCAGGAGACGGCCGACCTCATCAACCGCACCCGTGCCAACGGCGGCCGCGTCATCTGCGTGGGCACCACCTCCTGCCGCACGGTGGAATCCTGGGTAGGGGAGGATGGCACCATGCAGGCCAGCGCCGGATGGACGAATATCTTCATCTATCCCGGCTACCGCTTCAAGGTGACGGATGCCCTGATCACCAACTTCCATCTGCCGGAATCCACGCTCATCATGCTGGTGTCGGCGCTGGCAGGGAGGGAGCACATTCTGGCGGCCTATGAGGAGGCTGTACGGGAAAGATACCGGTTCTTTTCCTTTGGCGACGCGATGTTTATTCATTAAACAGGAGAGCAACATATGTTCAAGGTCATCAAAAAACAGGGCCGCGCACGGCGGGGACAGTTCCTGTGCGCTCACGGCGGCATGGTACAGACGCCTGTGTTCATGAATGTGGGCACTCAGGCCGCCATCAAGGGTGGCATCGACGCCTTTGACCTGCGGGATCAACTGGGCTGTCAGATAGAGCTGAGCAACACGTATCACCTGCATCTGCGGCCCGGTGACGAGACCGTCAAGGCGCTGGGCGGCCTGCATAAGTTCATGAGGTGGGACGGCCCTATCCTAACGGACAGCGGCGGCTTTCAAGTGTTTTCCCTTGCCAGCCTGCGGAAAATCAAGGAGGAGGGCGTGACCTTCGCCTCTCATTTGGATGGACACCGCATCTTTATGGGGCCGGAGGAGAGCATGCGCATCCAGTCCAATCTGGGCAGCGACATTGCCATGGCCTTTGACGAGTGCGTGGAGAATCCCGCCCCTTACGAATACGCGAAAGCCTCCTGTGAGCGGACGCTGCGGTGGCTGGAGCGGTGCAAGGCGGAGCATGACCGGCTCAACAGTCTGCCGGATACGGTGAATCCCCGGCAGATGCTGTTCGGCATCAATCAGGGCGCCACCTACGCCGATCTGCGCATCTGGCATATGCAGCAGATCGCCAAGATCAATTGCGACGGCTTCGCCATCGGCGGTCTGGCGGTGGGTGAGCCTACCGAGGTGATGTATGAGATCATCGACGCGGTGGAGCCTTACATGCCGGCGGACAAGCCTCGCTACCTCATGGGCGTGGGCACCCCCAGCAACATTATCGAGGGCGTGGCCCGCGGCGTGGATTTCTTCGACTGTGTGATGCCGGCTCGCAACGCCCGACACGGTAAGCTGTTCACGTGGCAGGGCACCATGAACATCAAAAATGCCCAGTACAAGCTGGACGACGGCCCTGTCGATCCTCAGTGCGATTGTCCCGTGTGCCGGAAGTTTAGCCGCGCCTATCTCCGCCACCTGTTTACGGCGCAGGAGATGCTGGGCATGCGGCTGGCCGTGATGCACAACCTGTATTTTTACAACAAATTGACAGCGCGCATCCGCCAAGCGCTGGACACAGACGAATTTGATGCCTTCCGCGCCGAGTACAGCCGCAAGCTGGCAGAAAAAGTGTAAAAAACTGCGGGAATTGTTTCCAAACCTCTTGCCAAAAGGACAAGTCTTTTGTATAATAGCTAAGATATCTGTGAAAAGGAGTATCCCCTATGTTTGATCTGATTACAACGGCCTATGCCGAATCCGGTACCTCCACCACGGCTGGCGGTGGTATGTCCTCCATCCTGATGATCGTTGTCATGCTGGCGATCTTCTATTTCCTGCTGATCCGTCCCGAGAACAAGCGGAAAAAGCAGGCCGAGGAAATGCGCAGCTCTCTGAAGAAGGGTGACTGGCTGACCACCATTGGCGGCGTGTATGGCCGTGTTGTTTCCATTACCGATCGTACCGTGGTCATTGAGACCAGCGAGGATCGCGTCCGTATCGAGTTCCTGAAGTCCGCCATCGGCCAGGTCGGTACGCTGGACGAGCAGGCTGCCGCCATGCAGCGCGGCGGCAAGAAGGCCAAGAAGGAAGAAGCTCCCGCCGAGGTGGAAGCGCCCAAGGCCGAAGAGACCGTTGAAGAGACCGCTGCCGAGGAAAAGACTGAGGAATAATTGGCATCATGCCACGCAAAAAAGACGCTCTCCTAAGGCCGGCTCCGCATAAGAAAACATACGGTTTTGCCTGCGCCTATTTGGCTAAAATGCGACCGAAAAAAGTGCCCTATACGTCAGTATAGGGCACTTTTTGCAGCCGATTTTATCTCAAATATTCATTGGCAAAACTGCTTCGCACCGGAAAAGGACAAATTTTGTGCGGGATCAAGGCGCGGTGACGAAGGCATGCTGACGCATGGCAAGTCAGCGCAACAAAGATATCCGTGCAAAATTTGCCTTTTACGGCGTGTGTTTTCTTA
>OGDF01007335.1_pt1 | contig 10368 bp, 17 predicted proteins | sample 1570141 | NCBI WGS metagenome assembly OGDF01 (sample SAMEA4370581, study PRJEB24528) | human gut metagenome | reverse complement strand
TAATCTATTATACACCCTCTCATAAAATGTGTCCATATATCTATTCTAACACCAATTAATATACTCTGAACTATTTTCATATATATCTTTTAAAGATTGTTTTATCTGTTCATTTGTTAATGATTTAAATCCTGAATTTTCATAATCATCTCCCACAATTAAACAATCACCTACAACAATCTCATAACCAATATCTAAATTAGATTTCATATTAAATAATCTTCCTTCTTCATTACAAATTACTAATGCACCAAATTTATATTCACACACCTCGATCAATCCATGAACTAATTTTTGTTTTGATTCTAACGTATTATCAATTTCTATTACTTTAGGTTTTTGATCAACTTTTTTATATATTACTCGTATCTTTTCAACATTTTCCACTCTAAATCACCTCATCTGATTCTTTAAATATTGAATATCCTATTCTTGTATATATAAACCAAAATTCTAAAAATGATAATAAGTTTTCAAAAACAAATTCTAACTTTTTTTCTCCAATCATACTCAAAGTTACTCTTGCACCTTTTCTCACCTTTGATAAGTTATATATATATTTATCATACACACTCATATCAGATTGGCATAAATAAAACTCTGCTAATTTATACATTGATTTTGCAGAGTTTAAGAATATTTTTAAATTTCTTTTTTTATCAATAATTGATTCTCCATATTTACTTTTAAAGTCTTTAATTAGATTATCAACTATTTTATTTCTTCTTTTATATACATTTTCACCTATTGAAATATAATCACATAACATTTGATTTATTTCTAAATCAGTATATTTTTTACCTTTAATATCAATTTCTATTTTCATAAATCCTCCTTAAATATTATCATAAAAACTCTCTAAAAATTCTTTTGAGTATTTTCTTTGGTCTTCAAGTTTAAAGCTTTTTGTATTACTATTCTTTCTTTCATCATCTTTAACTCTCCTTACGACCCAACTTAAAATTGCATTATAGTCACTTTCGTAATACTTGCCAGTAGATTTTTTATAAATATCTAAAAAGTCAATAAATTTTTTGGCTAATTTTTCTCCATGCTTGCTTTTCAAATCATTCCATTCCTTACTGGTTAAAAAAACTTTATCCTTAAATTTAAATTTAGTATCTATATTTTTAGTATTAATATTATTAGTTTTTTTATAAAGTATAGTTTTTAAACTTCCTGAAGTATAATTTTGATCATTTTGAAGTTTATTTTCTTTACTTCTAGAAGTTTGATTTTTATCTTCTTTAGGTTTATTTTCTTTACCTTTGGAATTTTGATTATTAGTAACTTGTTCTACCTTAAGTTTTCCTATATAAATTCTATTAGGTTTTGATAATCCTAATCTTTCTTCTTTTATTAAGTTACAGTTTCTTAATTCATTAAAAATTTTAACAGCAGTAACTTTGGATACTCTTAACTCATTCATTATTTCTTGCCTCGTATATATTAAATAAATTTGATTCTTTTCATTTACCCAACCATTTATTCTTGAGAGTTCTAATCTATCTAACAAAAAAGTATATGCAACTTTTGATTCTAATGATAAATTCTGATGATAATATGAATTAACAAATAATTCTTTCGGCATTTGATAAAACTTGTATGACAAATTATCATCTAATGTGATCAAATCTACTTCATCTTTTGTCATATCATCTCTCCTCAACAAAAAAATGAGAATTTTTATTAAATCCTCATTCTTGACAAATAGCTTTTTTTCTAATATTTTCTTTCCTGCTAAAATTTAACAGTAACATCATTTGCAGATGCAAGGCAAATTGCTTTTAAAGATTCATCAACACTTAATTTTTCGTTTTCTTTAAACCATATCTGTGATCCACCCATTTTAGATGCCTTTGCACTACAAGTAATCGTATCATCATATTTTAATTTTCCACTATCTATTTGTTCCATTGTTATAAGTAGTGTCATAACCTTTGTAACTGATGCTGGTAATAACTTTTCATCAGCATTATTTTCATATAAAATAGTATTAGTCGTAGGTTCAATTAATATTTGTGATACGGATTTAAAATCAAATTCTGCAGGCTGTATTTTTAAATATGACTCGGAATTTACAGATACACTACTTTCGTCCTCTATATATCCAGTAATATTTTTATCATCTTTAGTATTTTTTGACTCATTATCTAACGTATATAAATAACCTGTACAATATACTTGCTTATTTATCCACATTGCACACATAAAAAGTAAAATAAAAATAACTTTTTTTCTAATCTTATTCAACAAAATCCCTCCAAAAACAATATAATTCGACTACTACATTATATTATTTTATTTTCTATTTATGAAATAATAATTAGTTTAATTGCAAAAGTAAATTCTGCTGTAACATTAGTAGCTATTGTACTTATATTACTTTGTGCTGTATTCATTGTATTTGTTTCTTTATTTAAGTGTATATATAGCTATTATCATTATTATACTTTCAATTTTCTACTCAAATAATGAATAAAATTGATTTTCAAATTTTTCAACAACGAAATTTATACTCTCCATATAATTAATTAATTCTTAATTTCTTTGTTATTTCTTGCAAAAGTGTATTTATCTTCCTTTAATTTTATTATATTAAAATTATTATTTAAAGGTCAATCCTTTAAATAAGGTGCTACCGTAAGCAGTACTTTAATACAACAAAAATTTTATGCGCTAACACTAGCCAATATTGTTGATATTAAAATAATTCCTGTAGATATCATCCCTAAAATACCTGAACAGATCATACACATACCAATTTTAGATTGCGCTACCGATTTTTTTAAGAACGTACCAAAAACAAGTAATAATACATCTACTATAACAGATAAGTATATTACTAATATGCCATATGTTATACTTTTATATTTTAACATTTGATGTGATACATCAACCATATTAGCAGCATTATCTTTTATTTCTTGAGTTGTATTAGAATCAGATGCTATTTTATTAAAATATCCACTTATTCCTACCATTTCTGTACCATCAACTTTATTTACTACATTTGTTGCATTAGAAGCTTGATTATACAAAATAATTGGGATAATTCCAATAATAGCTACTAATATAATTACAACTAAAATATTTTTTACAATTTTTTTATTTAAAATAAAATTTTGATACATCTTTATTTATTTTATTATAAAATAGTTTACTAATACTGTTTTTTGTGGTATAATAGTTTACAGTAATATATTTTATTTTTTTATAATTAATGAAAGGAGTTCCCTATGAGTGATATTTATTTTGTACCAGAAAGTACAGCTTACTGTACGGTAACACTCGATAATCTTTTTGGAAAGGAGGTAGAAAAGTTAAATTTTTCATGCAATAAAATCATGAAAAATTGGCTACATAAATATGATGGATGCTATATTTCACCATACAAGCCAAAACTTAGGCAGGTACGGAGCTTCACAATTCCAGAAGGTGAAACTCTTATAAGTGAATACAAAAAGCTTCTTGAAAAGTGGTATTTAATGTACCCAGAAGAAGCAAAAAAAGAAGAAAGTTCAAAAAAGTCATGGGAAAACCAGCATGACCACCAATTTAAAGTAGTATTTGGTATTGCAGCTAGACATCACATTTATATTAAGTGGTGTGGAAATGGCAATCCATCTTTTGGAGACCAATTTGACGTTTATAAAAACAACGTCAGAATCGGATGTATCCATTGCATCTAATTTTTATTATTATTTTATATATTTTTCTTAATTTTTAGGTAGCTAAACAAAAAATATAGAGGAAAATTTTTTTGCCTCTATATTTTTTGTTAAAAGTTTTATAAATCTTTGCCTAATTCTACTTTTTTCATGCAAAAATTATTTAAATAGCATTTGTCGCATTTTGGATCAATAGGACGACAATATTCTCTACCAACTACCCAAAAAGGAAGGGTTAAAGAACCAGGAAATTCATTACAAATTTTTCTAGCATTTGAAGTTATATCTTTTATATTATCTTTCTCAGATAATCCCATCCTTAAAAATATTCTTCTAACATGAACATCATATGCAATATCAATGCAATTTAGATTTTCAAGCTTAACTCCAAAATCACGCACTAACAATAAACTTCCTAATGCTGCTTTTTTGTGACTTATTCCTTTAAATTCTTCAAATCTCGAAATTACATGTTCTGCATTAAAATCTTTTTTCCAAATATTTTCAACATGAGATTCATATTCTTCCACTACTTTTTTTATTGCGAAGAAAATATACTCTGCCATTTTTCTAGGATAACGATGCAAAGCGGGTTTTTCCTTTATAATACTTTCTAGTGATTCTATACTCTCTTCATTTTTAATTCTTTTAAAATCGAAGTGCCCTAATCTTTTTGAAAGATAATAGGGTAGTCTCCATGCCATTTCTGCTTTTACAGATTGATCAGAAATTAAAGCTATCAAAAAAGCATTCCAATCAGAAAGTAAAAATTCTCTTTCTTCTTTTTTTAACATATTATCACTTAAAATACTATTAGTCTTTATTACCTCTTTTGCCACTTCTTTACATCTATCATCCAATTGCTTATAATAATTTTCCATAATATTACCTACTTTCTAAATTCTAATGGCCAGCTTTTTCCAAGAATTTCTACTTGTTCTTTTTTGGTTAAAGCCCACATAGTAATTTTATCATATTTAGGCACTTTAATCTCACCCCAATCCATAATTTTTACTGTAGTATTTATATAAACTGTATTTAACATATATAGTTCTGCTAATGTATTTTGATCAAGCCTATTTAATTCTTCCTCCAAATTAGTTGTATCTATACATAACCAATATAAATCTGATTTAGATAATAAAGTAAGTCTATCTTTTAAATTATGGTATAAGAAGTAAGTTAATATGTTTTGTGGAGAAATGGGACATAATTTTTCCTTGTACGCCTGAACTCTTGCCCAATCAATATGCTTATAATTAACAAAACTCGCACCTATATAGACTGTTTTATGTTGTAAATTTTTATAAGGCGTTAAAAGATTGTAAAACAGATCGTTTCTAAAACTCTCATCTGTCATTCTTAATAACCAATCTTTTACTTCTAAATAATTCATAACGATCTTTTCATTATTATAAATATTAGGTACAAATGTCACTTTTTTATTTTTTATTTGACTCCACAAAAAAGCTTCTGCCATTATGCCTTCCGCCAAAAGAATGTCGTTTTTTCCATATATCCATAGTTTATCAGAAAGCAATGTGAGTGTCAAGCCAGGGGAATTTAATCATATTGCAAAAAATAGTAAATATATGATAAACTTATATCAGGTGATAGAAATGGATATTAGAGGAGGAATTTATATGAGATTAATATTAACATCTAATTCAAAAACAAGAAAAGATATATTTGATATGATTGGCTGGGAATATGAAGTGGTAACAAGCAATGTTGAAGAAAATAGTTTATCTATTGAGCCAAAGCAATATGTTATTGATTTATCTAGAAATAAAGCCAATTCTGTTGCATCACAACTTAATGATAAAGCTTTAATTGTAGCTGCAGATTCAATAATTTATATGGATAATAAAAAATTCGAAAAACCTAAAGATAAAAAAGAAGGATATGGAAATATAAAAAAATGAGTGGAAAAATAAACTATGCTATTACTGGTGTAACAATTAAAGATTTATATTCTAATAAAGAAATATCTTTTACTGATACTACAGAAGTTTATTTTAAAAAAGTTACTGACGAAGATATTTTGTGGTATGTGGAAAATGAAAAATATCTGTTAAATAGCGCCGGATATTCAATCGCTGGTAAAACATCTATATTTATCGATAAAATTGTAGGTGATTATTATAATATTTTAGGTATGCCCATAAGCAAATTATATTCTAAATTAAATGAATTAGGCTATTCTATTTCAGATTTTAAAATGAAAGATTAGGTGAATTTATATATTTTGCCTAATTTTTACATTATATCATAAAGAGTTGAATTATTCACGTTTTTCAGCTCTTTTTTGTACAAAAAATGAGCGAATTTTTTCACTCATTTTTCTTTTAGACTTTTTTATAGCCCATATTTTATTATATATTACACAATATACATTAATACTTTCCTTCCAAATACCTCCTTACCTCTTTTTTACCATTTTTTCTGTCATAATCTTTTGCACTCTTATGAGCGCCTCCACCAGTAATTTTCATGGTTGAGAATACACTTCTAGAGGATAGAATCGGATGTTCCTCCTTTAATTTTTTATTTGTCACATTCTTCATTCGCTTTCCCATAGCGACCTCCTCAAAAAATTATTTTTTATATAATATAAACTACACTATAATTTTATCACTTTTATGTCAATTTGTCAATATTATGTAAACACAATACTAGTCATATATGCTTTTAAGCATTTAAATCTTTTTTATAAAATATATAAAATTCATTTATGCATTATAACATTAATAGTACGCTCTTGAATATTATGTAAAGTAGTGATATAATTATTATGTATTTCATATTTTTTATATATAAGGAGGAAGAAATGAAAAATTTCATACTTAATCACCGGAAAAAAATAATTATTTTTGCATTTGCTATTATCTTTATAGCACTAATACTCTTTACATTTAAAAATTGCCAGCAAAAAAAAGATGATAATATGGCAGATCATGTAATAGAACAAATCGATAATTTTATCAACCTAAATTAGCCTTATTAAAGCTATTATATTGAAATTAATTTTACAATATAATAGCTTTAGTTAATTTAAATATTAAGTTCTAATTGTTCATAACTGATATTTACCTTAAAAGTTCCAGCAACATATGGTGCAACCTGATACCTATTAAAAAATATAATCATTCCATTTTTAGAAAATGCAAAATTACCAAAACTAGCATTCAACGGTTTTGTTCCATCTTTAAGCATTTCATCATTTCCATATTCTTTTATTCTTTCCTCGTTTTTTAGTAGATCATATGTTATGCTTGAAAGTTTACCAAGTATGTGATTGTTATTTCTTACCAAATCATCAATTGTAACTTCTAAATTACTTTTTGTATCAAAACAAACTGATTTTATAATCTCATTTGGATGAGCACCACCAGTAAAATACGTAATATTTAAAACTATTGAAATATATTTATCATATTCGTAACTATCAAATGTAACATTAAATGTACATTTTTCATTTTCACCATCAAAATGCTCTGATTCATTTTTAAAAAGTTTAATTTCAGAGTTTATATAGTTTTGTATAATTTCATTGCATTTTGGATATTTAGTTTCAGGAAAATACGCTCTTATACTAATTTTTTCATTTTCTTCCATTATTTCTTTTACAGCAAATTTACTTTTTTCAAGGTTAGAATTATATACTTGTCTAACACTACCTACATTATAACTAGTATTAAAATTTACATATTGACTTCCAATAACTACTACAAAAAATAAAAATAACGCCAAAATATATTTTTTCAACATGCATTATCACCTAATATATTCTATGCGCTATTTAAAATTTAATTATATCTAACTATGAAATATTGTTGCATTTCAAATTATTATCTATTTACTATACTATTTTTAAGATTATCTTTTATTTTTTAACTCAAATGGAACATTCAAGAAGTAGTTCAAATCATGAGAAGTTAGTTTACCATTTATATATGATATAACTTCTATATTACTACACATATCAAGCATATATTGCAAGCATACTGCACATGGAGTTAATGTATCATCTATACTATCTTCCATCCCACCAACAACTGCAATTGCTTCAAATTCTCTTTCGCCACAAGAAATTGCATTTTGGATTGCTACTCTTTCAGCACAATTAGAAAGAGCAAGTATGGAATATTCCTCTACATTACATCCAATATATACATTACCAGATTTCGTAAGAAGTGCTGCCCCAACCTTATACCCAGTAGTAGTTGCCAAAGCATTTTTTTTAGCATTTTTAGCTATATTTATTAAATCTTCTTTTGTCATTTACTCTTCCCTCCTAGGAACGCCTACTTTTTCAAGAATTTTTTCTTCTAAAGCTCTCATTTTAATTTTATCATTTTCTTCAATATGATCATAACCTAGTAAATGACATATACCGTGAGTTATCATATAAAGTGTTTCTCTTAACATTCCAGTTTGATACTCAACTGATTGTTCCTCAATAACATCCAGACATAGTATAATGTCCCCCAGTTGAAGTTCCTTTACTTTCTTATTTTCATCTTTTTGTTTTGCTATATTTTCAAGTTCTAATTTATCAAATATAGGAAAAGAAAGTACATCTGTTGCTCTATCCACTTTTCTATATTCATTATTTATTTTTCTAATCTCCTCTTTACTTGCTATAGAAATAGTAAGTAAAACTTCATCAACACTTATACCTTCCTCAAGTAACGCATAATATAATATATCATTAATTTTTTCTACCAAATTTAGCTCTTTATCTTTGGTTACATCGCTAACTTTTTTTGCTATTTCATCATCAATGTCAATAATAATATTTTCTTTTTTCATGTTTTCACCTTCTATTTTTTTCTTACTTGTACGTCGCCCTCAACAAATTCAGACACTTCCTCATTTATCACATACTTAGTTATAACTTCTATCCCAGATTCTTTTTCATTTACCTCATAACTTCTATCAACTACACTAGCATCTTTTGCGCTTTTTAAAATAACGTCATTTAAATATCTAGTGCCATCATTATTTGCAATATCAATTAACTCTTCTATACTCCTTTTAGTGCAAACCTCAGTATATTCATCACATCTATATACGTCAAATGAAATAGAAACACCAAATAAATTAATGGCTTTACTACTTTTAGTTATATCATATTTTTTCCCTTTATTCAAATAATTTAGCATATTTTCCTTAGAATTAATTGATACACCTATTGTATACTTTACTACTCCATTTTTGGATTTTATTATTTCGTCATAGTTATACTCCTTTTTAAAAGTATATTCTGAATTTATTTTTACTATCCCTTTAGCAGGAACTTTTATGGGATCTATATATTTACTATAAATCACCCCCTCAATTACCACAGTTCCAGCTTCAACGAAACTTCCTGGTTTAAATACAGCAGTTCCATTTTCAGGTACAATCTTAGTTATAATGCCAGATTTTTCTACTATTATATTACCAATACTTGTATTTTGCTTATCTTTTTCATTTAGCTTTGTTTTTTCAACTACTTTCAGTACTGCCTTAGTTCCATCAAATTCAAAACCTGCCCATGATATATCTGGTACATTTACTCTAACATTATTTACTACTTCCTTTTTATCTATTCCTATCTTACAACTACCAATAAAAATCCCACTTTCTTTTAAAGCTTTTCTTAACTCATCTGTTGAGATATAGCTGTTACCATCTATATCAATGTTCCATATAAAAGTTGAAGAAGCTATGCTAACAAATATTGCTAAAGCAACTAGCAAAAGTACAATTTTCCTTTTTCTATATTTAAAGAATTTAAAATATAACCCCTTTTTGTTTTTGACACACACTTTACATTTAGTTTTTTTTGCAATTTTTCTTATCTTTTTAAAGTCATATATATTTATATTAAACCTAACTACACCTTTTACTATATTTTTTATGTTCCATATTTTTATATTATTGATTCTACAAAGATTTATAAAACGTTCAGTAAAAAATCCTTCTATTTGAACTGTTGCAACGCCAACCATATTTTTTAGTTCACTTGAAAGTCCCATAAAACTACTCCTAAAATAATGTTTCTTATTCTATAATATTCTACTTTTTATAATTTATACTATATATTTTTCCTGATATAACAAGTTCAAAATCTGTTATTTCTTCAATATCTAAATTTGTTCCATCAATTACAACATACATATTATTTGCTTTAATTTTGATGTAATTATCATAATAGTCAACAATTTTCTTATATCCTTCAATTAAAATATTTTCATCTTCTATAATAGTAATTTTTGTCGAATTTTGTATTACTTCTTTTGGTAATTCTAAAAATGTAGATACCTTCTCTTTCATTGAAACTACTTTATTTTTTATTTTCATTTCATTTTTTATATTTTTATACCATTTTTTCTTTTCTTTTTTCTTAATACTCATAGGAAATCACTCCCCATAAATTTTATTCATTTATTGTTTTTTTATGACACATAAAAGTACAAAAAATGTCGAATTTTGTTGATGAGTTGTTAACTAAAATGGTCAAAAAAGATTGACTTTTATGCTATTTTGTAGTATATTAATTTTATGTGTGAAAATATGGAAATAATTGAAAAATATATTGTAAAAATTGGCATGTGCGATGATGATCTAGAAAATGTCAAACTAGTTGCTAAGTGGTGTTAGAATAGATATATGGACACATTTTATGAGAGGGTGTATAATAGATTAT
>OGDF01007331.1_pt1 | contig 10377 bp, 9 predicted proteins | sample 1570141 | NCBI WGS metagenome assembly OGDF01 (sample SAMEA4370581, study PRJEB24528) | human gut metagenome | reverse complement strand
TTTGATAAGCCCAGTATAGCAACTGAAAAATCATTTTGCAATTCAAAAGGCGTTCGCATTCGCAGACCAATGATAAACAAACCAGGAGGGACAGCTTGCGGGCTGTCCCTCCTGTTTTGTAAAGCGCTTATTCCAAATTCCCCGTCAGGGTCATGACGGCGGAGAGAACGGCCAGAGGGGCCGTCTCGCAGCGGAGGATGCGGGGGCCGAGGCCGACTGTTTTAGCACCGGCCTGAGCGGCCATCTCGGCTTCCTCGGCGGCAAAGCCGCCCTCGGCACCGGTGATGACGGCGATCTTCGGCTTTTTGCCGTCGGCGGGGCGGACATTGGCCAGCAGCTCCCGCAGCGGGGCACCGCCGCACTCGTAGCAGAAGAGCACGAGGTCGTACCCTTCCAGACTGCGGCAGACCGCGCCGAAGTTTGGCAGCGGCAGGGCCACATCCGGCAGGATGCCCCGGCCGCACTGCTTGGCGGCCTCGAAGGCAATGCGGTTGTAGCGCTCGTTCTTCTGCTCCTCTTTCTTGGGGGCGGCCACACAGTAGCGGCTGAAGAAGGGAACGAAATGAGCGCAGCCCAGCTCGACGCCGTGGCGGATGACCTGTTCCAGCTTGTCCTGCTTGGGATAGCCTGCAAAGAGGGTCACTTCCACGCTGGGTTCGGCGGCGCTGGGGTAGCCCGGTTCCACCGAGAACTCTACGGTCTCCGGGCCGAAGCCGGTGATGACGGCGGTGTATTCGACGGCGTTGCCGTCGCAGAGGATGACGGTGTCGCCCAGCTTGCCCCGCATCACGCGGGCGAGGTGGTGGGCGTCCGCACCCCGCAGGGTGGCGGTGCCGTCGGCGATCTCAGTGGTAAAATAGCGGTGCGGCATAGTGGCTCCTATCCTGAACTTGCTCGCTCCAAAACGTTCCGAATCAGAACGTTTTGTTCGGCTTATACAAACTGTATCCGACTGCCAAGGACTCTCCTGTAAGGAGAGCTGGTGCAAAGCGCCTGAGCAGTTATTTTTTGCGGCAGACGATGCACTCCCAGCCGCGCTTTTCCTTGACTTCCTGCACAGCGAGCCCGGCGGCTTCCAGCCCGGCGATGACCTCATCCTTCCGGCTGTCGATGATGCCGCTGGCGATGAAAACGGCATCCTCGGCCATCAGGCCGGGGACGGCGGGGGCCAGAGACAGGATGGCGTTGGCGACGATGTTGGCGGTGATGATGTCATACGTGCCGCTGGCCTTGTCGGACAGGTCGCCCACCAGAACGGTGAGCTGGTCGGCCATACCGTTCAGCGTGGCGTTTTCCCCGGCGGTGCGGACGGCCACGGGGTCGATGTCCACACCTTCGGCAGAGGCCGCGCCCAGCTTGAGGGCGGCGATGGCGAGGATGCCGGAGCCGGTGCCGATGTCCAGCACCCGCTCGCCGCCCTTCACCCGCTCGTCCAGCGCTTCCAGGCAGAGGCTGGTGGTCTCGTGGCCGCCGGTGCCGAAGGCCAGACCGGGGTCGAGGATGAGCTTGACGCGGTCGGTGTCATATTCCTGCCAGGAGGGCACAACGGCGAGCCGCTGGCCGATCTCCATGGGGTGATAGTATTTGCGCCAGCCGTTCTGCCAGTCCTCCTGCTCCACACCCTCGGTCTCGACGGTGTAGGCGATGCCTGCCGCCTCCATCCGGGCGGCGATGAGGGCCAGCGTCTCCACCGGCGAAGCGCCCGGCTCCAGATACAGGTGGATGATGACCTGGTCGCGGGGCTTGTCCAGCAGCTCCTGCTCGATGAGGTCTACGTGTGCGATCTCGGCCACCTGCTGCTCGATGTCGCTGTAGTCTTCGATATAGATGCCGCCTTCGGCGATCATCGTGGCGACGGCCTCGGCGTTGTCAGCGTCGGCTTTGGCCACGGTCAGGCGGATGTCGGTCCATTCCATTGATAAAACCTCCTTCGGGATGTTGTGCACGGTTCGGGAATACCTATATAGTAACATAGACGCCGCCCCGGTGCAAGAAGTGCGCGGCAGAGGCGGCAGAATATAGAAAATTCACAAATAAGAAAATTATTTTCAAAGAGGAAGCTTGTATCCCATCAAAAACCCCAAAAACTTTTGACTGAAAAATGCAAAATCAAGGATTTTTGTATCATTCGCAAAGAAAATGGCGAAAACCCCCTTTCTTTTTTTCTTAACATGTGTTAAGATATTGTTACGCAATTATGGACAGCCTGCAACCAGGGGCCTCCATAACAACAACATTCTTTAAGGAGGAATGTGTCTTATGATGAAACATCTCCAGAAACTGGGCAAGGCACTGATGCTTCCCGTCGCGGTCCTGCCGATCTGCGGCATCCTGATGGGTCTTGGCTATGCCTTTGCTCCGGGCGTTATGGGTGTGCCCGGTGCAGCAACTTCCGGTGCAGCTTACACCGTTGGCTTCCTGCTGGTCAAGGCAGGCGGCGCTCTGATCGACAACATGGCCTGGCTGTTTGCAATCGGTGCAGCAGTCGGTCTGGCAGATGACCACGATGGTACCGCTGGTCTGGCTGGCCTCGTCAGCTTCCTGATGATGCAGCAGCTGCTGAGCCCCGCCGTCGTCGGTGCAGTCCGCACCCTCGAAGAGGGCACCGCTACCTACATTGCTTTCCAGAAGGTCGCTGGCAACTCGTTCATCGGCATTCTGGCCGCTGTGGTGGGCGCGACCTGCTACAACAAGTTCAAGAACACCCAGATGCCTGACTGGCTGGCTTTCTTCTCCGGCAAGCGCTTCGTTGCAATTGCCACCGGCCTGATCTCCATTGTGGTCTCTGTTGTTCTGCTGTTCGTCTGGCCCGTCATCTTCGGCGCGCTGGTCGCTCTGGGCAAGGGCATCGAAGGCATGAGCGGCATCGGCGCTGGCATCTACGCCTTCCTGAACCGTCTGCTGATCCCCACCGGCCTGCACCACGCTCTGAACAACGTGTTCTGGTTCGATACCATCGGCCTGGGCGACCTGTCCCACTTCTGGGCTGGTGAGACCTCTGCAGATGTGGGCTGGAGCCTCGGCATGTACATGTCCGGCTTCTTCCCCTGCATGATGTTCGGTATCGCCGGTGCTGCTCTGGCAATGGTCAAGACCGCTAAGAACAAGAAGGCTGCCATCGGTCTGGTTCTGTCCGCTGCGATCTGCGCTTTCGTCTGCGGCGTTACCGAGCCGTTCGAGTTCGGCTTCATGTTCCTGTGCTTCCCGCTGTACGTTGTGTACTCTGCTCTGTACGGCATCTTCACCGTCATCACCTACTACTCCGGCTTCCGTGCTGGCTTCTGCTTCTCTGCCGGTGCGACCGACCTGGTCTTCTCCGCATCCCTGCCCGCAGCTGCTAAGACTTGGATGATCATTCCTCTGGGCATCGCTGCTTTCATCGTGTTCTATCTGGTGTTCTACTTTGCCATCACCAAGTTCGACCTGAAGACCCCCGGCCGTGAGGACGAGGACGCCGAAGAGGCTGAGAAGAAGGTCGTGCTGGCCAACAACAACTACACCGAGGTCGCTGCCGGCGTGCTGAAGGCCATCGGCGGCAAGGAGAACGTCTCCAGCGTGGACTACTGCGCTACCCGCCTGCGTTTCACCATCAAGGACTACACGCAGGTCGATGAAAAGGCTGTCAAGGCAGCAGGCGCAGCCGGTGTCATCCGTCCTGACAAGACTACCTGCCAGGTCATCATCGGCACCAAGGTCCAGTTCGTGTACGACGAGCTGAAGAAGATGCTGTGATCGCATCCTGAATCGTAATTTTATGCAGGAGACTGGTTGATCCTGCATCCGTTCCCGAAGGGCCGCTGAGGGCGGGCGTTCACGCCCATCTTCGGCGGCCCTTTTTTGTTCACACAAAACCGTTTTTTGAGCACTGCAACTGTGCTATACTGAAGACAACGAGAAAAAATCAGGAGGTTTCCACTATGAAGATCATTCGTGCAAAGGATTACAAGGATATGTCCCGCAAGGCGGCAAACATCATCTCCGCGCAGGTCATCATGAAGCCGAACTGTGTGCTGGGCCTGGCCACCGGCGGCACCCCTGTGGGCGCGTATGCCCAGCTGGTGGAGTGGTACAACAAGGGCGATGTGGACTTCTCGGAAGTCACCACCGTCAACCTGGACGAGTACCGCGGCCTGCCCAAGGAGCATCCGGAGAGCTACTGGAGCTTCATGCACAAGAACCTGTTTGACCATGTGAACATCCGCCCGGAGGCCATCCACCTGCCCGACGGCACCAACCCCGATGCAGCAGACGCCTGCGCAAAGTACAACGAGGTCATCCACAGCGTTGGCGGCATCGACCTGCAGCTGCTGGGCCTTGGCCCCAACGGCCACATCGGCTTCAATGAGCCGGGCGAAGCCTTTGAGCTGGAGACCCACTGCGTGGACCTGACCTCCGCCACCATCGAGGCCAACAAGCGCTTCTTTGACGGCAACGAGGACCTCGTGCCCAAGCAGGCCTACACCATGGGCATCAAGACCATCATGCAGGCCCGCAAGGTGCTGGTGGTGGCCAATGGCCTGGCCAAGGCCAAGGCCGTCAAGGCCGTCGTGTCCGGCCCCGTCACCCCGGAGTGTCCGGGTTCCATCCTGCAGATGCACCCCGACTGCATCCTGGTGGCTGACGAAGAGGCACTGAGCCTGCTGTAAGGAAAAAACCTCTCCGTCAATGCTTCGCATTGCCACCTCTCCTGGTAGGAGAGGCCTTGGCAGTCGGATACAGCCTGCGGAATACGCCAAAGGCTCCCCTGGCGGGAGAACTGGCGGGCCGCAGGCGAGACGGACAGGCTTGAGGTGTTGTACTATGATCATCAAACATGCAAAGATCTATACCCCCCGCCACACGTTCGAGGAGGGGGACCTGTTCATCCGGGAGGGGCGCATCGTGCCCTTTGCACAGCCGGAAGCGGGCGAAGAAATTCTGGATGCCAAGGGTGCCTATGCCCTGCCCGGCCTTGTGGACATCCATTTCCACGGTGCCATGGGCAAGGACTTCTGCGACGGAACGGAAGAGGCCATCCAGACGCTGGCCGACTTTGAAGCCAGCAAGGGTGTGCTGGCCATCTGCCCCGCGACCATGACCTTCTCGGAAGAGATCCTGAATGGCGTCATGGATGCGGCTGCGGCCCACCGGAACGGCAAAGGCGCAGACCTTGTCGGCATCAACATGGAAGGCCCCTTCATCAGCCCAAAGAAGGTCGGCGCACAGAACCCGGAATACCTCCATCCTGCCGATGTGGGAATGTTCCGCCGTTTGCAGAAGCGCGCGAACGGCCTCATCAAGCTGGTGGATGTGGCCCCCGAAGAGCCGGGTGCGCTGGAGTTCATCCGGGAGTGCCGCGGGGAGGTCCGCATCTCCATCGCCCACACCTGCACCAGCTACGATACCGCCTGCGCGGCTTTTGACGCCGGTGCCACCCACATGACCCACCTCTACAATGCCATGCCCGGCATCACCCACCGTGAGCCCGGCCCCATCATTGCGGCGCTGGAGCGCGGCGCAGAGGTCGAGCTCATCACCGACAATGTCCACATCCACCCGGCCATGGTCCGCTTCACCTTCCGCACCTTCGGCGACGACCACGTCATCCTCATCGCCGACAGCATGATGGCCTGCGGCCTGCCCGATGGGCAGTACAGCCTGGGCGGACAGGCGGTCACGGTCAAGGGCCCGCGCGCCACGCTGACCGAACAGCCCGGCACCATCGCCGGAAGCGCGACCTGCCTGTACGACTGCATGAAGCGGGCTGTGCTGGAGATGGGTGTCCCGCTGGAGAGCGCCGTCCGCGCCGCCAGCGAAAACCCCGCCCGGAGCATCGGCATCGACAACGACTACGGCAGCCTGAGCGCCGGACGGTACGGCAACGTCATTCTGGCCGACGAAGCGCTCAACATTCAGGCTGTCATCCAGAAAGGAACCCGCATCGTATGAATCCCGTGCCCCTGACCTGGCGGTTGCTGACCGCCGAAGAGCTGACGAAGGTGTACCTCGACGAGATGCGCCGCGATTTTCCCCAGAGCGAGCTCAAGCCCCTGAGCATGATCCTGAACAGTGAAGCCGCCGGAACCGCCCACACCTGGGGCATCTACGACGGCGATGCACTGGCCGCCTATCTGCTGATGGTGCGCCCCATGGGCTGTGCCATGAGCCAGCTGGACTACTTTGCGGTCCTGCCCCGGTACCGGGCCTCCGGTCTGGGCGCGGCATTGCTGGCAGAGCTGCCCGGCCACGAAAACGGCTGTCAGGCCATCCTCATCGAGGCTGAGTGCCCCGAAAAGGCCGAGGACGAGGCCATGGCCGTCCGCCGTCTGGGCTTCTACGCCCGGTGCGGGGCTGTGGATGTGGGCTGGACGGAGCATCTCTTCGACGCCTGGTTCCGGGTGCTGGTGCTGCCCTGCGGCCGGACCACCCCGGATGCGGAGACCACCGTGCAGGGGCTGGCCGACTGCTACCGCCGCACGATGGGCGATCCGCAGTGGAAAAAACACGTCACATTCTACCGCCCGGATGGGGCCGAAGCCCGGTTCTGACCAAAGTTTGCATTCAAACTGTGCCGCCCACCCCTGCACCTTGCAGGGGTGGGCGGCTTTTTACTGAAAAAAAGACGCTTGACAGGCTGGAACAATATGGTATGCTTAACTTGACAAACGACTGAAAATGGATAAGACCGGGCAAGGAGGAAACAAGACATGGAACAAATATTTTCCCGCCGCGGATTTTTGAAGGGTGCCGCCGCTGCGGCGTTGGCCGTCTCGGCCATGGGCCTGACCGGGTGCAGCACAGATGCCGGAGCAGAGCCGTCCACGGCGGTGATCCTGGGCGACTATAAGGTGGACCTGGACCTGAAGCGCTCCGTGCTGGGCAAAAACGGGGATGGCAGCGCGACCGTCAAGCTGTCGGTCTTTGTGACCAACAACGACGCCGGTGCTGCCGCGATGCCTTTCATCCGAAGCATGTTCCCCTCGCTGTATGCCGGGGAGACGGAGCTGAAAGCGGGCAACTCCAAGACGGAGTTCGCCACTCTGCCGATGCGGGTGCCGACCGAGTGCACCCCCAGCTTCATCATCGAAGACGCCGACCTGTACCAGCAGGTCAACAGCGGCGCGGTAGACCTGAAACTGACCGTCAAGCTTTCGGGGCAGACGGCTGTGTATACCCTGAATTTTGGTACGCTGACCAAAACGGTCGAAAAGATTGGATAAGGAGGAACCGAAGATGGAACTGACCCGTCGTGGATTTTTGAAGAGTGTGGGCGCGGCAACGCTGGCTGTGGCTGCTGTGGGTCTGCTGGGCGGCTGCGAAGGCGGCGAGATGGTGGGCAACGCCAACGGCCTGAACGATACCGCTGAGCTGAAGGGCATCAAGATGACCGTGCGGTCTCTGGCTTACGCAAGCTATTCGGACGGCACCTTCTATCTGGTGCCGGAAGTGCTCATCAACAACGGCAGCGCGGCCGGGATCCCCCTGAACCCCACCGGCGGCAGCTTCAAGCTGCGGGTGAATGGCTCGAAGGAACTGGACATCAATTCCGACACCATGGCCATTCTGGACAAGAACTCTAAGCTGAACGCTCTGGATACCCGCACCCTGAACCGCGGCCAGTACGCAAAGGGCCATCTGTGCGGCAAGGGCAGCGGCGTGTCGAAATTCGATTACGTGCAGGTGCTGTTCTACCCGAATCCGCAGGACGCCAAGACCTACCTGTGCTGCAAGATCGCAGCCAAGGAAGCCTCCCTGATGCTGGGCATCTGAGCGCCAGACCAAAATCCTCTAAGCCGGAGCTGTGCGAGCCGCACAGCTCCGGCTTTTTTGATTGTGTAGTCTGCACAAGCAGAGCGGGGCATTTTCGGCAGTTGGCGCGGAACTGTAAAATCCGGCGCAACGATTTTCACACCAAAAGAGCCGGAATTTTACAAAGCAGGAAAAGCCTGTGCAAACAATTTACTTCGATTTTTCCCGCGCGTGGTCGCAGCAGCAGAAGGACGGCGGTACAATAAAGGCGTTCCAAGGGAAAACACAAAAAGGAAAAAAGAACCGGGAAAATACGACCCGGATATGGTTATGGAGGAAAACATTATGAAAAAGATCACGCGCCGTTCGTTCCTTGCTGTTTGTGGTGCCGCAGCCGCTGCTGCTGCCCTGACCGCCTGCGGCGGTTCCGCTTCTTCCACTGCGGCTTCTTCCGCCGCCGCATCCACGGCCTCTTCTGCGGCCGCTTCCACTGCTTCCGGCAGCCTGTCCGGCAATGTGGCCACCGGCGGTTCCACTTCCATGAAGAACGTCATCGCCGCCCTGACCGAAGGTTTCGCTGAGGTGGAGCCGGGCGTCACCGTCAGCTATGACCCCACCGGTTCCGGTGCCGGCATCACCGGTGCGACCGATAAGACTCTGGACATCGGCCTGTCCTCCCGCGCCCTGAAGGACGACGAGAAGAACGATGTGGACGGCACCGTCATCGCACTGGACGGCATCGCCATCATCGTGAACAAGGCCAGCAAGGTCGAGGACCTGACCGTCGATCAGCTCAAGCAGATGTTCACCGGCGAGATCACCAACTGGTCTGAGGTCGGCGGCGACGACGGCGAGATCGTTCTGATCGGCCGTGAGGCTGGCTCCGGCACCCGCGACGGCTTCGAGAGCATCGTGGATGTCAAGGACTCCTGCAAGTATGCACAGGAGCTGACCGCGACCGGCGCTGTCATCAGCGCCGTCGAGGCCAACCCACTGGCCATCGGTTACGCTTCCCTGTCTGCCGTCGGCGAGACTGTGAAGATGGTCACGGTCGGCAGTGTGGCCTGCAGCGAGGAGACCGTCAAGGACGGCAGCTATGAGGTCCAGCGTCCCTTCGTCTTCGTCACCAACAAGTCCGTCACCCTGTCCGAGCAGGCGCAGGCCTTCTTCGACTTCGCCACCAGCGCCGATGCTGCGGACCTCATCCGTACCGCCGGTGCAGTGCCTGTGAATGAGTAATCGAGTATGAAACAAAACGCTTCGCTTCGGAAAAAGATCGAGCTGCCCCGCACCCCCGCCGAGTGGCTGGAAGCTGTGATGAATTTCCTTTTCTTCCTCTGCGGCATTCTGGCAGTGGGCTGCGTGGTGCTCATCTCGGTGTACATGATCGCTTCGGGCGTGCCTGCCATCCGGAAGATCGGCCTGTTCCGCTTCCTGTTCGGCACCGAGTGGGCCTCCACGGCCGCAGACCCGAAGTACGGCATCCTGCCCTTCATCCTGTCCAGCGTGTACGGCACACTGGGTGCGACCCTCATCGGTGTGCCGGTGGGTCTGCTGACGGCGGTGTTCCTCTCGAAGGCCGCCGGGCCCCGTGTGCGCACGGTGGTCGTCACGGCCATCGAGCTGCTGAGCGGCATCCCCAGCGTCGTGTTCGGCCTGCTGGGGATGCAGGTGCTCGTCCCCGCAGTGGCCAGGGCCTTTGGCAAGGCATCCGGTGCCTGCCTGCTGAGCGCCATCGTGGTGCTGGCCATCATGATCCTGCCCAGTATCGTGTCCGTGTCGGTCACAGCGCTGAACGCCGTCCCGCCGGAATATGAGCAGGGCAGTCTGGCGCTGGGGGCCACCGACACCGAGACCTGGTTCAAGATCAGTGTCCCCGCCGCGAAGAGCGGCATCGCCGCCGGCATCGTGCTGGGCATCGGCCGCGCCATCGGCGAGGCCATGGCCGTGATGATGGTGGCTGGCAACAGCCCCAACATGCCGGACAGCCTGTTCCGCAGCGTCACCTTCCTGACCACCGCCATTGCCAAGGAGATGAGCTACGCCAGCGGCCTGCAGAAGCAGGCACTGTTCAGCATCGCGCTGGTGCTGTTCGTCTTCATCATGCTCATCAATGTGGTGCTGAATGTTGTGCTGAAGGGAGGAGACCGCGATGAACGCTGAGTTCTCCCCGGCCCGCAGGGCCTGGAACCGCTTCTTCACCGCCGCTGTCTGGGCCGCGGCCATTCTGGTCATGGCGCTGGTGGCGGGCATCATCGGGATGGTGCTGGTGCGGGGCCTGCCCCACATCAGCTGGAAGTTCCTGACCACCACGGCCAGCGTCCTCAAGGGGACGGACGGCATCCTGCCGGCCATCCTCAACACGCTGTATGTCATCGTGCTGACGTTGCTCATCGTGCTGCCGCTGGGCGTGGGGGCTGCGGTCTACCTGACCGAGTACGCCACCAACCGCCGCATCATCGAGGTCATCGAGTTCACCAACGAGACGCTGGCGGGCATCCCCAGCATCATCTATGGTCTGGTGGGGATGTTGGTCTTCGCCCAGGCGCTGGGCTTCCAGACCTGCCTGCTCTCCGGCTGCCTGACGCTGGTCATCATGAACCTGCCCACCATCATCCGCACCACCCAGGAATCCCTGAAAACGGTGCC
>OGDF01007329.1_pt1 | contig 10378 bp, 5 predicted proteins | sample 1570141 | NCBI WGS metagenome assembly OGDF01 (sample SAMEA4370581, study PRJEB24528) | human gut metagenome | reverse complement strand
TAATAGGCTTCATCTTTATTATTTTAGGTAATTACTTACCTAAAATAAAAAGAAACTATACTATAGGTATTCGTACTTCATGGGCATTAAATAGTGATGAGAACTGGTCACGTACACATAGATTTTCTGGTTATGTGTTTGTATTGAGTGGAATGTTGTATATTATCTTTAGTATGTTAGGTTATATGTTTATTGGTTTAGGTATTATACTTATATCTATTTTACTATGTTCTGGATATAGCTATAGTTTATACAGAAAAGGGATTTAGTGGTACTACCACTAAATCTCTTTTTTTAATAGTTTTTTCTAAAACTGCAAAAAGGTGCATAAAATAAGAAAGTAGTGTATAGTAATGAATGGGTAAGGGAATAGCTCATACCAAAATCCGATTTCCTTACCATGATCACCGTAGGTGATCTTTTTTTTAAAACAGAAATTATGAGAAATTTATAAATAAAAAGAGAAAAATTAAGTAGGCACCTATAAATAGGTGCTGTCGGAGGCGAAAGTGTTAATATATTTATTTAAAAGAGTTATAATAAGAGAGTAAATAAATTCAAGTGTTGATAGTGAAAAAAAGACAAATAAAAAATGCTACCGAAGTAGCATTTGATACGTCATCTAAATGACAATCGGGAAACCCGACATTTAAGCATAAGCTTTATTTTAACTCGTTGTGTTATTTTGAACTGTATCAAAACTATTTGTTTCGACACTATTAGCATAATCACTTTTTAGGAGGATGTCAAGGTATGAGCCAAAATATTGTTGATTATTGTATTGGACTTGATTTAGGAACAGGGTCTGTAGGATGGGCCGTTGTAGACATGAATCATAGACTTATGAAAAGAAATGGAAAGCATCTATGGGGATCTAGATTATTTAGTAATGCAGAAACAGCAGCAACACGAAGATCTAGCAGATCTATACGTAGAAGATACAATAAGAGAAGAGAGAGAATTAGATTATTACGTGCTATTTTACAGGATATGGTCTTAGAGAAAGATCCAACTTTCTTTATTAGATTAGAGCATACTTCTTTCTTGGATGAAGAAGATAAAGCCAAATATTTAGGGACAGATTATAAGGATAATTATAATTTGTTTATTGATGAAGATTTTAATGATTATACTTATTATCATAAGTATCCTACTATTTATCATTTAAGAAAGGCATTATGTGAATCAACTGAAAAAGCTGATCCAAGACTTATTTATTTAGCATTGCACCATATCGTGAAATATAGAGGAAACTTCTTATATGAAGGTCAGAAATTCAATATGGATGCATCAAATATTGAAGATAAGTTGTCAGATGTATTTACACAATTTGCAGATTTCAACAATATTCCTTATGAGGATGATGAAAAGAAGAATCTAGAAATATTAGAAATATTAAAGAAGCCATTATCAAAGAAAGCTAAGGTTGATGAAGTTATGGCTTTAATTTCACCAGAAAAAGAGTTTAAGAGTGCATATAAAGAATTAGTAACTGGTATAGCTGGAAATAAAATGAATGTTACTAAGATGATTCTATGTGAATCTATTAAGCAAGGGGATTCTGAAATTAAACTTAAGTTTTCTGACTCCAATTATGATGATCAGTTTAGTGAAGTTGAAAATGATTTAGGGGAATATGTAGAGTTTATTGATTCTTTGCATAATATCTATAGCTGGGTTGAGTTACAGACTATTATGGGAGCAACACATACTGATAACGCGTCTATTTCTGAAGCAATGGTGAGTCGTTATAACAAGCATCATGAAGATTTACAGTTATTAAAAAAATGTATTAAAGATAATGTTCCTAAAAAATATTTTGACATGTTCAGAAATGATAGTGAGAAAGTGAAGGGATATTATAATTATATTAATCGTCCAAATAAGGCGCCTGTAGATGAATTTTATAAATTTGTGAAGAAATGTATAGAGAAGGTCGATACACCAGAAGCAAAACAAATCTTGCATGATATTGAACTAGAAAATTTCTTATTAAAGCAGAATTCACGTACTAATGGATCTGTACCTTATCAGATGCAGCTTGATGAAATGATTAAGATAATTGATAATCAAGCCAAATACTATCCAGTATTAAAAGAAAAGAGAGAACAGTTATTATCAATTCTAACATTTAGAATTCCTTACTATTTTGGACCATTAAATGAAACTAGTGAACATGCATGGATAAAGCGATTAGAAGGAAAAGAAAATCAGAGAATATTGCCATGGAACTATCAAGATACTGTGGATGTGGATGCAACTGCTGAAGGATTCATTAAGCGTATGAGAAGTTATTGTACGTATTTCCCTGATGAAGAGGTATTACCTAAAAATTCACTTATTGTATCTAAATATGAAGTCTACAATGAATTAAATAAGATTAGAGTAGATGATAAGCTTTTAGAAGTAGATGTTAAGAATGACATATATAATGAGCTCTTCATGAAGAATAAGACAGTTACTGAAAAGAAATTAAAGAACTGGTTAGTGAATAATCAATGTTGTAGAAAGGATGCAGAAATTAAAGGTTTCCAGAAAGAAAATCAATTCTCTACTTCATTAACTCCATGGATTGATTTCACAAATATCTTTGGAAAGATTGATCAGTCTAACTTTGATCTTATCGAAAAAATTATCTATGATTTGACTGTATTTGAAGATAAGAAAATCATGAAACGTAGATTAAAGAAAAAATATGCATTACCAGATGACAAGATTAAACAGATCCTAAAATTAAAGTATAAAGATTGGTCGAGATTATCAAAGAAGCTACTTGATGGTATAGTTGCTGATAATAGATTTGGAAGTAGCGTTACAGTATTAGATGTTTTAGAAATGTCTCGTTTAAACTTGATGGAAATCATTAACGATAAAGAATTGGGATATGCACAGATGATTGAAGAAGCATCTTCTTGCCCAAAAGATGGTAAATTCACTTACGAAGAAGTTGCAAAATTAGCAGGATCACCAGCACTAAAGAGAGGTATATGGCAGTCTTTACAGATTGTAGAAGAAATCACTAAAGTAATGAAATGTAGACCTAAGTATATCTATATTGAATTTGAAAGATCCGAAGAAGCTAAAGAGAGAACAGAATCTAAGATAAAGAAATTAGAAAATGTGTATAAAGATTTAGATGAGCAGACAAAAAAAGAATATAAGAGTGTGTTAGAAGAATTAAAAGGCTTTGATAATACTAAGAAGATTTCTTCTGATAGTCTATTCTTATATTTCACTCAGTTAGGTAAGTGTATGTATTCTGGTAAAAAACTAGATATTGATTCGTTAGATAAGTATCAGATTGACCATATTGTTCCTCAGTCTTTAGTTAAAGATGATAGTTTTGATAACAGAGTTTTAGTATTGCCTAGCGAGAACCAGAGAAAATTAGATGATTTGGTTGTTCCTTTTGACATTCGTGACAAGATGTATAGATTCTGGAAATTATTGTTTGATCATGAATTGATTAGTCCAAAGAAATTCTATTCTTTAATCAAAACTGAATATACAGAAAGAGATGAAGAAAGATTTATTAATAGACAGTTGGTAGAAACAAGACAGATTACAAAGAATGTTACTCAGATTATTGAAGACCATTATTCTACAACTAAAGTTGCAGCTATTCGAGCAAATTTATCTCATGAATTTAGAGTCAAGAATCATATTTATAAGAATAGAGATATTAACGATTATCATCATGCACATGATGCTTATATTGTGGCATTAATTGGTGGATTTATGCGTGATAGATATCCTAATATGCATGATTCTAAAGCTGTTTATTCTGAATACATGAAGATGTTTAGAAAGAATAAGAACGATCAAAAGAAATGGAAAGATGGATTTGTGATTAATAGTATGAACTATCCATATGAAGTAGATGGTAAACTTATCTGGAATCCAGATCTTATTAATGAAATCAAGAAATGTTTCTATTATAAAGATTGTTATTGTACAACTAAATTGGATCAAAAGAGTGGACAGATGTTTAATTTGACTGTTCTTCCTAATGATGCACATTCTGCTAAAGGAACTACAGAAGCAGTAATTCCTGTTAATAAGAATCGTAAAGATGTTAACAAGTATGGTGGATTTAGTGGATTACAGTACGTAATTGCAGCAATTGAAGGAACTAAGAAAAAAGGAAAGAAATTAGTTAAGGTAAGAAAATTATCAGGTATACCACTATATTTGAAGCAGGCGGATATAAAAGAGCAAATTGAATATGTTGAAAAGGAAGAGAAACTATCAGATGTTAAAATAATCAAAAACAACATTCCTTTGAATCAGCTGATTGAAATAGATGGTAGACAATATTTATTAACATCACCAACAGAATGTGTGAATGCTATGCAGTTAGTTTTAAATGAAGAACAATGTAAATTAATTGCAGATATATATAACGCTATCTATAAACAGGATTTTGATGGCTTGGATAATATGTTAATGATTCAATTATATTTGCAATTGATTGATAAATTGAAAACATTATATCCTATCTATATGGGAATAGTAGAAAAGTTTGAAAAACTAACTGAAGATTTTGTATCTATTTCAAAGGAAGAAAAAGCAAACGTTATTAAACAAATGCTTATAATCATGCATAAAGGTCCACAAAACGGAAATATCATATATGATGATTTTAATGTAGGTAAACGAATCGGAAGATTAAATGGTAGAACTTTCTATTTAGACAATATAGAATTTATCTCTCAATCACCAACAGGAATATACACTAAAAAATACAAATTATGAGTTGGCGAACAGTAGTTATAGACAGCAGAGCTAAACTTACTTATAAGAATGGATATTTAATAGTAAGAAGCGATGAAGTACATATGATTCATTTGTCTGAAATAAATACTATTCTTATAAGTAGTACTGCTGTTGCCATTACTTCCTACTTAGTAAACGAGTTACTAAGTAGGAAGATTAAAATTGTATTTTGTGATGAAAAAAGAAATCCTGTAGGTGAAGTAATGTCATATTATGGGTGTCATAATTCTAGTAAAAGAGTACGCCAACAAATAAACTGGGATTATGATTATGCCAAAGAGGTTTGGACTGCAATAATCAAAGAAAAGATTAAGAACCAAGCTAAACTATTAGAGAACTACGATGAAGATGGATCAAAGAAACTATATAAGTATGTTGATCAGATCAGATTATTTGATTCGACTAATAGAGAAGGGCATGCAGCTAAAGTGTATTTTGATGACTTGTTTGGCGTAGATTTTACAAGAACATCAAAGAGTGATATCAATGCATCTTTGAATTATGGATATTCAATTTTGTTATCACAATTTAATAAAGAACTTGTGTTAAATGGTTATTTAACACAGCTAGGAATAAAACATTGTAATGAGTTTAATCCATTTAATTTGTCGTCTGACTTAATGGAACCATTTAGGCCATTAGTAGACAAAATAGTAAGAGAGAACTGCGATGAGATATTTGATGGTTCTATGAGGCTTAAATTGGTGGATGTATTAAATCATAAAGTCAAAATAAAGAATAGTAATCAATATGTTTCTAATGCGATATCTATATATGTGAAAAGTGTGATTAAGGCAATTGAAAAGAAAGATATCACTTATCTAGAGTTTTTTGAATATGAGTTATAGATATATGAGGATTATTGTATTTTTTGATTTGCCCACACTTACATACAAAGATCAGAAGGAATATAGATTGTTTAGAAAATTGCTTATTAATGATGGGTTTGTGATGATGCAGGAGAGTGTTTATTGTAAATTGGCTTTGAACAATTCTATTGTGAAAGCACAGGTAAAAAGAATTAGAGATAATAAGCCTAGTGCTGGAGATGTCGAGGTTTTAATTATTACAGAAAAACAATTTGCATCTATAGAATATATTTGTGGTAGTAAACAGACTCTTAAAGAGGATAGTGAAGAGAGGCTGATAGTCCTATGAAGCTAAGAATTATGGGGTTTGAAGAAATAGACTTTACTGATCAAGATAATACTATTCTGATTATTAAGAATCACAAGTTTTATGCTCATATTTTAAGTTTATTATCATCTATCCTATATGATAAAAATAAAAGTACAGAATTATTAGTTATCGATGGGGAAAAGAATATTACTACTAATATATTATTGATAACAGATCTTTATAAAATAGATTTTAATGACAAAAATCTATTAAAAGAAATCTATTCACAAATAAGTAAGAGCATTATATCAGATGAAGAAAAATGTATGAGATACCAAAAGTTAGTTGATGATTTCAGTGCTATGTTAGAAAATGAACTTGAAGATTACAATCTAGAGTTTGACTATAAAAATGATTTAACTATTGAAAATTATCTGAAAGCTGTATCTTTAAAAATATCAAGAACAGCAGAAGAAAAGCTTTATGATAGGCTAATGAATTATGTAGAGCTAGTCACTGAATTAGTAAATAAGCCAGTACTAGTTCTATATAATTGTCTTGATTATTTGGAAGATGATGAATTAATGGAATTGGTTAAGTATAAGAATTATAAGCATCTTCATATGTTGTTTATAGAAAATAAATGTAGGGAAGTAGATTCTATTGCTTTTAAAAAATATATAATAGATGAAGATTTATGTGAAGAATATGATAAAATAGAAGAGGTTCAAGATGACTAGGGAGTCGTGATCCTGAAAAGAATTCTAGCTTTATAATGGAAAAATCTATCAGATTTTTGAATTTGAGGTTTTAGAGATGTGTTATTTTGAACTGCATTAAAACAAAATCTAGAATTCGTTAAAGAAGAAATCAGTTTTAGAGATGTGTTATTTTGAACTGCATTAAAACTAATACTGCTCCGACAACTGCAAGAATAGTGTTTTAGAGATGTGTTATTTTGAACTGCATTAAAACTGGGAATGTATACTTATGCAAGGACACAGAGTTTTAGAGATGTGTTATTTTGAACTGCATTAAAACTCATTACATGGAACTATGGTTATCAAAGCAGTTTTAGAGATGTGTTATTTTGAACTGCATTAAAACATTATATGTAGGCATCAAGTATGCTAAAGAGTTTTAGAGATGTGTTATTTTGAACTGCATTAAAACTCAAATGATGATAAACAGGCTTCTCTCATAGTTTTAGAGATGTGTTATTTTGAACTGCATTAAAACTACAGAACAAAAGATTAGAAAAGCATGGAAGTTTTAGAGATGTGTTATTTTGAACTGCATTAAAACCTGTGCTTGGTGGTGCTAGATAACAAACAAGTTTTAGAGATGTGTTATTTTGAACTGCATTAAAACGCACCTTTTAGACACGTTACAAAACAATATGTTTTAGAGATGTGTTATTTTGAACTGCATTAAAACGCGAAACTAATGAATCTATTGCTAAAGCAAGTTTTAGAGATGTGTTATTTTGAACTGCATTAAAACGAGAAGAGAAGACACAAATTGAAAACCAATGTTTTAGAGATGTGTTATTTTGAACTGCATTAAAACAAAAAGAAACATTGGAAAGGAGAAACAGAAGTTTTAGAGATGTGTTATTTTGAACTGCATTAAAACATGCTGAAGTCAACGGAAAGAGATTCTATAGTTTTAGAGATGTGTTATTTTGAACTGCATTAAAACGGAAGAAATCAGAAAGGAGGCAGAAAAGTAGTTTTAGAGATGTGTTATTTTGAACTGCATTAAAACAGAAGACTTATTAAAAACATTTAGTAATGAGTTTTAGAGATGTGTTATTTTGAACTGCATTAAAACCTAAATTAAACGAAAAAGTAAAAACTGCCAGTTTTAGAGATGTGTTATTTTGAACTGCATTAAAACGCCTCCACTTGGTGATACTGCATTATCGAAGTTTTAGAGATGTGTTATTTTGAACTGCATTAAAACCCCTTCGGCAGTGCTCACCTATCGGCTGTAGTTTTAGAGATGTGTTATTTTGAACTGCATTAAAACCGCCCGATAAATTAGAATGTGATTGCATAGGTTTTAGAGATGTGTTATTTTGAACTGCATTAAAACCATGAAGTTCCATTCCTATTGTATTACTAAGTTTTAGAGATGTGTTATTTTGAACTGCATTAAAACTAACAATCCCTGGCAGTTGTCCATTCTGAAGTTTTAGAGATGTGTTATTTTGAACTGCATTAAAACTTCACTCTCCATCTCGTCTAATGCGTGACAGTTTTAGAGATGTGTTATTTTGAACTGCATTAAAACTTTTTAATGGAGTAGAGTACACTCAAGCGAGTTTTAGAGATGTGTTATTTTGAACTGCATTAAAACTTAATTGGATTACTCCGTTTTTAGCAGTAAGTTTTAGAGATGTGTTATTTTGAACTGCATTAAAACTCCAATATGAGACACTTAGAAGACAGTCAGGTTTTAGAGATGTGTTATTTTGAACTGCATTAAAACTTTAGTTCTTTTGGTAACGATGATGAACTAAGTTTTAGAGATGTGTTATTTTGAACTGCATTAAAACTATGATGATATATGGCAAATCATCACAAGAGTTTTAGAGATGTGTTATTTTGAACTGCATTAAAACCACGCATATGCCAATGATGTAAAAGTCTTAGTTTTAGAGATGTGTTATTTTGAACTGCATTAAAACATGGTGTAGTTGTTGAATCTTCACCACGTTGTTTTAGAGATGTGTTATTTTGAACTGCATTAAAACACAACAATTGTATTACTCATGTGGCACTTAGTTTTAGAGATGTGTTATTTTGAACTGCATTAAAACTGCATATAATGTAGTATATTTAACTTAGGTGTTTTAGAGATGTGTTATTTTGAACTGCATTAAAACTACGTGCAGAACTCTTACCTAATGCACGTAGTTTTAGAGATGTGTTATTTTGAACTGCATTAAAACTTTTCGAACTTTTCTCTATGGCAATGCACAGTTTTAGAGATGTGTTATTTTGAACTGCATTAAAACTCAGCGGTTTAACAAGCGGTCGCTATCCAAGTTTTAGAGATGTGTTATTTTGAACTGCATTAAAACATGATTAGAAAATTTCAAAATATGGGCAGAGTTTTAGAGATGTGTTATTTTGAACTGCATTAAAACCTAAAGGTTGAAGAAGTACCACATCTAACGTTTTAGAGATGTGTTATTTTGAACTGCATTAAAACAAAGGCAGAAACGGAAGATTTAATTGTAACAGTTTTAGAGATGTGTTATTTTGAACTGCATTAAAACCCGTCCAATACATCAAGCACGATTCCTCATGTTTTAGAGATGTGTTATTTTGAACTGCATTAAAACAATGCTTAAAGCATCTTGGAGTGACTTTTTGTTTTAGAGATGTGTTATTTTGAACTGCATTAAAACTAAATAAGTGGTACATTGCTATTCTAGTTATGTTTTAGAGATGTGTTATTTTGAACTGCATTAAAACCGGCTCTTTAAGTCTGTATCAGTGATATAAGTTTTAGAGATGTGTTATTTTGAACTGCATTAAAACTCAAATTGCACTTTATAAACAGGCAATTGAGTTTTAGAGATGTGTTATTTTGAACTGCATTAAAACTGCTATTGCTTAGTATAAACCTTGTGAAAAGTTTTAGAGATGTGTTATTTTGAACTGCATTAAAACTCTACTTTCGTGGATTGGATGACCCGTTGAGTTTTAGAGATGTGTTATTTTGAACTGCATTAAAACTACCGACCTTACTTTGCGTTTTTATCCAAAGTTTTAGAGATGTGTTATTTTGAACTGCATTAAAACTACGAATTTATCCTTTAATTCGTAAACTAAGTTTTAGAGATGTGTTATTTTGAACTGCATTAAAACAATCGCTGACTTTGCGATATTACCCAACATGTTTTAGAGATGTGTTATTTTGAACTGCATTAAAACCGTTCCTTAAGATGAAAGAACACGACTTCAGTTTTAGAGATGTGTTATTTTGAACTGCATTAAAACTGTGCTAGTTGCAAGTTGTCCATGTCGCTAGTTTTAGAGATGTGTTATTTTGAACTGCATTAAAACTTTTCCGATTTCCATGTGCTTATTATTCGCAGTTTTAGAGATGTGTTATTTTGAACTGCATTAAAACACAGGGATTATTTAACGGATCATTAACACTGTTTTAGAGATGTGTTATTTTGAACTGCATTAAAACGATACATCGGCAATCTAGCACTGAAGTTCTGTTTTAGAGATGTGTTATTTTGAACTGCATTAAAACTGAGTACATGAACGTTGTAAAAACTTACAAGTTTTAGAGATGTGTTATTTTGAACTGCATTAAAACGGGCGCTCCATCTTCTGAAATGATTAAATTGTTTTAGAGATGTGTTATTTTGAACTGCATTAAAACTATGTAGAACTTAAAAATTGCTAAGGATAAAATAAAAATGTAGGTAAAAGACAACATAAGAATGTTGGAAAAC
>OGDF01007328.1_pt1 | contig 10379 bp, 10 predicted proteins | sample 1570141 | NCBI WGS metagenome assembly OGDF01 (sample SAMEA4370581, study PRJEB24528) | human gut metagenome | reverse complement strand
GTCCCCCACCTTGACCGATTCAATGGGAACCTCCACTTCTTGCTCCCCTTGCAAAACCATTGCGGTTTTCGGCGCCAAATCCATCAGCTTTGTAATGGCTTCGGTGGTTTTTCCCTTGGAACGTGTTTCCAAGTATTTTCCCAAGGTGATCAGCGTTAAAATCGTACCTGCCGATTCAAAATAAAGATCCATAGAATGGGCGGAAACCGCTTCCCAATCGCCATGCCCCATTCCAATGCCAATGGCATAAATGGCATAGACACCGTATATGACGGAAGCCGAAGCACCTACGGCAATCAGGGTATCCATGTTGGGGGACAACCGCACAAGCGAGCGGAATCCGTTTTCAAAATACTTTCGGTTCAAGTACAAAATCGGCGCAACCAAAAGCAACTGTGTAAATGCAAAGGTCAGTGCATTTTCCGAACCATGGAACCATGCAGTGATAAAGGGCGGCACCGGAATATGGAACCACTCCCACAGCATATGGTGCATGGACACATACATTAAAGGAATCAAAAATACAAAAGACCAAATCAGTCGATTCCGCATGGATTTCGATTCTTTTTCGGCGGTTTTCACTGCCCCGCCTCGGGCATCCGATGCCGGTTTTGCTGCCGAATTTCCATTTGCGGGTGCAGCACCATAGCCGATATGCTCTACCGCCTGTATGATTTCTGCTTCCGTAATGACAGTTTCATCGTATTCTACCGTCATGGCGTTTGCCAACAGATTGACCTCCGCCTTTTGAACACCGTTCAGATGATTTACCGTTCGCTCTACCTTAGAAGAACAAGCGGCACAGCTCATCCCGGTTACTTGAAATCGTTCTTTCAAAATCAATTCACCTCCTGTACCCCTTCCCCAGTGGGGGTAGGGTTCTCTTTTACTATACTGCACGAACACCTATTTTGTCAATAGATATTGTAACGAAACAGAAAATTTCCCGTCTTTTTACTTGTATCCCGTCTTAAAATCCTGTAAAATAAAAAAGCAATTTACTTTCACAGTCAAAAGGAGCGTTCCCATGGAAAAACATCTAGAAGTAGAACGAAGCATTATCAAAAAATATCGCAAAACCATTTGGAATCGCTTCATCGGCGGAATCAAAGACTACCGACTTCTCTCCGAAGGCGACGTGGTAGCCGTGTGCATTTCCGGCGGCAAGGATTCCATGCTGTTGGCGAAATGTATGCAGCATTTGCAAAAATACAGCGATTTTGCATTTACGGTCAAATACATTGTAATGGACCCCGGTTATGCTCCGGAAAACCGACAACAGATTGAACGAAATGCGAAGCTGCTGCAAATCCCACTGCAAATTTTTGATGCGCCGATTTTCGACGTAGTGGATCATATCGAACAAAGTCCTTGTTATCTTTGTGCAAGAATGCGGCGGGGATACCTGTATAAGTTCGCCAAATCTTTAGGCTGTAATAAAATCGCTTTGGGTCACCACTTTGACGACGTGGTAGAAACCATTCTTATGAGTACACTGTACGCCGGTGAATACAAAACCATGATGCCCAAGCTGCACAGCACTAACTTCCCCGGTATGGAATTGATTCGCCCGCTGTACTTGGTAAAGGAAGAACAGATCATCAGTTGGAAAAATTACAACAACCTTACCTTTTTGCAATGCGCTTGTCACTTTACAGCCAATGCGGAAATGCAATCCGATTCCAAGCGCCAATTTGTAAAAAAATTGATTAAAGAATTAAAGCAGGATTCTCCAAACATTGATAAAAATATTTTTGCCAGCGTGCATAACGTCAACCTGGAAACTATTATTGGCTATCGCAAGTCCGACAGCGATGACGTTCATTCCTTCTTAGAACGGTACTAATCCATGGCCGTGCTTACAAATCGTTCCCCGATCAATGCGCTATGGCTAAAATGGATCGCCATGCTCTCTATGGTGTGCGACCATGTAGGTGCGTTGTTTTTCGCAGACCAACCTGCTTGGTCTTTGTTTGGGCGACTGGCATTTCCAATTTATTGCTTTCTCATCGCAAACGGATTTCGCTATACCCATAACCGATGGCGGTACTTGGGTAGGTTAGCAGGATTGGCGGTTCTCTCACAAATCCCCTATGAGATGCTGCTGTTGGGCATCACGCATCAGCCTTTGGGGATGTTATGGCAAACTCCCGCAGTGCTGTTCTCTCGGCTCAATTCGCTTGCGGTACTATCCCTTGGATTGTTATCGTTAATTTGTTTAGAACAGCTTCGCTCTCGCTATCGAACAATAGGACATCTTTTGGGGCTGCTTGTTGTTGCCGGATTTACGGTTCTCTCCTATCAAATCCGGTGCGAATATGCGTTCCTTGGCATTCCGCTAATTCTTGCTTTTTATGAAAGCCATGTCATTCGTTCTAGCCGAACGCAATCGGGAACGCTGTTCTATCTTACTGCGTCATTGATGCCAGCAGTCGGCTCATTGCTTTTATATGGGGTTCTCCGAGTGACCGTATCCCATCTTTCTGTGACCACCGCTCTTTTAGAAGGTGCGTTCCAATTTATTGCGATTCTCCTAACGAGTTGCTACAATGGAAAACCGGGACGAAAAAACAAATGGATGCAATATGGCTTCTATCTCTTCTATCCGGCACACTTACTGATTCTCAGCGGAATTTTTTATCTGACAGCATAAAAAGCCCCTGTTTCTCACGCGCTGTGAAAAACAGGGGTTCTTTCTATTTCTTTGCTTTCTTTTTCGGCTCCGGTAATTCTTCATAGAGAATCTGTATCAGCTTTGCCAAAAAGGGCTTATCGTCAATTTCTTCCACCAGAAGCATCTCCTTTGCGCCGGGATAAGGCGGTTCCATCGGTGCATTGGGCAACAACTGTTTTGCCATTGGGGTGGGTTTTACCAGCAACCGATCATCATAGATGCCTGCCACCAATTTTCCTCGGAAATAAAGAAGGTATTCTCCCATCATAGGGCGGTAAGTAATCTCCTCCAAATCGGAAAGCTGGTCTAAAAGATACTGTAATTGCGCTTTGCTTGATGCCATAAAATTCCCTCTCATTTCTTTCGTTCATCGGCTTTTCTGCCTTTTATCATACAACACCCGATTCTCTATTGCAAGCACCCCGAAAATATGGTACATTGAACACAGAAAAAGGAGTGACACAACATGAACCAAACACATTGGGACGAAAGCTATTACATGACCGAATTATCTGCGAAAAAATTGCAGAGCCTGTTGACTTCCCTCTTGGAAACGCAATTAAAAACACCACATTCCTCCTTTGGCATTTTGATTATCGCAGACCAAATTCGAGAATTAACTATTTTTCTGGGACAGCTTTGCAGTGAACTCCATCTTTCGCAAGAAGAAAAATCCGCACTGGAACAGCTTTCTGCTTGCCTTCTGTCCATGAAATTCGTAACCAATCGGTTAACTGCCCAACAATCGGAACCGCTCTCCCCTTCGGAACAAATCGAGTTACTGCAAGAAGCATTGCAAGAAACAGATCACTTCTTGGAATGCTTAAAAACACTCCCGAGCAATCGCTTGACATTGCTTTCTTAAAAAAAGGAGAATCGCTATGATTTACACTGTTACTTGTAATCCTGCCATTGACTATGTAATGGAACTGGAGCAATTCCGATTGGGCGAAACCAACCGTTCCGTTTCGGAAGCAATCTTTTTTGGCGGAAAAGGCATCAATGTTTCTCGTGTTTTAAAAGCACTCTCTTTGGACTCTGTGGCATTGGGATTTTGCGCCGGTTTTACCGGAGAAGCCATTGCAGAAAGTCTTGCCCCACTGGGAATCGATTCTGCGTTTGTCATCCTTTCCGCCGGCACCTCTCGAATCAATGTAAAGCTAAAAGGAATTGCCGAAACGGAAATCAACGGACGAGGTCCGGAGGTTACGGAAGCAGATTTACTTCGCTTTTACGAAACATTAACCCGTTTAAAATCGGGAGATACCCTAATTCTATCCGGCAGTATTCCCCGTGGTCTTTCTCCGAATATTTACGGGGAAATTCTGCGCCACTGTTCCGGAAAGGATATTCGCTGTATTGTAGACAGTTCCGGCTCTCTTTTAGAGCATACCTTGTGTCACCATCCGTTTCTCATTAAACCGAACCTAGCAGAGCTATCCGCTCTGTTTGGCAAACCGATTTCCGACCAAGCGGAAATCATTGCTTGCGCTAAAGAATTACAGCAGCGTGGCGCAGTCAATGTTTTGGTATCCATGGCAAAGGATGGCGCTGTTTTACTGGATGAATTCGGAAAGCTTCATTTTCAAAGTGCGCCGCACGGAACGACAGTCAATTCCGTTGGCGCAGGGGATTCTATGGTCGCCGGATTTTTAGCAGGCTATCTGCAAACAAAGGATTATGCTTATGCGTTAACGCTGGGTACCGCCGCCGGTGCCGCCACTGCGTTCTCCCAAGACTTAGCCACGGGCGATAGGATCTCCGCCGTGTTAAAACAATTAGGATAAAGAAAAAATCATCACCGTTCTTCCCGGAGAAAAACTGTGATGATTTTTTTGCTTTTAAATTTCATAATCATACGGCATGGTGCTATCATTCAGCGTATCCACATAAACAGTATGATGATCCCGTCCTTTATAGCGCAGGGTTCCATCCTGATAAACAAGTACGGTTGTCATCGGTACTTGCTCCCAATGGGTTTCATCCAGTGGCGTGGTAGAAAACAACGCGCTGTCCTCCCATTGCTTTCGGAACAGGGTTCCCAACATATTGGTATGGACATAAAGCTGCTCTCCGTCATAAATCAGCAGGTTTAGTTTATTCCGATAAGACAGCGTCGATACGACCTGTTCCAATACTTTAAATCGCTCAAAGGAATGCAGTCCTGCTCCTTTCCGCTGAATCGCTTCGTTCATCCGATCCACCAAATATAATAGAACTCGTTCACTGTCAGTCGTTCCCTCTTGACAAGACTCATAAGGGAATAATTCCAGTCCACTGAAAATGGTACCGTTATGTACTAACGTCCACACGATACCGCTGTTGTCCGTCCGTTGGAACGGGTGACAGTTTTTGGGATTGATTCCACCTACCGTTGCTTTGCGGATATGTGCCAAGGTACAGCTCTGTACGCCGATAGAATCCAGCAATCCCGGTAACTGCTCACTAAATCGTGCTTCCGTCGGTTCTGTATAGAGCTTGGAGTCCCCTTCTCGAAAAAGCGCCAAGCCCCAACCATCCGGGTGATCTTTGCTATGCTGATAGAACTCCCGAAGATAGCGTTCGATGGGCTGTTCTTTTTTTGCAGAAAACCCTAAAATTTCACACATATCCGATCCCTCCGATTTTTATTTTTATAAGAATGCTAGATTATATTTTTAATTTTTCATATAATATATATGTTTACTATGTATTAGGATACCACACCAATTGCACACTTGTCAAGAGAGGCCCCAAAAATTAACATGTTTTATAGAAAGCATTGGAATGAAATTTGTTTCTTTTTGCAGAACCTCTTGAAAACCTATTAAAAAGATGTTATTATAGGATTATACCATGACTGAGGTGAACGTTCTTATGAAAATTTCTACAAAAGGTCGGTATGCGCTGCGGATGCTGTTGGATTTGGCAGAGCATCAGGACGGCAACTTTGTTTCTCTGAAAGAGATTGCTGCACGACAGGGAATCTCTAAAAAATATTTGGAGCAAATTGTTCCTGTTCTCAATAAATCGGAAATTCTATACACAACCAGAGGTTTCCAGGGCGGATATCAGCTTGCCAAAAAGCCGGAAGAATACACCGTAGGACAAATTCTTCGGTTGACCGAGGGAAGCCTTTCCCCTACCGCTGCGGCAGAATACAATTCTGTCGGCGAACAGGGCAACGAATTTGTGATCTTATCTGTTTGTAAGGGACTGGATCAAGTGATTGACCAATATTTGGACAGTATCACCCTGCAAGATTTACTGGAACGCCAGCGGGAACAATACGCCAACGACTATATTATCTAATGCGGCTTTTCCGGTAACGGTTCCGATTTCCAACAGAAAAACACCCCCGATTCCGTTTTTTGACGGTCGGAGGTGTTTTTTTATTGATTAAGCTAACATCAAATCACAAATCAGGTTGTTGATTTCTGCCGGATTTTCCAACGGCAACCCACCGGTCATGCGGGCGCCGGCATACAGCAGCTTGCTGTACTTTGCCAGTTCTTCTTTTTGATCCGGATATAATGCTTTCAACTTTTGTGCAATCGGGTGATTTACATTGATTTCCAAAACCAACTGGGCTTTCATAGCGTCTTCCATTGCGCCCGGCATTTTATTCAGAACCTTTTCCATATTCACGGACAAGGCGCCCTCACTGGAAAGGCAAGCCGGATGATTTTGCAGGGCATTGGTAAACCGAACATCGTGCAGTTCCGGACCGATGCTTTCTTTCATAAATGCAAACAAGTCCTTGGCTTCTTCATTTTCTGCCTTCAAGGTTTCCTTTTCTTCCTCGGTGCTCAAATCCAACTGATCGGTGCAAACATTAGAGAATTCTTTTTCTTTGTAAACGCCTAACATTTGCAATGTGAACTCATCCATATCCTCGGTGAGATACAATACCTCATAGCCGTGGTTCCGCACAGCTTCTACCTGTGGCAGCAGCTTGATTTTTTCTACGGCATCACCGGAAGCATAATAGATTTTCTTTTGGTCTTCCTTCATGCGGGAAACATACTCTTTCAGTGTAACATATTTCTCCTCTTGAGAAGAGTAAAACAGCAACAAATCCTCTAAAATATCACGATGGATTCCGTAGTCGCTGTAAGCGCCCCATTTCAACTGTGCGCCAAAGGATTTGAAAAAGGTTTCGTATTTTTCACGGTCGTTCTTCAGCAGCTTTGCAAGTTCTCCGGCAATTTTCTTCTCCAGTGCTTTTGCAATCACCTTTAACTGATGATCTTGTTGGAGCAGCTCTCTGGAAATATTCAGGGACAAATCGGAGCTGTCTACAACACCCTTTACAAAGCTGAAGTGATCCGGAACCAAATCCTTACACTTATCCATAATCAAAACGCCGCTGGAATAAAGTTGCAAGCCCTTCTCATACTCTCGGCTGTAATAATCATAAGGAGCGTGCGCCGGAATAAACAGGAGTGCTTCGTAATTGGAGGTACCCTCTGCCTTTTGGCGAATGACTGTCAGCGGCGGCTCATAATCTCCAAATTTTTCCTGATAGAAGGCATCATACTCTTCCTGTGTCACACTGCCTGCACTCTTCTTCCACAGAGGTACCATGCTGTTCAGTGTGGTGTCCTCCAGTACAGTTTCATACTCATCTTTGCTGCCCTCTTTTAAATGTTGATGCTCAATCATCATTTTAATCGGGTAACGAATATAGTCGCTGTATTTCTTTACCAAAGAGGCGATTCGATAAGGCTCCAAATAATCGCTGTACTTCTCCTGCTCTGTATCCTCTCTCAAGTGCAGGGTGATGGTAGTGCCGGCAGTTGCTTTTTCACAAGGCTCCATGGTGTAGCCGTCTGCGCCGTCCGACTCCCAACGGTTGCCCTCTTCGGTTCCATACATCCGGCTTTCCACGGTGATTTTATCGGCGACCATAAAGGCAGAGTAGAAGCCAACGCCGAACTGACCGATAATATCAATTTGTTCCATGCCCTCTTTTTCCGGATCGTTTTTAAAATCATAAGAACCACTCTTGGCGATAGTACCCAAGTTGGTTTCCAGTTCTTCCGCAGACATACCGCAGCCGTTATCGGAAATGGTTAAGGTACGCTGTTCTTTATCCACAGCAATCCGAATTTCATAGTCCTCATGGGTCAAGGTCACAGTGTCATCGGTAAGAGAGCGGAAGTACAGTTTATCAATTGCATCGCTGGCGTTGGAGATCAACTCTCTCAGAAAAATTTCTTTGTTGGTATAGATAGAATGAACCATCATATCCAACAGTTTTTTTGATTCGGTTTGGAATTGCTTCTTTACCATGATTATCCCTCTTTATCTTTCCTATCATTTTCTGTTTTAAAAGCTCCTCATTTTTGTGAGGAACGTTTGTGGTATGCTTCAATATTGGCATTCACACGAGAAAAATACGTTTTTAGCCGCTCTTTTTCTTCTTCGGAAAAACCGTCTGCCAAAATACCGAAAAAATCTTCCTGCGCCGCCCTGCCGTCACAAATAACCGGACGGGCGCTCTTTTGCAGTTTTAGATGAATGGAACGGCGATTTCTGCCCACATATTCCCCAACTACAAAGCCTTTCTCCTCCAAGTTTCGCACTGCCATGGAAATGGAAGATTTGGTAAGGCGGCGCTTTTCTACAATATCTGTCGCCGTATCGTAGGGTGGGTTATCATCTAAGAACAGCAAAATAATCAGCTCTGTGCCGGTTAAGTCGTATTTATCGCAAACCGGCTTTAGAATGCTTTGATACAATTCTCTGCTCATAAAGATATGTTCTAAAAGATGATCCATGGCGCCTCCTTATTGTGCATAATTAAACTGTTCTATTTTGAACAATATTATTATATCGCCATTTGCTTCTTCTGTCAACACAGCCGCCTCTGAATAAATTGTGAACTTTTCGTTGAACCTTGCAAAACAATCTGTCTAACGGAACTTATCTTGACAAGAAAAATCCCGTATACTATAATGAAAAGCGAAAAATCAATCGAAATCGGAACACAGGGTCAGGAATTGGGTGGAACTCCCAAACAAGGCCGTTGCCGTGTTTCACCGCAATGCACACAGGAGCAATCCTGCCACTGAATTTTTTTCGGGAAGGCGTGTGCAGGCCATGCTTACTGGCAGGTGATCAGTCGGAATACTTACCGGTGTTCTCCCCTTTGGGGAATTGTTTAAAATCTGCGGTACTCTGGAACTTAAACAAGGATGCAAATCAACCCGTTGCCTTTTCATAAGGAAATCGGCAGCGTATTTCCCGACGATTTGTTTTCCATAGAGTTATCCTAAAAGCACTGTTTCAGCGTTACGCATAACAGTGCTTTTTCTTTTATCAGGAGGGATCATCATGTTGGAAACCTACGTTTACTGCGGCGCACAAAAGCTGCGCTGCGGATACACCACCGGTTCCTGTGCTGCGGCAGGGGCAAAAGCCGCTGCGGAGCTGCTGCTTTCCGGCGTATACTCCCCTACCGTAAACTTGATGACACCAAAGGGGATTCCCCTTACGCTCTCGGTGCTCTCTCCTACGCTAGACGGAACAACCGCTTCCTGTTTGATTCAAAAAGACAGCGGCGATGACCCGGATATTACCAACCAAATAAAAATCCAAACAACCGTATCTAAGCAGGAAGAAGGCGTCACCATTACCGGCGGAGAAGGTGTGGGGATTGTCACCAAACCGGGACTGGATCAACCGGTGGGAGAATTCGCCATCAATTCTATGCCCCGCAAAATGATTACAGAAGCGGTAATGGAGGTTGCTAAAACGCATCACTACTCCGGCGGATTTCTCGTTACCATTTCTGTTCCAAACGGAGCAGAAATTGCAAAGCGAACGTACAATCCTTATATGGGCATTGAGGGCGGCATTTCTATCATCGGTACCAGCGGCATTGTGGAACCCATGAGTACCACCGCGCTGATTGACACCATTCGAGCTGAAGCTAATATGCGAAAGGCTGACGGGCATAAAAACTTACTGCTCACCTTGGGTAACTACGGAGAAGCGTTCCTTTCTTCCGAACTACCGGACTTGCTTTCTCACAGCGTAAAGTGCAGTAACTTTATCGGAGACGCCATTGACATTGGTATCGCCTTATCCTTTAAGCGGATTCTGCTGGTGGGACATATGGGTAAACTGGTAAAACTGGGAACCGGCATCATGAACACCCATTCCGCACAGGCAGACGGACGCATGGATGTCTTGGTCACCTGCGGTGTTCTGGCGGACATGGAGCCGTCTATCTTAAAGCAGATCCCTCAGTGTGTCACTGTGGACAGTGCATTGGATTTGATGCAGCAAAGCGAGCAATTTGCAAAAACAATGGAAATTCTCGCCCAACGAGTAGACTATTATTTAAAGAAGAAAGTAAAAAATCAAGTGGAAATCGGTGCGGTATTATTTTCGGACAAGCATTTGCTCACCGTAAAAACTGCCGATGCCGATGCAATTATCCAATATTTAAAGGAGGATTATCATGATACAGTTTGTGGGAGCCGGCTGCGGAGCGGCGGATCTGATTACCCTGCGGGGTAAAAAACTTTTGGAGCAGGCGGATGTCATTATTTATGCCGGTTCTTTGGTGAATCCGGAGCTGTTGCAATATGCAAAAAAAGAATGCGCTATCTATAACAGCGCTTACATGACCTTGGACGAAGTCATTGCGGTCATGCAGAAAGCCGAACAGGAACAAAAGCTGACGGTACGACTGCACACCGGCGATCCTTCTCTT
>OGDF01007304.1_pt1 | contig 10415 bp, 9 predicted proteins | sample 1570141 | NCBI WGS metagenome assembly OGDF01 (sample SAMEA4370581, study PRJEB24528) | human gut metagenome | reverse complement strand
TTAAGAAGCGAATCTCCTCGGTTACCACGACCAAGCAGATCACGCGCACGATGGAGATGGTGTCTACCGCCAAGATCCGTCGCGCGCTCGATCGTGCAAAGCAGGCAGGTCCCTATAAGGAGGCCCTCACTGACGTCATGTTGACGGTGGCGGGAGATGCCTCCTGTGGCGGAACCGATCCCATGCTTCAGCATCATGAGACCGTCAAGAATGGTCTCATCGTGGTCATCGCTTCCGATCGTGGACTTGCAGGCGGCTTTAACGTCACCGCACTGCGCGAGGCCGAGAAGATCGCCAGCTCATGGGCTAGCGAGGGCATCGATACCCAGATCATCACGTGCGGACGTAAAGCCACGGCATATTTCAACAACCGCGCGAACGTCGTCATGCACTTTGAGGGTTCGTCTTCCGATCCCGATTTGCAGCAGGCGCAGATGATCGCGAGCCATATCTGCGACGCATACAGGTCGGGTGAGCTCGACCGCGTCGAGGTGGTTTACCATCACGCACGCAATCGCGTCGACCAGACCCTTCGTGTCGAGCATCTGCTGCCGCTCGACCAAGAGATGATCGCAATGGCTCATGGACCGCGCAAGAACGAGAAAGATGCGCCCAAGCGTCTCGAGTCCTCGTTCGAGTTCGTTCCCTCCGCCGAGCATGTTCTTGGCAAGCTCGTGCCATCGTATGTTCTGACCGTTATCTATCAATCCCTGATTGATTCCGCTGCGGCAGAGCAGGGCGCGCGCCGCAAGGCCATGCATTCGGCGACCGAGAACGCCACCGCTATCATCTCGACCCTTACCCGCACGTACAGTCGCGTGCGTCAGGCTTCGATTACCACCGAGATCAACGAGATCGTTGGCGGAGCCTCAGCATTGGAGGAACAGTAATGGCAGATACCACCGTTAAGCAAGCGGTCGAGGAAGCCACGCACAAGCAGACCGCTGGCGAGGGACGCGTCGTCCGCGTCATCGGTCCTGTCGTCGACGTTAAGTTCGACGGCGCGGTGCCCTCGATCTACAACGCTCTCACGGTCGAGGCAGACACGCCCATCGGCCATCTGAGCACGATTCTCGAGGTCGAGAGCCAGCTTCCGGGCGGCGTTGTCCGTACGGTCGCTATGTCTTCGACCGACGGTTTCCAGCGTGGCATGACCGCTGTGGATACCGGCGAGCCTATGAAGATGCCCGTCGGCCCGCAAACGCTCGGCCGCATTTGGAACGTTATGGGTCAGCCCGTCGATGGTAAGGAGATGCCGGAGGTGGAGGAGTTCTATCCCATCCACCATCCCGCTCCGCGCTTTGATGAGCTCACCACCAAGACAGAGATCTTCGAAACCGGCATCAAGGCCGTTGACCTGCTCGAGCCCTACATTCGTGGCGGCAAGACGGGCCTCTTCGGCGGCGCAGGCGTCGGCAAGACCGTTCTGATTCAGGAGCTCATCAACAACCTGGCTCAGGAGCACGGCGGCACTTCCGTGTTCACCGGCGTTGGCGAGCGTACTCGTGAGGGCACCGACCTGTATCTCGAGATGTCCGAGTCTGGCGTCATCGACAAGACCTGCTTGGTCTACGGTCAGATGAACGAGCCGCCCGGAGCGCGTCTGCGCATCGGTCTGGCCGGCCTTACCACGGCAGAGTACTTCCGCGACCGTGGCCAGGACGTTCTGCTCTTCATCGACAACATCTTCCGCTTCTCTCAGGCGGGCTCTGAGGTTTCCGCACTTCTCGGTCGTATGCCTTCCGCAGTTGGCTATCAGCCGACGCTGGCAACCGAGATGGGTGATCTCCAGGAGCGCATTACGTCGACCAAGACGGGTTCCATCACCTCCGTCCAGGCTGTCTACGTCCCCGCAGACGACCTGACCGACCCGGCACCTGCCACCACGTTTACGCACCTTGATGCAACCACGGTTCTTTCCCGTAGCATTTCCTCGCTCGGCCTGTTCCCGGCTATCGACCCGCTTGCGTCTTCTTCCGACGCACTCGACCCCTCGATTGTCGGCGAAGAACACTACCGCGTTGCTGTTAAGGTTCAGGAGCTCCTGCAGGAGTACTCCGACCTTCAGGACATCATCGCCATTCTCGGTATGGACGAGCTTTCCGAGGAGCAGCGCCTTACGGTCAACCGTGCCCGTAAGATCCAGCAGTTCCTCTCCCAGTCCTTCCACGTGGCAGAGAAGTTCACCGGTAACCCCGGTGTCTACGTCCGCGTCGAGGATACGGTCCGCTCTTTCGCCGAGATTGTCGACGGCAAGGCTGATGATCTGCCTGAGCAGGCCTTCCGCTATGCTTCGACGATTGACGACGTACGCGATCGCGCTCGTAAGATGGAGGAGAAGTAATCCATGCTTATCCGCATCGTATGCCCGGAAAGTTGTGCGTATGAGGGCGAGGCTGCCTACGTCTCGATTCCCTCGACTGATGGCGAGTTCGGCGTGCTTCCTCACCACGCAAGTGAGATCTGCACGATCGAGGCAGGTTATGTCAAGGTCTGCGATAACGCCATGGGCACGACTGACCACACGTTTGCGGTGACAGGAGGCTATGCTCAGGTTGCGGACGACGTGATCATTGTTCTGGCTGATAAGGCTGAGGATTTGGCCGATGTCGACCCGCAAAAGGTTCAAGCTGAGATTCAGGGTTTTGAAGACAAGCTGAGTAATTTATCAGAAGACGATGCACGCCGCGCGTACCTATATAATGAAATCGCATGGTGTAAGCTCAAGCTTGCTCATAAGTCAGCGTAACAGCTAGACTCAATGCGAACCGCATCATGCCCGGGGCATCTGCCTCGGGCATTCTTTTTGAAAGGGTCAGTTTTGGACATTATTCGTGTTGAAGGTGGTCATCGAATCGGGGGCACCGTTGAGGTGGCGGGCGCAAAGAACTCCGCGCTTAAGCTCATGGCTGCCACGATCCTTGCCCCGGGCAAGACGATTCTGCAGAACGTGCCCAATATTTCCGATGTCCACGTGATGGGCAAGGTGCTCAAAGGCATTGGCGCGACTATAGACGTCGTTGACGAGCACACGCTCGCGATTGATACCATGAACGTTGATTCGTGGGAGGCCCCTTACGAGCTCGTTGCCAAGATGCGTGCCTCCACTGCCGTTATGGGGCCGCTGCTCGGTCGTTTCGGTCGTGCGAAAATCGCCATGCCGGGTGGCTGCAACCTTGGTGCACGCAAGATCGACATGCATATCCTCGGTCTCGAGGCGCTGGGCGTCTCGTTCGACACCAAGCATGGATATATCAATGCCGCCGCACACCATGGGCTTGTCGGCACCACCGTATCGCTCGAGTTCGCAAGCGTCGGTGCTACCGAGAATCTCATCATGGCTGCCGCCCGTGCCGAGGGCACGACCGTTATCGATAACGCTGCACGTGAACCTGAGATTGTCGACCTTGCGAATATGCTCAACGAGATGGGCGCCAATATCGTGGGCGCCGGTACCCCGGTCGTCGAGATCCACGGTGTTAAAGAACTGCATCCGGTCACGCATCGCGTGATCGGGGACCGTATCGAGGCGGGCACGTTTGTCGTTGCCGGTGCTCTTATGGCCGACGAGCGCGGTGTGGACGTTACGGGATTTAAACCTGTCCATCTAGGAATGGTGTTCAAAAAGCTTGAACTCATGGGCGTTACCTGCACGCGTCTCAACAACGGCGTGCATGTTGAGCACGTTGACCGTATTATTCCTACTGACATCCAGACCCTGCCTTTCCCGGGATTCCCAACGGATATGCAGGCTCAGGTTATGGTACTGTCCGCCCTTGCAGACGGTAGTTCCGTTATCACTGAGAATATTTTCGAGAACCGCTTTATGTTTGCCTCTGAGCTCGTTCGTATGGGTGCGGATATTCGCATTGAGAGCCATCATGCGATGATTCATGGCGTCAAAGGTTTCTCTGGTGCACAGGTTACCTCCCCCGATCTTCGCGGTGGTGCGGCGCTGGTCCTTGCCGGTTTAATTGCCGATGGTACGACCGAGGTTTCCGCAATCCACCATATCAAGCGCGGCTACGAGCGCTTTGTAGAGAAATTCCAAGAGCTCGGTGCGCATGTCGAGCACGTTTCCGTTCCCGATCCCGTCGAGTTCTAGAGCTGGTCCCTATGTTTAAGAAAAAGCCCGTACAGGAGCCGCAAAGATTCGCTTCAGAATCGAGTGCGCGCGTATACAGCCGCGACAACACTGAGCGTTATGCGCAGCGTTCGCGTCAGCGTCGGCGTGGCAAGCGTATCAAGCGTACGGTTCTGTGTACGCTTGTCGGCGTGTTGCTGTGTGGTACCGTCGCGTGCGGTCTTTGGTTTGCCAAAATTGCCAGCAAGCTGAATAACAGCAGCGTCATCACCGGAGGCCTTCTCGATACTCTGGTTGATTCCAATGTGAACAAAGATCCTTTCTATATGCTGCTTCTTGGCACAGACGGGCGTCCGGGCGAGGATAGTTATCGATCTGACTCGATCATTCTTGCTCGCATCGATCCGAGTAAGAAGCAGGCGACGCTCATCTCCATTCCCCGCGACACCAAGGTGGAATACAACGGGCAGATCATGAAAATCAATGCCACGCATTTTTACGATGGTGCAGAAGGCGTGGTCAAGGCGGTAAACGACCTGTGCGGAGTCAAGATTTCTCACTACGCAGAAATCAATTTTGATGGCATGAAGAAGCTCATTGATGCTGTTGGGGGAATTGACCTTTATATTCCCGAGGGAGATGAAGTACACGACAAGGACGCTGGTCCCGTGACCGTTGATTCCGGTCAGCAGCATCTTAATGGTGAGGCTGCACTGACATTCAGCCGATCGCGCCATCAGTTCGTTGACGGTGACTATACGCGCATGCGCCATCAGCGTATGGTGCTCGGTGCGCTTGCAAAGCAGATTCTCAACAATCTTGATCCAAGCAAGGTTGTACCGCTTGTTAATTCGCTTTCCGATATGGTTATTACCGACTTGAGCCCGACGGATATTGTGTCGCTCGTTAACGCCATGCGCGGTATGGACGTCGATAAGATGTACTCGGCAAACCTTCCCTCGTGGGCAGGTGAGGATACATTCATCAATGGGCAGAGCTATGTCTTCGTTTATGAGGACGAGCTCAAAGAAATGATGAAGCGCGTCGATGCCGGAGAAGACCCCAAGGGTCCGCAAACTGCTGGGCAAGTTTCAGGCGGAGGAACTATCGGAGACTTGTCAACGAATAGCAACAAGGACTGGCGCTACGATACCGCAAAGAAAGAAGACTCGAGCTCGAGTTCTGATTCATCGGGCTCATCGTCAAACAGCAGCTCTTCGGATTCAAATTCATAAGATCCAGGAGATTCAAGCTGGCTCGGCAAAATGCCGAAATCGGTACGGAAACGAAAGGACGCCCACATGCTGCAATGCGTGTGGGCGTCCTTTTTGTTTACTGAGCGAGATAAAAGTCTATTAGATGAAGCGCTCACACAGCTTCTGAAGCACTTCGACCATCTTAACGAGCGAAGAGACGGGGATAAATTCGTTGACGCCGTGGCAGCAGTATCCGCCCGTTCCGAGGTTGGGACAGGGAAGTCCGCGGAATGAAAGCTGCGCGCCATCGGTGCCTCCGCGGATGGGAATCACGTTGGGTTCTACGCCGGCTGCAAGATACGCCTTTTTGGCATGGTCGATAAGCTGAGGGTAATCGCGCACAACCTCAGCCATATTGCGATACTGCTGCTTGATCTCAACGTTGATGCGCTCTTCTTCAAGTTCGGCATTGATAAACGCAGCTGCCTGCTCCATCACATCGATTTTGTGCTGGAACTTGTCCGCATCATGGTCGCGCACGATATAGCGCGCCGTTGCATGGTCGACCGTGGCTGATACGCCTTCGAGGTGGATAAATCCCTCGTAGCCCTCGGTGTACTCCGGTCGCTGAGCAGCAGGGAGCATATCGTGAAAGCGTACGAACAGATTTCCCGCGTTAACCATGCGGCCTTTGGAATCGCCCGGATGGATGGAATATCCGTTAAACGTGACGGTCGCCTCCGCCGCGTTGAAGCATTCCCATTCGAGCTCGCCGATGGGGCCGCCGTCTACGGTGTAGGCGTACTTGCATCCGAACTTTTCGATATCCAGAAGCGATGCACCGTGTCCGATTTCCTCATCGGGGCAGAAGCAGATGCCGAGTGCCGGATGTGGCAGCTCGGGATGCTCAACATACGTAGCGACCAGGGCCATAATCTCGGCCACGCCCGCTTTGTCGTCGGCGCCGAGCAGCGTGGTGCCATCGGTGCAGATTAAATCCTCATCGAGCACGTCCTTCAGCTCGGGGAGTTTAGCAGGCGTCATGGCAACGGGCATGCCGTCAACTTCGCCGCAAACCAAATCGCCGCCTTCATAGTGAACGATGTGCGGGCGAACACCCGCTCCCGGAGCGACTTCGGTCGTATCGAGATGTGCGATGAGGCCGAGTGCCGGTGCGTTTTCGGCACCTTTGCTCGCGGGAACATGTGCCGTGACATAGCAGTGTTCATCGACCTGCGCGTTCTCGATGCCAAGCTCATGCAGCTCGTCAACAAGGATGCGTGCGAGATCGAATTCGACGTCGCTCGAAGGGACCTGATCGCAGTGCTCGTCGGCGGATTGGGTGTTCACTTGCACGTAGCGCATGAAACGTTGGACAACGTCCTGGCTTTCAAGCTGGGAAGTCATAGCCGTACCTTTCCTTCGATATTGTGTACGTCGCTACTCTAGCACGCCGATACGGGATATTCACACCGGGTGTTTGGGGTAGAATCAGCAAGATGAATCTGCGAAAGGTGCTGCTATGGATACAACTGAGGGGTCCACAAATCTTCACCTCACTGTTGCAAATGAGGATTATCTCGAGTGCATCGTAAGAATCGAGCGCGAGGAAAAGCAGACGGAGGGCGTGCGTTCCGTCGACATCGCGACACGTCTCGATGTGTCCAAGGCGTCTGTCAATAAAGCGATTGCCGCACTCAAGGCCCAGGGCCTCGTCGAGCAATCGCACTACGGCAAAGTCATGCTTACCGACAGGGGCCGCGAGATCGGTTCTGCCGTTTGGTATCGCCATCGTTTGTTGCGCACGTTTCTTGTGCAGGAGCTCGGCGTAGATTTCGAGTGCGCAGACCAGGAGGCCTGCATGATGGAGCATGCCCTTTCCGAGGACACCATGAATCGCTGGCTTGGTTATCTTGAAAAACAGGGAATCACTGTAGAGGGATAACGATGGGTCAGTTTTCAGACGAGTACTACAACCACACGGGGGCGGACGAGCTTATGCATCGTCTCGCCGATGGCTTTCTGCTTACACAAGGCCCTATGGGGTCGGCGCTTATGTCGCAGTACGGTGCCGGGGATGTTCCCCCAGCATTTTGGAATATCGGCGAGCCTCAGACCGTGACCAATTTGCATGAGCTGTATGCGGCAGCGGGTGCGCAGGTCCTTATCACCAATACATTTCAGGCAAACGAGACGACGCTCAAGCGAGATGGTATTGCGCCTTCGGTGGCGGAGGTCAATCGTTTTGCTGTGGACGATGCGCGTCGCGCGAACCCTCAATGTCTTTTGGGCTCCATGGGTCCGGCTGGCATTGAATGGTTCGTTACTTCTGACAAAGAGTATTCCGAAGCGCGTGAAGTGTACCGGAATCAAGCTTATGCACTGCTCAATGCTGGTGTAGACGCGCTTTTGCTTGAGACGTTCACATCCATTCGCGATCTCGAACCGGCGCTTGCCGGCGCTAACGATGTACGCTTTGATATGCCGCTGTTCGTGAGTTTTGCCGTGGATGACGAGGGCAATCTTTTAAGCGATGGCCTCAATATCGAGGCAGCTGTCGTATTTGCCGAAAAGCATGGGGCGTCTGCGGTGGGTGTCAATTGCTGCTCGCTTGCCGCCTCTGCTTCTTTAGTCGAGCGCATGTGCTCGGCTGCGACAACGCCGGTTATGATGAGACCCAACGCGGGTAATCCCAAACAGATCGACGGCGAGCTCATTTGGGATGAGAATTCCGGTGCATTTGCGCAGGCATGTCTAGAGTGGAAGTGTTTGGGCGCGCGCGTGATCGGCAGCTGCTGCGGAACAACGGCAAAAACCACGGCAGCGATGGCAGAGGCGCTCGGCGTACTCGAGGCATAGCACCGTTTGGCTGGAGCAGCGTCTGCTGCGCATCCTTGTCGTAGATGCCCCGGCGTACTCGAGGCATAGCATTGCGTTCGACCGGTGCCGCCCTCGATATTGCTATTGATAAACCTTAAAGTGGGCGCGTGCCGTTTGCCAAACAACCCGAGGGGTATAACAACCTGACTGTTCAACAGAAGCGTCAGGGAGTGTTGCGCGTGAGCGCAGTAATTCGCATTGGTTCAGACGGATGGCGAGCGCGCGCGGGGGAGGACCTCACGCGCGATAACGTCGTGAGAATTGCCGCTGCCGCGGCCGAAATATGGTTCCAAAGCTGCGAATACGATACGGTTTACGTTGCGTATGACACGCGTGAAGGGGCTTGCGAGCTCGCGCGCGCGGCAGCAGAAACGATTGCAGCATATGGCATGACGGTGCGCCTGGGCTCGTCGTATGCCCCGATGCCTGCACTATCCTATGCGATTGCTCAGGATACGCGCGCATGCGGCGGTCTCATGGTTACGGGATCTCATCTTCCCCTCGATTACCTTGGAATTAAGTTTCGCATGAGCGACGGAAGTTCAGCCTCCGATGATTTCAACCAAGAGGTCCAAGCGAGAATCGATCCTGAACCGCTAAATGAAGCGGGTTCGGTTGACTCCTTTGACTATATGGCGCCCTATATCGATCACATGCTTTCGTCGGTTGACGGCAAGGCGATTTCGGACGCGCATCTCAAAGTCGTGTTCGACCCCATGTTCGGTGCGGCTAAAGGATATATGGCCTCTGTGCTCAAGCAGCTTGGCGTTGAGGTGCGCGAGTTGCATGCGACTGTTGCTACGGATGATACCGATTCGCGTCCCGAGCCCATCGAACCGTGGGTTGACGATTGCGAAGAGGCCGTAGTCGGCGGAAGCGCCATGGCGGGCTTCTCTTGCGATGGCGATGCGGATCGTATCGGTGCCGTTGATGAGCGGGGCCGCTTTGTAAGTGCCGATATCATCACCGCGCTTGTGCTTAAGCATCTCGTGACCGATCGCGGACGTTCGGGTCGCGTTGTGATCAATTTATCGTCCTCGGTCATTATCCGTCGTGTCGCGCAGGCGCTTGGCTGTCGCGTCACGGTTAAACCGGTCGGGTTCAAATACATATATAACGAGCTGCGCCGCGGCGACGTGCTTATTGGTGGCGAGGAAACCGGAGGCATTTGCATTCCGGAACATCTCGAAGAGCGTGACGCGCTCTATATAGTCTTGATGCTGTGCGAGCTTATGGCTCAAACACATAAGTCGCTCGGTGAGCTGGTTGACGAGCTAGAGGATATGTATGGCGCTACGGCATACGCGCGTCGCGACATTAGGCTTGAAGCGGAAGAGATTGAATCGCTGCGTCTGGTGCTGCCGGGCGTTAACCCCGAGACCGTTGCGGGGAAAACGCCAAAAGCGGTGAGCCATATGGATGGCTTGAAGCTCGAATTCGAAGACGAATCCTGGATGTTGCTTCGTCCGAGTAGCACCGAGCCGCTCGTGCGCCTCTCTGTTGAGGCAAACTCGGTAGAGGATCGAGATATGTTGCTCGAAAAGGGTGCGGCGCTTGCCCGCGGGGAGCAGGTCTCATAAAGAAAAGGTTCGACTGAGAATCCAAATACATATATAGCTATAGAACGAGGGCTAGATGAGACCTATTTCCTTGGGAAGTCGGTCTCATTTGTATATATGAAGGCCAAATGCAAAGAATCTCATTTGGTGCGGACTCAATTTAAGAAAATTCAACTACCTGATTCGCCTCATAAGTTGAATCCCTCTCCGGCGGGCGGCAAGATATCGACCGCGGGCGGCGCCCGCGGCACCAGATGTTGTGTCTCCGTCGCGGGGTTGTGAAGGATATGTGGAGCCACCGGTCCCCGCTTGCCCCGCCCGGCCCCCTCTGGCAATATATCTCCTTGCCGCGCGGCGGGGTCCGATGGACCGCGACGCGGGCGGGCACCTTGAGAACCGGATACTGCGGAGTCCAGATGGGCCGATGGGCCCACCTGGAAGCGATAGAGAGTGAAATCTACCATCAGTGAGATCAGTGAACTGACAAGGTTTGACGAACTGTCGATTACCTTTTTCCAGTACGGATGAAACACGATGGATCCGATCAGCGATTATCAGCTGGGGGACGGACCGGGCGTCACCGCCGCGGTCGGGAACCTATACCTTATTTTCTCGAACCGAGGGGGGCCTACGGGCCCCCATTGGACGGAGAGTTCGATCCTGGCTCAGGATGAACGCTGGCGGCGCGCCTAACAC
>OGDF01007296.1_pt1 | contig 10423 bp, 5 predicted proteins | sample 1570141 | NCBI WGS metagenome assembly OGDF01 (sample SAMEA4370581, study PRJEB24528) | human gut metagenome | reverse complement strand
ACAAGGTGCACGACTTCGGCATGATTTCCGAAAGCGACGGACCACAAACCTGCATATTCAAGTACAGAAACAACACCAACGTGGCGATTGTCATACAAAAGGTGATCGTATCGTGCGGCTGCACGCAGGTGGAATGGTCGGGAAAACCGACAAAACCGGGAGAGAACGGCGAGATAAAGGTACTGTTCTCCAATCAGATAGGATCTGGCCACTTCGACAAGTCCATCGCCGTGTACGTTTCCTCGAGTCCAAACCAGATCATCCTCAGGGTCAGAGGGGAGGTCTTGGAGGCAGAGGAAAAAGGAGAAGCCACTTCACCGGCCCCATAAAGAGCCTTGGCGAAATGGCTTGACCAGTCACAGAGTCCGGCTTCTACTTCTTGCCGATTCTCACTTTGGCCTTGACGACCTCACCCTCACTTGTCACGACAGCTTTCCTGGCGGTGTCGAAAACAGCCCCGTCAGGGATAGTGATGGCGCATCCATCAGCCAATGCAAGTCCTCCAATATCCACAATCGAGCCTTCGGCCCCCTCAGCCGACAGTTCTCCCGCGGCATCGGAGAGTTCCAAGTAGGCATTGTAGGCCTTTCCGCCGACAATGCCCCATTTGCCTTTGACATTGACTGTGGCCTTGGCGACGCTGAACATCGCGCCATTGGCGGCCAAGGAGACGCCGCAACCCTCGCTTTCCAGATTCAGAGTTCCTCCTCCGATCAGGGAGACAGAGCCGGACACGGACATCGCCTGCGCCTTCGAGGTCACGGAAGACGTGCCGCTAAGATAGATCTTCAGTCCATCGATACGGGAGTCAATACCAATCGTGGAATCATCCGTCAGGCTGATTGTCACACTGTTCAAAGTCAGTAGATTGCTGGCGGCGCTATAGGTGATCGAGCCACCTCCTAACCAAGATCCGGTTATGTTGGAGGCGTTCTCGGCAGTCACCCTGACACCACCGATCCAAAGGTCATAAGTGGTTTTCTTCCCGATCACAACCTTCGATGTGACAATCTCGCCATCCTTGACTATGCCTCTGTTAGCGGCATCGAACTTGGCTCCTTCCGGGGTAGAGATGACAAGGCCGTCGAGGTCAAGGGCATCTATATTCACCACTGAGCCGGAGCTTCCTCTCGCCGTCACCTCGGTCTCGGAACCCGTGATAGTCAGATAGGTCAAGCCATCAGCCACACCGGAGACGCCATAAACGCCGGACGCGTTCACCTTGCCGCCGCGAACCGTGAGTCTGGATGTATTCTCAGTAAGCGCGACACCGCTGCCGGAAGCGCTGGTCAGATTCAGATCTCCCGCTCCGAGAATATTCAAAGAACCGGCAGACTGAATGGCTGATCCGGACGAGTTGATGGAGCATTTCCCGTTCACACGGATTTTGAGATTCTCGATGGAGGACACGATTCCGGCCGACGAAGAGACAATCTCCGTGTTGGTCAGGACAAGGCTGTTGGAAGCGACCTCATAGGAGACGCTGCCACCCTTCAGCCACGGACCGGTGATGCTTGCGGCGTTGTCAGCGGAGACTTTCTCTCCTCCGATGGAGAGGTCGTACACACTCTTGATCTCCACAAGAGTCTTCACTACATCCTCGCCAACGACTACTGAGCCGGAGAAAGAGTCAAAGACAGCGCTCTCAGGCACGGTGATCTTGCACCCGTCAAGTCCAAGGCCACCAATATCGGCGATCGAACCGGAAGTTCCTTCCGCCGAAAGATAAGTCTTCGTTCCCTCGACCTTAAGATAGCCGTCAAGACCCTGACGGCTGGTGATTCCCCAGGCACCCTTCACCCTGACATCCACGTCGGAAATGGTGACTGAAGATCCGGTCTGCATCATTATACCAGCCGAAGAACCCTCGAGCTTAAGGACACCCGCACCGGTTATCGTCATTGGAGCGAAGGCACTGACAGCAGTAGCGTAAGACTTGATCGAGCAATTACCTATCACATTGATTGTTAACCCGGACACCTCCGACTTGATGCCGACATTGTTGAGAGTGGTCTCTATCTCCACATTTTCGAGTGTGAGAATCTTGGTCTCAAAATCGTACGAAACCTTTCCCTTCTTGAGCCAGGTTCCTCCGACGCTGGAAGCGTTGTTGGAGTCAATCGTGTTGCCTCCTACCCAGATGTATTTCTCCTCCGGCTCAACCGGCTCATCTTCCTTCTGAGCGATAGGAATATTATAGACGGTGCCATCCGTCATTGTCAGAATCAAGGTTTTCCCGTCTTCGGAGAGTTTTACGTCAGCGAACAGACCGCTGGCTCCATCGCCTTTATCGCCCTTGTCACCCTTCTCCCCAGGGTCACCTTTCGGGCCAGTCGCTTTGGTTCCGGTGGTGGTCCAAGTCTTTCCTCCGTCAGCAGAGACCTCCCACTCATTGGTGGACGCATTAATACGCAGCAAAGGGACGGCACCGACAGTCCCGGAATCACCTTTGTCGCCCTTATCACCTTTATCCCCCTGGTCACCCTTATCGCCCTTGTCGCCCTTGTCGCCCTTCTCTCCGTCAACAGCATTGGCTCGGACTTTCTGACCACCGGACAAGATCCACTCTCCGTTCAAAGTCCAATAGTAAAATCCATCAGCGTCCTTCCTGATCGAGACATCAGGCGTTTTCCCGTCAGCGCCATCACTGCCATTCTTACCATTGGTGATGGTGACCGGAGACTGTTTGTTGAAATAGATTGTGTAGCCATTCTCAACAGGGACAACAGACTTGATGTAGTCTCCTCTCTCCATAGCATTGACAAGGGCAGCCAGACTCTTAAGTTGCGAACTAAAATCATCAGTCAACGTCTCGAGGTTCTTAAGGCGCTGCTCGTGGTCTTCATAGAGTTTGCCGAGATTGTTGATCTCGTCCTGATAGTCGGTACACGACACCAACGCCGACAAAGTAATGAATGCGGCGGTGACGAAGCGGAAGCCCGACTTGAAATAATTTCTCATATAATTAATGAATAATTGAAATAATATTAATAGAATGGTTCGGCATGCGCTGCCTTATCGGCCAAAACTGAATTTAAATCCCACAAGACAGTTGAATTGCCAGTCGAAAGGGTCATCCTTACCTACCTTAGAGTTGAATTCATCAGGGAACATTATCACATTTGTCTCAAGACAGAGTGAGAGACAGTGCGAAAGACGCAGATCAAGTTCAAGGCCACCACGGGCACCCCAGAAAATCTTAGTACCCGTCCACAGCTTCTCGAAGCCATAGAAAGTCTCGTTATTCCTGAGCATACGGGCGGCCTCGACCTGAGTGGCGGCGTCGGCCAGCATCCACTGGATGCCCTGGAACTTGGCGATGGGGCGCTTGAAGACCTCACGCTCGAAAGCACATAATTCCATTGATAATCAAGGTAAGGATAGTTGTACCTGCCTTTGGCCTGCCAGCCGTTGAAAGAGATTCTCGCTCCTAACATCTGGTCGAACCTGCATCCGACAGACAACTGAGCCGCAGGAGAGAGTAGATCGGCGAAATCGGCCTCACCCAACGAATAGGCACCTCCTCCCAAAATCCGCACATTCCATTCGGGAGTGAAGCCAGCGGAAACAGAATTGATGGAACGAACAAGATGCCGGTCATCCTTACGGTCGGTTCCGGATGCGACAGTCGCAAAGACAAGCGTGAATAGCCAGATCAACATAAATTTTCTCGTCATCTGCTCTTAAGGAGTGTTTTTTAGTATGGAAGTCACGGTCTTCTAAGAAAAAAATCCCCGGCTCGTTTTCGCAAACCGGGGAAATTTATTATAGATTAATCAGAAATCAGCGATTAGTTGCCTACAGTTCTGTTAACAGTACCCTCAACCCAAACGATCAGGTCGTTCTGGCTCCACTTGTGGTGGATTCTTACAGGAACCTTGATGTTGAAGTTAACAACAGTTGCGGTGTTGTTAGAGTACCAGAGGTAATCATAGTTAGCCTTGGCCTTACCAGGTGTACACTTATGTGCAGGGTCAACAACCTTACCATCGTCGAGACGATTGTTCTTGCTGTCGTATACCTGGAACTCAACACCGTTGCTGTACTCCTTCAGAGTCTTGAACTCACCGGAAAGGTCAGTCATAATCTCCTCAGGGTTAACAGTAATAAGGTCAACTTCATAGTACTTGTAGAGATCGACAGGTGTATGAGATGAGAATACATAAGCACCCTTGTCACCGGCAGCGGCTCTCCAGTCATAGAACTTAACGAGGTCATAAAGAGCGACCTTGTTTCCACCATTGTCAAGAGCGTCAGTGAAAGTGATAGGTCCAAGTGGCTCAACATAAACAGGCTTCAGGAGCTCAGCCTTGAATGTGTTGTCAGCAAGCGGCAGGTAAGCGCCACACTCCTCATTGAAGACAGCCACACCAAGTTCAACATCGAAGGTGTCCTCGAAGAACTTGACAACAGCCTCAGAATCAGCGGTGGCAAGACTTGCCTTTCCTTCAGGGATGTTGATGAGATCCTTGGTGACCTCGTTGTTCAGAACCACGAGTTTAGCCTCATGCTCACGAGTAGCGGAAGCACCATGCTGAGTGGCGTTGTACTGGTACTTAATCTCAGCGATCGCCGTTCCATTAGCATACAGAACCGTGTTCTTGTACTCATACTTCGCAGGATCAGTGTAAAGCATCACTGGAGAGTGGGCAACAGCATTGTCAACAGAAAGCTTATACTCTGTGCCGCTCACACCCTTTACAGTCTTGACGTTACCAAGAGTGAAGTAGTAGAGGTAAACAAGATCTTCCTGAACGAATGAAGGGAAGTTCTCCTCAATGTTCCAAGTCTGAGCCGGGCTGAACGCTTCAGGAACAATGCTGAATGAAGGAGCATTCTCAGACTTGTCGTTGCAAGTGTTAGTCTCGTCATAGAAGCAGAAGTATCCAGGCTTCCAAGCATCAGCAGTCCACTGAGCGCTATGAGTATGACCAGTTGTGGTCTTAGCGAAACGCTCGTCAAGATAAACCTCGAAGTCAGCAGCACCTACCTTAAGGTCAGCCTCGTTGCCAGGAGCCTCGACGTTACCGTGGATGTTTTTAAGCTTATCCTTGTCAAGGACATCATTGGCAGGATTGAAACTGTTGTCAGCGTACCAGTACTTAGGTATCTTGTTGGCCATCACACCCTTAGGATAAGCGAATGTAATCTTTACCGGGAGATAGACTGGCTCACGGTTGAAGTTGGTGTTGCCCAGACCCTTCCTTGGGATGAACTTAATGTACCTTACCTCCTCAACAACAGGATATGTCTTGTCGTTCACACAGTTCACGAAGTCTTCGCGACCGAGGTAAATACCAAACATGTTGGTTGTCTCGGAATCAGGCTCCTTGTACTCAAAGATATGACCAATCTTCTTGTCAGCAAGCTTGAATATTGGCTGACCATAAACGTCTTTCTCTCCCGTAGGAACCCACTGAGCGAACTCAAAGATAGGATGATTAGGGTCAATCGGCACAGGGAAGTAAGGCAGTTCAAGCACGTGCGAGTACTTCACAGCCTCATAGAGAACATTGAAAGTCTCCTTACCCATGTCAACAGCTTCGTCAAGGACTTTCTGCTCTATGGCGTGCCAAGTGGTTGGCTGGAACTGATATGTACACTTGTAGTAGAAGTAGCCCAGGTCGAATACCTTGGTGATGATAGGTCTCTCAGGCTCAACTATGATGAACTTGATGTAACCTTCCTTGACAATCTTGTTGTTGACAGTGTCCTTAAGTTCTACGCGGATAAGCGGAGTTCTGCCGACGATCGACTTCGGAGCGTTCTTGCCTACCTTGGTCTCATCCGGCTCACAGGCAAGAGGATCGGTGTCGCTGTTTGACTTGACACCACAGGCAACGATGTAAGTGCCGTCAGCCCTATTCTTAAGAAGGCTGTGGTTCTGGGTCTGTTCCGTTCCATTCTCACCAACAGAGTAAGGAACCTGAACGAAATTGAACTTCATTCCAAGATCCTTAAGCTGAGCCTCGGTGCGAGTCTTGATCTTGCGGTCATTCCAAGAGCGGCAGGAGTTGAAGATGACATCAGCTTCAACGAGTTTGTTAAGGTTGATACCCACCTCGCTGTCGTACTGAAGTTCAAGAGTGGCCACCATCTGAGCGGCGTCGTGAACACTACGATAAAGATGCATACCGCCTTCCACCGGAGCCTTGTGAGGATCATCACCATAGCCAAGAAGCTTGCCCGGCTCACTTGTGTTCTGTACGAATTTCTTCTTGGTGGCGTCCCACTTCCAGGAAGAGTACTCATGCTCAGGGTCAATGTAGGTGTACTGCTTGGCAAAAGTGGTGTAGGCAAGGCTCTCGAACACCATCTGAGAGGCATAGACAGAAGCCCAGGTCGAGGTGATTGTCTCCTTGCCCTCTCCCAACGGAGCGGTGACGGCGAGGTCAGTAATCTTGCCGTTGTCTTTCTCGTGAGGATAGAAATCGAAGGCATGATAAGGGCTGGCCTCTTCCTGAGTCATTACCTTTTCACCTTGCATAGTGATGCCGACATGCATGATGCCGTCCTTCACATCAAGGAAAGTTGCTGTAGGCTTGGAAGCGGCAGGATTGGTCGCATAGTTAGGCACGGAAGCAACTCTTGTCTTCACGAAATCAGGATCCTGCGACACTGTCCCGAGATTCCTCTGTGTGTAATCAGGCACAATCGCGTTTGAAGGATCAAGGCTGTAAAGCTTGTCATAGGTAGGGTTAAGATAAGCAAGACCCTCATGACTTGTCGTGGCACCTACGGAATAGGTATTCTCAACCGGGGTCCAGCCAGCAGCGGTGTGACGCATGTGGGCATGCTTCAAACCTTCCTCCTTAGGACCCAAGGTCATCGGCTCGTAAGGGATGTAGATGTACTCCATCGCGTTCTGACCGTCAAGCACCATCTCCGGCTTAAAGACAAGAGCCTTAAGATAGGTATTAAGGTCAATCGTAAGAGTACCATCATAACCCTTGACGTTAGTCAGCTTAAGCTGGCCGTCAGTCCAAACAACTCCAATGCGGTCTTCCTCCTTTGGAGCCCACCTCAAGGTGGTCACTTCCTTGGTCTCATTGCCTCCGACAACGGTAACCTTTACCCAGAAACCCTTCTCTGCGCCTTCTGTGCCAGGATAGTAGTAGATGCCAGTGGCATCCTTGCCATCCTCGCCTTTCGGGCCTTGAGGTCCCTGGGGGCCGGTCTCACCTTGGTCACCTTTTTCGCCCTTCTCACCCTGGGCCTTGTACTCGGTCTTGACACCATCAATGTACCAGTAACCATCCGAACCGATTGTCACCACGCTTCCCGGCTTGCCATCCTTACCGGCGGCGCCGTCTTTACCATCCTTACCATCGGCGCCATTGGTACCGTTGGTAATCTCGAATGTCTCGCCGCTGCTCAATGTCACTTTGACACCTTTCGCGCTAGACTCCACATTAGTGATCACAGACCCCTTCTGAATGAGGGCCTGCAATTCCTTAGACACCTTCTCGACTGCACTCACGCGATCGGTAAGGTCGTTGATGTCGCTTTCATAGTCCTGACAGGACACGAAAGCACCCGCTGAGAGAACCAATGTGGCTCCAAGCAGGAAAGAATTGATCAACTTTTTGTTCATAACAAAAAAAATAAAAATGTATAGATTGAACTTAAATGTTTATAGCTATCATCAATTAAAATACAAGAGCGCCCCTCGCTCTTCCTTAGTCTCATTGGACATCTAATCCATCGTCATTATCACTCCCAGTGACAAATGCTTTTTTCCCAGTTTTTCGGCAATTTCTTTATGAAAAATCTTGTTTATGAAAAATTAAACCCATATATTTGTCGTTGTGTTATGGAGTACCCCTCGCTGGGGGCTTGTAAACATATTTATTACTGGGAGTAACACCTCATTTCGGAGGTTGAACCACTTTCCAAACACTTACAGAGGGATATTCAATGACAGCCGGAAAGGCACCGACATACGTTTTACATGCTGATTCACGGGAAGTTTTTATATTCTAATAATAATCACTATTTTTGCGAAAACCGCGATAAGCGACATCAAACAGTGCGGACAAAAGTAAAAAGACATGAGCGAGTATCTTAGAATCCGTAATTTCGGCCCTATAGAAGAGATTGAGATCAACAATATACCCTCTCTCACAATACTGATCGGAGAATCAGGAAGCGGCAAGAGCACCATCATGAAAGTGCTATCCCTGTGCCGTTGGATATACAAGCGTGTCGTACTAAGATCGTACGTTAAACAAGCGAACATCAAAAAGACCGGTATTGGAATCCAGATGCGCACCTTATTAAAGACATCTCAGATAAACGAATATCTAACCCCCCGGACAGAAATCCTATATCGCAGGGGAGACTATGAGATAGAATATAATAATGGAAGGTTAAACGCCCAGGCTGACATTCCAGAAACGAATCTAAGTTTGGAAAAGATATGTTATATCTCCGACAAACGGTCAATCATCCCTGACTTTCTGGAGAACAAGGTCGAAAAAAAGAACGCCAACTATTACCTGCAAGACACATTGGAAAACTTTCTGCTGGCAGCTGACGAGATAAGGCAACTGCCACTTGAATATCTGAATGTCGAGTTAAAAATCGAAAAAGGCAACAAAGGCGACAAATACTTGATCAAAAACACAAACGGAGCAGCCAATCCTATTCTTCTGCGCAACGCATCCTCTGGAATGCAGACAGTTTCCCCTCTAAGCCTTATCGTTGAATATTACGCAAGGAAGTTCGATGCCCAAAAGTCAATGAACTCGTCGTTGTTCGGATACTTGCAGGATAATGACAGGCTCAAGGATTTCAGCACCGCAAAAAACATCGGTGAGATCAGCGCCAAGAACGTCCACCTGTTTATTGAAGAGCCAGAATTAAGTCTCTATCCGGAAAGTCAGTGCTCATTGATTGACTTCATTGTCAGTCGGTGCTATGCCCAAACTCATCCTTATAATATATCGCTGATGATGGCCACTCACAGCCCATACATTGTCAACTACATGAATGTTTTGATCAACCGAAAGCCAGAAAATGGTCCGTGCCTACGCCCTGAGGAGATCGATGTTTATGAGGTATATGATGGCAACATTGGCTCATTAAAAACAAAAGACAAATACGGGCGAATAATCTTCGACACACGTTCAATGTCCGATCCAATCAGAGACATGTATTCAGAAATCGGGACAGAATAGAGACGGAGCAATTATTAAGGCAAGAGATATCCGGTGTTATCAATCAGATACAGAGATACGAGGCTCCTCTATGCACAGAAGACGAGGGAACACCACAGTACAATGACACAAACGAACATCTGTTCAGTGTTGTTGATGCCAGAGATGACGACACACATTTCATCAAGACATTCAATGAAGGTGCCGTTCATTATATAAACGGGAAGGACAATACTGTCACGTATTGCCTACGTTTCATCTGCTATGATGAATATCTTCACCGATTCACATTTGATGACGGTCATGGGAACGCACATAAAAGCAGACTGAAAGATGGAGTAAAAGTAGCAGATTTTCTCGTATATGACATGTCTGACGAAAAGGTGTACTTCATAGTGCAGGAGCTATCCCGCGAAAATATCTCCAATAAAAGAAGAGCCGGGAAAAAACAGTTTTCCGACACATTGAACCAATTGTATAAATCCAACTCCATCGCCAACTTCATTGATGGTTTCCAAACAAAGGTGTGTTATCTGTCGGCAAAGGATGACAGGAGAATGGAGGAACCAGAACAAATCGAGGGCTTTACAAAAATATACAATATTCTCCCCGAACCAGTAAAATTCAATTTCGGTCAAATCGGGACGCATCATTTTGAAGCTTACGAGACAAGCATCATAATTCTTCAATGACGTTACGGCAATTATGCTTAAGGAGTCGCTTCGACAGGCTCAGCGGCCAGGACAGGGCAGGCTCAGCGGCAAGAAGGGGTGTTCCTTTAGTCAGAAAAGGTAATCTGCCTATTGACTACTCTTCGTACAAGAGGTATGGAGTGCGGAGGGTTTTTGTTTTTAACTTGGCATCATGACGCAAAAAGGGATGCCGCAAAGCGGCATCCCAGATGAACTAGTTTTATTCTAATAATTACTCAGTGACGCCCGTTTTCTCTCGGGAAACACTGACTCAGACCACTGGAACGGACATATTCAATCCGTAGGATTATGGACTGACATACGGTTTGCATGCCGGAGGTGTCCTTGTTATTGCCGCCCTCTGCCGGACGCTTCGACGGGGCCAGGCGCTTCGACAGGCTCGGTGGCCGGGTGGAGCATATTCATCAGAAATTGGTCAGGAGACGGGCGTTGCGCATTCTGTCCAGACGGTCTGAACCGCCAAGATAGTGCTCGGTGACCAAGAGACTGGAATGGCCGAGAGATTCCGAGATAAATGTGAGATCCACGCCCTGACGAAGGAGAACCGTGGCG
>OGDF01007281.1_pt1 | contig 10446 bp, 10 predicted proteins | sample 1570141 | NCBI WGS metagenome assembly OGDF01 (sample SAMEA4370581, study PRJEB24528) | human gut metagenome | reverse complement strand
TCAGCATGCAGTTTGGCAAAAGATGGTTTGGGGCATATCGCTATTTGTCCGCAATATTTTTTTCCACAGGAAAAAATCAAAGCCTATAATCGTAAAATTGAGCAGGTGGTGAATCATCTTGTGAAACAATTACACCTGATGCAGTGTGATGACTATGAAAAAGAAATCAGGGTACATAATTGGATTTGTCAAAACATTCAATATGATGATGAAGGAACAAATAAACATAAAGTATCCAGAGTCATTGCTTCACATAATATACTGGGGGTATTTGCATATCATAAGGCACAATGTGAAGGCATTGCAAAGGCAGTTAAAGTCCTTTTAAATGCAGTCGATGTGAAGTGTATTGTTGTAACCGGTGATTCAATAAAAAGCGGGCAGTGTGTGCCACATGCATGGAATATTGTGGATATTGATGGAGAGCCGTATCAGTTAGATGTGACATGGGATATAGGGACGGATTATCAGAGATATGATTATTTTAATTTAAAAGATGAATGGATAGAGCAAGACCATAAAGCAGATTGCGTACTTCCGGTATGCAGCTTGAGTACAGCTAATTATTATGTGAAAAATAAATGTATTTTTCAGACGGAACATAGTTTGTTAACTTATATTCACCGATTGATTGTCCGAAATGAGAGAATAATTGAATTCCGTGTTGAGGAGCAGTTGAATCAACCGGGGTTGGTGAAAGAAGTGACAGATTTTATTTTGAGAAGTTTAAATGAGCAGGAAAGAAACAGCATGCGAATCAGAGCATATGTTAATAAAAGTTTGGGGATATACCGATTGGAAATATATTGAGGATAAAGAATGTTTACAATATCAGTGGAACTATTAGCACATTAAATCAAATGATAGAACCATTAAAGTCATCTGTAAATTTATCAGAGATAAGCGAGTTAGCTACAAGCATGTCAGGCTTGCCGACAATACTGCAAGAAGTTGGCAGAGGTTCTCTTGTTTCTGAAATTTTGAAAAATAATTCTACATTTTTTGCGTTGTCACAAAAAACATTGGAAGATGTAAATATAATTTTGTTGGGGAGAGTTACAGATCAAGTTTTTTCAGAATCCGAAGAATGGGATATAGATACAGTATCAGAAACTATTTCAATGGAATATGAAAAAGAAATGGACATCTCTTCAAATAAAGATAATCGGAGTATGTCAATAGCAGAAAAGCGAAAGGTAGATATCAAAGAAATAAGAGAATGGTTAAGTCTCATTATTACACTTTTATCATTTGTTTTTAGCATTATGAATTCTTCATCAACAACAATAAATAATTATGCACAGCAAATCAATAACTATTATGTTGTAGGTATGGGATACGATGCGAAAGAGTTAAATATGACTAAATATAGAATTGTTAACAGAGAATGTAGTGTGCGGTTGAAACATGATTTTAGCTCGATTGTAATTGAAAATCTTAATGAAGGACAAGTTGTTAGAATTATAGATAAATATAAAAAATGGAGACAAATTGTTTGGGTGAATGAAGGTGATGAGGAATGTATGGGATGGATTCAAAATTATAAATTATCTGAGTTTAAAATACCTAAAAATAAATGGTGATTATTTGATGAAATCGGGAGAGGTTAAAAATGGCTTGGGGATATGAAAGAGGTTTTGTAATTGAACATGATAATACATTAAAACGAAGAATTTCTTGTAAAGATTGTAATTACTATGATTCAAGTGATAAATCATGCATGAAACGACCGTTATATTTGCCTGTGGATGGATACAATTCATGGCGTAATTGTCAATATTTTGAATTGGATGGCGGTGTGAGCCATTTAGAAGAAAAAAGAAGACAATATATGCGTGAATTAACGAAAAGAAAAAAGGCACAGGAACAACAACAGAAAACAATAATATCAAAATCAAAGCCCCAAAAGACTACAGTTACCCATGATGAACCAATAAAGGCAAAAGTCATGACAAAAAGATTACTTAATGGTGTTACGTTTAATGTTGTAGAAACATATCCTAAAGGGAAGAAATTGAAGACAAAGCTAATTTCGATTATTAAATCTGGAGGAGTAAGAAAAAAGATTATGCTGGGGTACGACTTGGAAGGGAAGAAAATATATGTCAGTAATAAAACCTATACAAAAGAAGCGATTAATAAAACATATCAGGCTTTGAATGAAATGATTCTTGAAAATATGAAAAAGGACTAAAACAATGCATACAAATCAAAATCACAAAAAAACCTACAGAATCATCACAGCGCTCCTTCTCATCCTCTGGGTTGCCTTCATTTTCAGCAATTCCATGGATAATGCGGATGCATCCACGTTAAAGAGTGGAACGGTATTGGCATTGCTTAGACGTGTTCTTGGCAGTGAGGGAGCGGCCCTTACAGAGTTTATCGTCCGCAAGACAGCCCATTTCACGGAGTTTGCCATTGAAGGTGTGCTGCTGTTTTTGGTGGTGAAGGGTTATACCACGCGGCCGCTGCGGTTTCTCGGGTGGCCCCTGCTGGCCGGTCTGAGGACAGCTCTTACAGATGAGACAATCCAGCTTTTTTCACCGGGACGATCTTCTCAGGTGACAGATGTATGGATTGATTTTGCCGGAGTGGTGACGGGAACTTTACTGGCCTTTCTGGTGCAGGCTATTGTCCGCCGATGCAAAAAATCGTGAGATTTGCACGGCGGGCTTTTTTTGCCGCCGTTTTTATGTTAAAATGAGCGGTAGTAAATCTGTCGGGATAAGACTGACAGGAAAATGGATGCAAGCGAAGGGATTGCTAAAAGAAACGCTTAATAGAAGGTGTTATCGATGTACTAGATACAGGCAATCAAAAGGACTTAAAACTTAATAATAAAGGAGAACATAAAATATGAACGTGACGATTTATACAGATGGTGCAGCCAGAGGCAACCCGGGACCCGGTGGATATGGGGCTGTTCTTGAATATATTGATTCAAAGAATCAGCTGCATGTGAAGGAGTTATCGGCGGGATACCGCAGAACGACCAATAACCGGATGGAGCTTCTTGGCGTGATTACAGCCCTGGAGGCATTGAACCGCCCGTGCAATGTGACCCTTTACTCGGATTCCAAGTATGTGGTGGATGCTTTTAACCAGCACTGGGTAGATGGCTGGGTGAGAAAGGGATGGAAGCGGGGCAAAAATGAGCCGGTAAAGAACGTGGATCTCTGGAAGCGGCTTCTTCAGGCAAAGGCACCCCATGCAGTAAAATTTGTCTGGGTGAAAGGCCATGCAGGTCATCCGCAGAATGAGCGCTGTGATGAACTGGCGACTTATGCAGCAGACAACGGTCCGCTTTTGGAGGATACAGGTGCCGAGTTGTAGGCGGCCGGATTAGGATATTTTCGGAAAACTTTTTTGATAAAAGAAAATGATAAAAGCAAAGTGGCTAATGGGAGTCAAAAAATTAGAGATTACAATAGCAGATGAGTAAAATAATAAGATAGAAAGTGAACTGGAGGAATACAATGATACAATTTCCGGAGAAGTTTCAGGAAAGAATGCAGCAGATGCTCGGTGAGGAAGAGTATGCGGAGTTTTTGAAGAGCTATGATCTGCCTTTTCATAACGGATTAAGAATTAATACATGGAAAACCAATCCCCAGGAACTGCTTCAGCGGATGGGTGTGGATTTGAAGCAGGTACCTTGGAATGAGACAGGATTTTATCTTGAGAATAAGAAGCAATTTGCAAAACATCCTTATTATCAAGGAGGTCTTTATTATATTCAGGAGGCCAGCGCCATGCTGCCGGCAAAGCTTGTGAATGCACAACCGGGGGAGAAGATTCTGGATATGTGTGCGGCACCGGGAGGCAAGAGTACGGCCATCGGTGCAGCCTTAAAGGGTGAGGGCCTGCTGATATCCAACGATATCAGCAAATCCAGAGCCAAGGCACTTCTGCGTAATCTGGAGGGCTTTGGCATTATCAATAGTATTGTTGTCAGTGAGTATCCGGAGAAATTATCCAGATATTTCCCGGAATTCTTTGATAAAGTATTGATTGATGCACCGTGTTCCGGCGAAGGCATGTTCCACAAGGAACCTTCCATGACTGAGAGCTGGCTGAGAATGGGACCGGAGGAATACCATAAGCTTCAGATGGAGATTCTGACCTATGGTGCAAAAATGGTCCGTCCGGGCGGCAAATTAATATATTCTACATGTACTTTTTCACCGGAAGAGGATGAGGGCAGCATTGCGTGGTTTTTGCAGGAACATCCGGATTTCCATCTGGTGGAAGTAGACGATGATAAGGATTTATGCGGCTGTCATTGTATTGATCATGGTCATCCGGAATGGGCAGACGGCAATCCTGAACTGACAAAGACAAGGCGTCTCTGGCCGCATCATCTGGAGGGTGAGGGCCATTTTGCAGCTGTGCTTTGCCGTGATGCGGACAGTGAGCCGATGGGTGGCAAAGTGACTTTGGCATCTGTTCCAAAACTGCCGGCAGAGATGGAGAGCTTTTTCCAGTTTCTGGACACAGAGGGTATCCATTATCCTTTTGATAAGAAACGTCTGCTTGTGCAGAATGGTTATGTGCAGTATATTCCGGAGGGAATGCCGGAGCTGAAGGGGCTGCATATTATGCGGAGCGGATGGTTTTTAGGAGAACTCAAGAAGAAGCGTTTTGAACCAAGCGGTGCCTTTGCCAGGGGCCTGACACCGGATGTCTGCGACAAAGTGATCGCTTATTCGGGAGACAGCGAAGAAGTGGTGCGCTATTTGAAATGCGAGACACTGCAGGTGGATCCGAATCTGAAGAACGGCTGGTATCTGATCTGCGTGGATGAATTTGCCCTGGGCTGGGGTAAAGTTTCCAATGGTACGTTGAAGAACAAATACCCATCTGGCTGGCGTCTTGTTTAAGATGTACTTATGCGGAAAGTTTTAAATTAGATAAGCAGCCCGGAAGTTTTTATGAAGCTGGGTCCCGCATCGGAAGAGCAGCTTGGGAGGTATATATGAAGACGAGTTTCAGATTGGACAAGTACCTGGCGGATATGTCTGTGGGGACCCGCAGTGAAGTGAAGAATCTGATCAAAAAAGGACTGGTGACGGTGAATGGCGAAGTCATCAGAAAGCCTGAATATAAAGTAGACATTGAAAAGGATGATCTGGTATGCCGGGGAGAGCCTGTTGTTTATCAGACGCTGGTTTATTATATGCTTAACAAGCCGGCGGGGGTTATTTCAGCCACCAATGATCCAAAGCAGAAGACAGTGCTGGATCTGATCACGGATAAGTCCAGAAAGGATTTGTTCCCGGTGGGGCGTCTGGATAAGGATACCGAAGGCCTCTTATTGATCACCAATGACGGAGATCTGGCCCATCAGCTTTTGTCACCTAAAAAGCATGTGGATAAGGTTTACCGTGCGAGGATTGAAGGGCAGGTAACAGCGGAAGATGCAGCGTTATTTGCCAAAGGGCTGGAGATCGATGATGAAGACGGTGCCTGGAGGGCGATGCCTGCCAAATTGAATATTTTATCTTCCGGGCCTGAATCGGAGGTTGAGATTACCATTCGTGAAGGCAAATTTCATCAGATTAAGAGGATGTTCGAGGCCGTAGACAAGAAAGTGGTCTATTTGAAGCGACTGTCCATGGGAAGTCTGAGACTGGATGAGTCATTGGCTCTGGGTTAATATCGTGAGCTGACAGAAGATGAAGTGCAGGCATTAAAAGAATCGAAAGGACATACGAATGATGAAGAATGATATAGAGAGACTCCTGGAGGGAAAAGAAGCCGTTATTTTTGATGTGGACGGTACATTGATTGATTCCATGGGGGTCTGGGAAGAAGTGGACAGAATTTATCTGACAAGACACGGCAAACCGATGTCAGAGGATTTGCAGCGCAAACTGGCGGGGCTTAGTATTTTACAGGCTGCTGATTATTTCAGAAATGTGATCGGCATTGATGATCCGCCTGAAAAAATGCTGGCGGAATGGAATGAACTGGCTTTTGAGCAGTACAGACATGAAATACAGATGAAGCCGGGAGCCGCAAAGTGGTTGTCACTCATTGAAGAGAAAGAACTGCCCATGGCAGTTGCAACCAGCAATACAAGGAAGCTTGCCATGACAGCCCTGCATGCCCAGGATATTGAGCATTATTTTAGAGTGATCATGACAGGTGAAGATGTGGTAAAAGGCAAGCCGGATCCTTTTGTTTATCAGGAGGCAGCCAGACGTCTTGGTGTGAATCCAAAGAATTGTCTTGTATTTGAGGATATTCCGGAGGGCATCCAGGCGGGACTTTCTGCAGGCATGGCGGTATGCGCTGTACAGGATGATTTTTCTGATTATCAGATAGAGGAAAAGAAGAAGCTGGCCCATTATTATATCAATTCCTTTGAGGATATTTTTAATAATAAAGTAGAGGTTCTGGCATGATGAGAGAATTTCTTCCGATCAGCCGGGATGACATGAAAAAGCGCGGCTGGGATGAACTGGATTTTGTCTATGTCATTGGCGATGCCTATGTAGACCATCCTTCTTTCGGGCCGGCTATTATCAGCCGTGTGCTGGAGGCCCATGGCTATAAAGTGGGCATTATTTCACAGCCGGACTGGAAAAATGACCAGTCGGTGATGGCACTTGGTGTGCCGAGACTGGGATTTCTTGTCAGTGCCGGCAATATGGATTCCATGGTGAATCATTATACGGTTTCAAAGAAAAGGCGTCATCAGGACGCCTTTACGCCGGGGGGCGTTTACGGCAAAAGACCGGACTATGCGGCGGTTGTCTATGGTAATATGATCCGCCGGGCCTGCCCGGATAAACCGATTATTGTGGGCGGGATTGAAGCCAGCCTTCGAAGGCTGGGGCACTATGACTACTGGTCCAACAAAATCCGAAGATCCCTGCTTATTGAGTCATCGGCAGATTTATTGTTGTATGGTATGGGTGAACGTTCAATCGTTGAGGTGGCCGATGCACTGGATGGAGGCATTGAAGCCTCGGATATCACATGGATTGCCGGTTCTGTTTTCAAGAGTAAAAAGGCCGAAGATTTTGGTGAAGAAGCTATTATGTTGCCGACATTTGATGAGATTGCATCAGATAAACGCAAATATGCCGAAAGCTTTTATATCCAGTATCAGAATACAGACCCATTTTCCGGCAAGCGAATGATTGAAAAGTACGGAGCACGTATGTACGTGATCCAGAATCCGCCGGCCAAACCATTAAGCGAGCAGGAAATGGACGATGTCTATGACCTGCCTTATGTGAGAGATTATCATCCGTCTTATAAAGCCCTCGGCGGCGTGCCGGCTATTGAGGAAATTAAATTCAGTCTGGTGAGCAATCGGGGCTGCTTCGGCGGATGTAGTTTCTGTGCCCTGACCTTCCATCAGGGAAGGATCATACAGACCAGAAGTCATGAATCCATTGTAAAAGAAGCAGCAGCTTTGACGAAACGCAAAGATTTTAAGGGCTATATCCACGATGTGGGCGGACCAACGGCCAATTTCAGGCATCCTGCCTGTAAACATCAGTTAAAACGCGGCGCCTGTCCGAATAAGCAGTGCCTGTTTCCGAAACCGTGTTCCCAGTTGCAGGCAGATCACAAGGATTATGTGACACTTCTGCGCAAGCTCCGGGCATTGCCGGGAATTAAGAAGGTTTTTATCCGCTCCGGTATTCGTTTTGATTATCTGCTGGCGGATAAGGATAAAACATTCCTGAAAGAATTGTGTCAGTATCATATCAGCGGTCAGCTGAAAGTGGCGCCGGAACATGTCAGTGACGCGGTGCTTGACAAGATGGGCAAACCGCATCATGAAGTATATGTGGATTTTACAAAACAGTATAAGAAGATGAATGAGCGTCTTGGTATGGATCAGTATCTGGTGCCGTATCTTATGTCTTCTCATCCGGGATCTGAATTGAAGGATGCCGTCACTTTGGCTGAATATATCCGGGATCTTGGGTATATGCCGGAACAGGTGCAGGACTTCTATCCGACACCGTCCACTTTATCGACCTGTATGTACTATACAGGGCTTGATCCACGGACCATGACACCGGTTTACGTGCCGAAGGATCCTCATGAGAAAGATATGCAGCGAGCCCTGATCCAGTATCGGGATCCGAAGAATTATCAGTTAGTAAAAGAGGCGCTGATCAAGGCGGGAAGAGAAGATTTAATCGGTTTTGACAGTCGTTGTCTGATACCGCCTAGACCGATGCAGCACGGATACGGCAAAGCACCGGCACAGAACCGCAATGTAAGAACAGACAATGCAAAGAACAATAGCTCACGAAATGGCAAGTTCAGCAGCAGGAACAATAGTAGGAACAATAGCAGGAAGCGCACAACTGAAAATATATCAAGAAACACATCTACTAATAGAAAGAAGGGGTCACAGAGTGAAAAAGCTCATCGTCGGCACGAATGAAAGCGGCCAGCGACTGGATAAATATCTGGGGAAAACCCTCAGTGAAGCACCGAAAAGTTTTATTTACAAGATGCTTCGAAAGAAAAACATTACATTAAATGACAAAAAGGCAGACGGCAGCGAAAAGTTGAATGTTGGGGATACAGTCACATTCTGGCTGTCTGATGAAACTTTTGATAAATTTAAAGGTGTCGTAGAGAATATGTCGGCAAAACGATTGCCGAAACCGGAGATTATTTATGAAGATAATCAGATTATTATTATGAACAAGGCACCGGGGGTGCTGTCCCAGAAAGCGGCACCGGAGGATGTGTCCATCAATGAAATGATGATCGGGTGGCTCTTGGAGAGCGGACAGCTCACGAAAGAGATGCTTCAGACCTTTCACCCATCGGTCTGCAACCGGCTGGACCGCAACACAAGCGGACTGATCACCGGCGGCAAGACACTGGCAGCTTTGCAGTTCCTGTCAGAGGGCTTTCGTGATCGTACCATTCACAAATACTATTTCTGTATTGTCGCAGGGAAAGTTACTGAGAAGGTCAGACTTCATGGATATCTGCACAAAGATGAGGCTTCCAATCAGGTAACCATCACAAAAGAAGCCAGACATCAGGCGGATTATATTGAAACAGAATATGAACCCCTGGCAGAGGGAAAAAACTGTACACTGCTGAAGGTTTTTCTGATTACAGGTCGGACTCATCAGATCCGCGCCCATCTGGCAAGTGTTGGACATCCGATCATTGGTGATTATAAATATGGCAGCCCGGAGATGAATATGGCTTTTAAAAAGGAATACGGTATCAAACGTCAGCTGCTGCATGCGGCTATCCTTAAAATGCCGGAATGTCAGCCACCTTTTGATAATTTGTCCGGGAAAATATTTACCGCACCGCTTCCTAAGGACTTTATCCGGGGGATGATGGGAGAGGGGATTAGCTTTAAGAAGGAGTGGATGTCCTGATGGCAACCTGGAATTCCAGAGGGCTTCGAGGCTCACTTCTTGAAGAACTGATCAACCGAACCAATGAAAAATACAGAGAACAGCATCTGGCATTGATCCAGAAGATTCCGACGCCGATCACGCCGGTGAGAATGGATCAGGAAACAAGAAGGATTACCCTGGCCTATTTTGAACATCGTAGTACGGTGGATTATATCGGTGCAGTACAAGGTGTTCCGGTCTGCTTTGATGCCAAGGAATGCCGGACATCCAATTTCCCGATACAGAATATCCATGAGCATCAGGTGGTGTTTATGCGGGATTTTGAGGCTCAGGGCGGTGTGGCTTTTCTGATTTTATACTTTACATCAGCAGAAAGATATTTTTATCTGCCTTATGAACAGCTGGCTGTCTTCTGGAACCGATCAAAAACCGGTCATGCCAAGCATTTTAAGATAGAGGAACTGGATACGAAGTATGAACTGCTCTGTAATGGATGTTATATTCATTATCTGGAGGCCATTCAGAAAGATCTTGATACACGTGAGTCCTAAATTTGGGGGAGAGAAAATGATCCTGAATTGGGACAGGCCAAATGACATCACTTGACAATTGTGGAAAGGTATATTATAATTAGTTTCACGTATTATCAAATTAGCAGACTAAAGCGTTTGCGGTAAAGGAGCCTATTATGGATAGTTTATTACATACTCCGGAAGGTGTCAGAGACATTTATAATGAAGAATGCAGCAGGAAGAATGCATTGTCAGCCAAACTTGACAGAATTCTGAAGCTGTATGGTTATAAGGATATACAGACACCGACATTTGAGTTTTTCGATATTTTCAACAGGGAAAGAGGATCTGTGCCGTCACGCAATATGTACAAGTTCATAGACAGAGACGGTTCTACACTGGTTCTGAGACCGGATATCACACCGTCTATTGCGAGAGCTGTGGCCAAGTATTTTAAGGAAGAGACGATCCCTCTTCGTTTTTCCTACTGCGGCAATACATTCATCAACAATTCAAGCCTGCAGGGCAAGATGAAGGAGACGACCCAGTTGGGTGCCGAGCTGATC
>OGDF01007277.1_pt1 | contig 10458 bp, 10 predicted proteins | sample 1570141 | NCBI WGS metagenome assembly OGDF01 (sample SAMEA4370581, study PRJEB24528) | human gut metagenome | reverse complement strand
GATTATATCTGCCCACTGTGTAAACATGGAGCTGTAGACTTCGAGCCGATTGGATGAAAGATTTCTCTTGTTAAACTGCTAAAGAGTGACATTCTGTTATATGAATAATTGTTGAGATTTCAGAGTGATCTGATTGATAAAATAAAAAATAGAGATTGTCAGTGGTTATTAAATAGCTGGCAATCTCTATTTTTGCTCCAATATGGTACTATTATTAAATACTGTTTCAGTACTATTTCAAATTTACATTCCAAAATGGTGTATTGATATTATAATGTAAAAATTTGATAAAGTCAAAATATAAAAAATAAATCCATTGAAATAGTATTGAAAATATAAAAGTATAGTGATACAATAAAAAAAGAAAGGACGAAGAGAGGAGAAACTGAGATGACAGAACTTAAACTGGAATTTGAATTGGAAAATGCGGAATTGCCAATAGATTATGATAAAGTGATATTAAGCTTTATGAAAGCAGCAATTGAAAATTTTTCGCCGGATTTATTTGACAGGTTATACAACAAGCGGGAGTCTGTGATAAAGACTTATTGCTGGACATGCTATTTGCCTCATGCCCAATTTACTTCAGACACAATTAAACTTGGAGCAAATAAATTTATGTTAACTTTTTCTGATATTGATATGGGAGAATTACTGATATTTTTTAATGCATTTAGTCTTATGAAGCATAAAATATTCCATATGAACAGAAATTCCATGAAACTGCTGTCGGTGAAAACAAGGAAACTTCAGACAATTAAAGAAACGGAATTGATTGTAAAAATGCAGAGTTCATTAATAGCGAGAAAACATAATAGTGATGATAATACTGATGTTTATTATACCTTTGATGAGCCGGAATTTTCGGATATTGTAAAGGAGAATCTGAAAATCTTTTTACAGAGGATAAACATAGAGTGCGATACAAGTGATTTTTCTATTGTACCTTTAAAAGGAAAAAAGGTAGTTACAAGAACTATGGGGCAATTTGTAGATGGAAATATTGGTATCTATAAAATAACAGGAAATCTCAGACTGTTGGAAATATTGTATGCAGCTGGAATTGGAACTAGACGTTCTGCTGGACACGGGAAATTTGAAATCATATTTTAGTAGGAGGCGGTGATTTCTTGGATAAATATGTAATTACATTGGGGGATTTCCTGAAGAATGCAGGAATCGTAGGTTTCAGATATATGTTAGAAGCAGCAGATGCAAAAGAAGATTCAGACTTTGGCATTACGCAAGACGGACAAGGATTATGGATTGATATGGATTTCGCATTGAATGCTGACTGGACAGACATGTACTTTAAAGCCTGTGTACAGTATTTTGGACCATTTACAGTTTATCAGGGAGTCCTTGACAGAATTAGTAAGTGTATAGATAAAATTCAGATTGGAAAATGGAATCCAGGAAAGGAAGAAAAGGAAGATCTGAAATTTATTAATGACAAACTGCTTTCTAATAGTTATCAGGCTGGATTTGAAAATATAAAACATGATATTGAAATGCAGGAAGTATACCAAATTCTAAAAAAGGATAAACTCAATGACAAGTTAGACGTGACAGATTTGGAAAAACGATTAATTGATTTGGAAAAATTTCTTCAGCAACCAAAGTGCAGGGAAACATTTATTATGAAAAGTGTGATATATACATATATTAATCGTTTTTGGAGCGGAAAGTGTTTTTTACTGCGGGCAAATGCAAAAAAAGATATGCGGGAATTATTTGAAAAAGATTTTTCCGAGCCGTTTAGGAAATATCTGAAGACAGATCATGTAAAAGCAAAAGATTTATGCATTGACTGTGGAGCAACGATAGGACCTAAAGAGAAGAATTCAATTGCATTTATGAATGAAGTGGGGGATGATTTTACAAGAAAACGTTCTGCTTTCTGGGATTGCAAAGTAGATGCATTTCTTTGTCCGGGATGTACGTTTGTTTATGCTCTGAGTCCGTTGGGATTTCGGCTGTTTGTAAATAAATTTGTCTTTATGAATATTAATAATGATATTCATGCATTATTGGATGTTAATTCGAAAAACGGAACTGACAGTATAGAGGGAGAAAAAAAGGAGGATGAAAAATATTCGCAGTGGTTTGCCCGAACAATTAATATATTGCTGAAAGAAAAAACGAAAGAGATTTCTAATATTCAGGTGATTTTGCGTGGAATAAGGGCAGAAGACAGGTATCTGCTTGGTATTGTTCATAAAAGTATGCTGGACATTATAAGTATGCCTGGTACTTCAAATGCATTGCAATTGTTGGGAAAATATCCTTATATAAAAATTAAGAATGAATTTGTCAATATACATGAAATAGTGGTTATTAATCTGCTGCAATATCGTAATCAATATCAATTGCTGGATAAGGTATTGAAAGCGGCTGTTGAAACAGGCTCATTAAATTTTTATGTTAACTGTATATATGAAATTCAGCTGCGGTCAGAAATTGTATATTATACAGAAGAAGAGAAGAGAAAGGAGATTGCTATGTACACAAGTATGAAAAAAAGTGGAGCAGATTTAAGAAGAGCAATCATGTCTGCTAAGGGTGAGTCTTCCGGCGAATGCCTGCGGGGAATGGAATATCAGTTGTTGAATGCTCTGTCTGTAAGAAATGTAGAGAAATTTATGGATATTGTATTGCGACTGTATAGTGCGTACGGATCACGTAAAAACGAAAATGGTCAGGAGTTATTAATTCCAACAGGTCTTGTACAAATGCTGGGAAATTCGGAAAAATTTACAAGATATGGATATGCATTTGTAATGGGATTGGAAGGATGCTATGAGAAAAAGGAGGAAAAATGATTATGAAAAGAGAAGGCTTAACTATTACGATGATTTTTCTGGCAGAAAGTGCAAATTATGGGGAAGGGATTGGAAACATTTCTTCTCTCAAAAAAATGACGAGGGGAAATCATGAGCAGTATTCTTATATTTCCAGACAGGCTATGAGATATAATATTGTGCAGCAGTCTAATTGGGATACAACTCCGGTGGATGGAAAAAGCGGAGTTGTACAGTTTGCACCATCTGCAACTATTAAAGATTACCCCGAAATTGATTTGTTTGGATACATGAAAACAACAGCGAAAGGTGATGAGCAAAAGGGAGGTGCTGCTACGAGATCTGCAGTTGCCAGACTTAGCAATGCTATTGCTTTGGAACCATTTCAGGGAAATCTGGAATTTCTTACTAATATGGGACTGGCTGTAAGAGGAAATCTGGAAAATGGAATTGCGCAAAGTGAGGTTCATCGTTCTTATTACGCATATACTATGTCAATTGATTTGGACAGAGTAGGTATCGATGGAGAGATTGATATTGATAAAGAAGAAAAGGCAGAACGTGTGAAGATCCTGTTGGATACTATGCAATATCTATATAGAGATATCAAAGGAAGACGTGAAAATTTGAGTCCGTTATTTGTTATTGGAGGAAGATATAGCAGAAAAAATCCGTTTTTTGAAAACAGGGTAAAGGTTGATGATAATAAAATAAATGTAGAAACGTTACAGGAATTGATTAAAGATAATGAACTTGCCGGATATACTTTTACCGGAATTACGTCAGGTATTTTTGATAACGAAAAGATTGTCAGAGAAGAGTTAAAAGCAGAATCTGTTGGAACAGTATTTAAGCATTTGAAAGAGGAAGTGAATCTATATTATGGAGAAAGCAATTAGATTACAGTGTTTTCAAAATCTGGTCAATTATAGAAAACCCAGCAGTTTTATTATTAAAGAAACATTTCCATTACCTCCTTATTCCACTGTACTGGGAATGATTCATGCTGCATGTGGTTATACGGAATTTCATCCAATGAAGCTTTGCATTCAAGGAACAAATTGTGGTACAGTGTCAGAATTATATACGCGATATTCTTTTTCATCGGGAGCTAAATTTGAGGAAGGAAGGCATCAGATTTGCATTGAAGATGATGAAAAATATGGTATTTTTCGTGGAATTGCAAATGTAGAACTTATATGCGAAAATCGTATGGTTATTCATATTGTTCCAGATGAAGAAGACTTTGATACGGTATATCAATCATTAAAAAGTCCTCCACAATATTTGGCACTGGGACGATATGAAGATCTTCTGGACATAGAACGAGTTGATATTGTAAGAATTCATCCGGAAAATGAAGTGGATTTGAAAAGAGATATGTATATTCCGGTAGAAAATGAATGGGAAAAGGATGAAGAAAAGATAAAAATCAAAAATCCAAGAATGACTATTTATAATCTTACAAAAGAATATGAAATTACAAAGCAGGGATTACGGCGATGGAAAAAGAAAAATGGAAGAATCAAAGCATATTATTGTCCGCAGGGAATGACGTTAAGAAAAGGTGCGTATGTAGATAATATTGAAGAGGATGCTGCTATAGTTTTCTGTTAATAACCTGTTGTATAAATATATAGAGCAAGGCAGCTATGGAGGCTGTCTTGCTTCAGAAAGGATTATATGTATGGAGTACTATGCAAAGTCAAAAAAAGTACAATTCACTTCGGAGCGGATCAATGAAATAAAGAAAAATATGAAGAATATTGAGGAATGTTTGAAAGAGAATCTTACCGAAACAGATGTTGAGATATTGAATAGTAGTATTACCGATATAGCCGAAAAAACTGAAGAAAAGCAGAAAACATTGAAAGAACATCATAAGGACATAGTAACGTGTGCTGAGATGTTTTTTTTAGAATATGGGGAATATTTTACTGAAAAAGAAAAAAAACTGGTGGTTGAGGCATGCAGGATTCATGATCTGGGAAAGGTTAATCTTGTTTTTCAGGCAATGATATGTCCGAAATTAGCTGAAAAATTTTATATAGATGTAAGAAAAACTCAGCAGATTCCACATGGCTTTTTAAGTGCTGTTACTATTTCTTTAGATGAATTTGATGATTTGTCGGAATTGTTTTCGGATAAAGATTTTGGACCATTTATTACAGCGGTTTATTATCATCATGACAGGGAGGATCATTATAACAGTCCGGCAATTAGAAAATATGCTGAAAAGTATTATATGAAACAGATTGAAGAATATCTGAATAGAAAAATCAGAAAATTAAATTGCAGTAATTTAGATGATTTACTGTTTCGTAACAATGTATATACTGGAAAATATATACCAGATTCAAATGCCTGGAAAGAATATTTATTGATAAAAGGCTTGCTTAATAAATTTGATTATACAGTCAGTGCAGGATATGAAAATGCAGAAAGCGCCATTGATCTTCATGAAAAAAAATTGGTAAAGAATATAGAAAAATTCCTAAACGGAAAAGAATTAAGGCCGGCGCAAAAATTTATGAAGATGAATAGAGATAAAAATCTGATTGTTATAGCACCTACAGGATCTGGAAAAACAGAAGCATCGCTATTATGGATGAATGGTGAAAAAAGTTTTTATACATTACCGTTGAAGGTATCTTCTAATGCGATATATTTACGTATAAAGGAAAATTATGAATATAAAGACGTTGCATTGTTACATTCTGATGCTATGGCGGTGTATTTAAGAGAGTATAATGGTAATGAAGATATTGGAGAGAAATATGAAAGGTCAAAAATGTTGTCACAACCATTGACTGTCTGTACAGTTGACCAACTGTTTAGATTTGTATACAGAGCATTAGGAACAGAGATATTTGCAGCTACATTGAAATATTCAAAGTTGGTTCTGGATGAGATTCAGGCATATGAACCACGTGTAATTGCAACTATTATTTATGGATTAAAAATGATACAGGAAATGGGTGGCAAATTTGCAATTATTACAGCAACTTTTCCACCTGTACTTAAATATTTTATGGAACAATATGGTTTGGTTGAGGGAAAACAATACATATTTAAAGATTTCACCGGAAAAGAATATCAGGTGGAGAAATATCCAAGACATAAAGTTGAAATCAGACATTCGGAAATGAATTTAGATGAAATCAGGCTGCGAGGAAAAAATAGAAAAGTGTTAGTTATCTGTAATACTGTTTCTAAAGCTCAGAAGTTTTATAAGAAATTAGAGGGAGAAAATGTATGGCTTTTACATTCAAAATATATTAGAAGAGACAGAGCATTTCTGGAAAGGAAAATTATGGGATTTTCGGAGTCAGGTGAATCTGGAATATGGATTACAACTCAAATAGTTGAGGCTAGTTTAGATATAGATTTTGATATTTTGTATACAGAAATGTGTACGGCAGATAGTCTTTTACAGAGAATGGGAAGATGTAATCGTAAAGGTCGTTATTGTCCGAATGAAGCGAACATTGTTGTATTTGATAATAGAAATGGAGTCAGTGAAGGAAAAAGACGGAGTGTTTATGAAGACAAATTATATGACAGGTCTTTGGAATTACTGAGCAAATACGAACACATATTATTTTCTGAAGATAAAAAAACTGCATACATGAATGAGGTTTATAGTGTAGATGGTGTGAAAGAAACCATATACTTTGAAAACATTCAAAAAGATTTAAAATTATTCTCTGAAATTCATCCAACGGAGTATTCTGCTGATGAGGCTGAAGTTCGGGATATCAGAAGTGTAACTATTGTTCCGGAAAATGTTTATGTTGAAAACCAGAATTTATTCGAATACGGAGTAGAGTTTTTGAAGAAACCTAATATGAGCAGGGAAGCCAGAAGCCTGATAAAATCAAAATTGGAAAATCTTACATTAAGTTTAAATCTCTATCAAAAATTTCCGGCAGAAGTGGACAGAACTACAATTGGGTTAAGCGAAAACAGAAAAATTACAGATATTCACAGAGCACAGTATAATTATGAATTTGACATTGAAAGCGGGAAAGGACGTGGAATATTGTTTGATGAACAATTAGAATTGGATGGAATATTTGTGTAAATATGGAGCGTGGATATGGAAAATCGGATAACAGGAGTGATGATTTATTATTATTTTGTATGCAAACGAAAACTCTGGTATTTTTGTCATGAAATCCGAATGGAAGCAGAAAATGAGGATGTCATATTAGGAAAAATACTTGATGAAAGCAGTTACAGTAAAAATGAGAAGCATATAAATATTGATAACATTATTAACATTGATTTTATAAGTGAACATAAAGAATTGCATGAAGTGAAGAAAAGCAAAGCAGTAGAGGACGCTGGAATATGGCAGGTTAAGTACTATCTATATTATTTATGGAAACGTGGAGTCAAAGGGATTAAAGGAAAGGTTGACTATCCGCTGTTAAAAAAGTCGGTGATAGTTGAGCTATCAGAAAATGATATAAAAACGCTGGAGAAGATTATTGGTGAAATTACAGAGATAGAGTGCATGGATACGCCACCGATGATTGTAAACTCTAAATTATGCAAAAAATGTGCTTATTATGATTTGTGTTTTATATAAACATTCAATTTATAATTAGGAGAATAGAGAGAAGGTTATGAAGCAAAGCTTTTATGTTTATAATAATGGGGATTTGAAACGTAAAGATAATACATTGCAATTTACAACCTATGAAGGTGAAAAGCGAGATATTCCAATAGAGCGAATATCAGATATTTATGTGATGTCAGAAATGTCTTTTAATACAGCATTTATCAATTACATTTCTCAGTATGGGATACCAGTTCATTTCTTTAATTACTATAATTTTTATACTGGAAGTTATTATCCGAGAGAAAGCCTGTTGGCAGGACAGCTATTGGTAAAACAGGTGGAAAACTATACGGATTATGAGAAAAGAATGATACTTGCAAAAAAAATTATAGAAGCTGCGGCAGATAATATTTACAGGAATTTGAGATATTATAATGGAAGAGGAAAGGATGTAGCAGAATATCTTAGAGATGTGGATTCATTGCGGAAGCAGATTGGAAAAACAAAAACAATAGAAGAATTAATGGGGGTTGAAGGAAATATCCGAAGAAGGTATTATGCAGCGTGGAATGTAATCGTAAATCAGGAAATAAAATTTGAAAAAAGAGTTATGCATCCACCAGATAATATGATTAATTCGTTGATTTCATTTGTGAATACATTGATTTATACAAAAGTGCTTAGTGAAATTTATCATACGCAGTTAAATCCGACAATCAGTTATTTACATGAGCCTGGGGTAAGACGATTTTCTTTGAGCTTGGACATTGCAGAAGTGTTTAAACCACTGATCGGAGACAGATTGATTTTTTCACTGTTAAATCGAAAGCAGATTACGGAAGATAGCTTTACGAAGGAATTAAATTTTTTACATTTGAAAAAAAATGCGTCTAAACTGATTGTCTCAGAACTCGAAAAAAGGTTGAAACAATCAGTGATGCATAAAGACTTAGGCAGACAGGTATCTTATCAGTATTTATTAAGATTGGAATCATATAAACTGATAAAACATCTGATTGGCGAAAAAGAATATGAGGGATTCAGAATATGGTGGTGAGTTATGTATATAGTATTAGTTTATGATGTAAGTCAGGCAGAAAACGGTGCAAGACGCTGGTCAAGAATTTTTAAAATATGTAAAAAATATCTGACGCACATCCAAAATTCTGTATTTGAAGGTGAATTGTCAAAAGGACAGCTGGCACAGCTGCAAAAAGAATTAAAAGAGTATATTGATAAAGAATTAGATTCTGTAATTATTTTTAAATCTCGGCAGGAAAAATGGTTGGATAAAGAATTTTGGGGTAGGAAGGATGATTTAACGAGTTTCATATTATGATTGTCGACGTCAGATAGAGTAAAAACTTCAGGAGGTCGACAATGCTTGAGATATCAGGAAAATTTCAAAAATGAGAACTGTCCAGAAAGATAAAAATAAGTATAAAAATAATGAAGTGACAAGATTGACAGAAAGTGGTAAGATTATATCTGTATTGTAAGGATGAATAGACGACGGGTATTAATAGAAACATCGTGGAATGTAAAGTTTTTCACACTGATCGTCGTCTTCTACCAGACGGCGTATTAATAGAAACATCGTGGAATGTAAAGTCACGTACGACGGGCCAGCGATGCCGCCGTTGTTCGTATTAATAGAAACATCGTGGAATGTAAAGAATTAAATGAATATATCGGTGTAGTCGCCTGTCCGTATTAATAGAAACATCGTGGAATGTAAAGTTGCCCAGCAGCCGATCACAGACGAATTCGAATTCTGTATTAATAGAAACATCGTGGAATGTAAAGCATCTGAACGCGTTCAACGCATACTTTGAGATTTTCGTATTAATAGAAACATCGTGGAATGTAAAGTCCTTTCATAATCTCACAGAACACTCTTTTAAGCTGTATTAATAGAAACATCGTGGAATGTAAAGTCAGTTCAAACATATAGCATGGGGCAGACTTGGACGTATTAATAGAAACATCGTGGAATGTAAAGACACTTCTCCGTCTGCGGTAATTGAAATATTGGCCCGTATTAATAGAAACATCGTGGAATGTAAAGCAAATACGACAGCTGGAGAAGACCAAATTGGAACTCTGTATTAATAGAAACATCGTGGAATGTAAAGAACTGAATGTTTTGATCAAGTCTACAATGGCTTGAAGTATTAATAGAAACATCGTGGAATGTAAAGCATTCTTCTGAATGCGGAGTCGAACACAGAAACCCGGTATTAATAGAAACATCGTGGAATGTAAAGTCTGAACATCTTTCATTGCGTCAGCAACAAGTCCCGTATTAATAGAAACATCGTGGAATGTAAAGTTCATTAGGCGAATGGAATGAATATATTGAATATTGTATTAATAGAAACATTGTGGAATGTAAAGGTAAGTTCTGGAAACTCATATTCCTTAGACAGCTTCGGTATTAATAGAAGCATCGTGGAATGTAAAGAAATATGAGTCAACACGCATATGGGTTAAAAAAGACGGTATTAATAGAAACATCGTGGAATGTAAAGAATTATCAGCTGAGTTTCAGAAACAGACTTGCGAGTATTAATAGAAACATCGTGGAATGTAAAGAAGCGTATGGCCTTGCAAAAGGAATACAACGCATTGTATTAATAGAAACATCGTGGAATGTAAAGACAAATACGGAGTTGTTACAGCAGAAGCAGAGAGCACGTATTAATAGAAACATCGTGGAATGTAAAGTTGCACTTTCCATGCTTCCAGCTAAAGCCCCGGCGTATTAATAGAAACATCATGGAATGTAAAGTTCATATCACAAAAGGACAGGTCTCAGCCTGCCCCGTATTAATAGAAACATCGTGGAATGTAAAGTTATATACAACATTTTATATTGTTTCAATACATCGTATTAATAGAAACATCGTGGAATGTAAAGATGCAATAAGCATCAACTTCATGCATCTGATTATCTGTATTAATAGAAGCATCGTGGAATGTAAAGGAACCACCCTGGATTTGCTATGAGTGGAAGAAAGAGTATTAATAGAAACATCGTGGAATGTAAAGTTCTGAAAGTCTACACCACTTACATCCGGATTCTCCGTA
>OGDF01007274.1_pt1 | contig 10461 bp, 8 predicted proteins | sample 1570141 | NCBI WGS metagenome assembly OGDF01 (sample SAMEA4370581, study PRJEB24528) | human gut metagenome | reverse complement strand
AGTCTTAGTTATGTATGGGAATCACTGAAAGGAAAAATCAGTTATTGTAATATAAAACGGCTTATGTTTTCTAGTGGATGGCGATACTATGCAGAGATTGTTGTAAGTGGGGCTGCACCGACAAGAGTTTCAATTGGAACATCTACAATGGGAATTGATCCGGGTGTTTCAACAATAGCCGGTGTTTCAGAAGATGCCTGTGTATTGGAAGAACTGGCTCCGAATGCAATCCAGTATGAGAAAAAAATTCAAAAGATTTCTCAGAGGATGGATCGCTCCAGAAGAATCAGTAACCCAAATAAGTATAACGAAGATGGAACTATCAATCGTTCTAATCGTGATCCATGGAAATACTCCAAAAACTATGTAAAAATGTGCCGACTGTTAAAATCATTGTATCGAAAAAAGCATGCTTATATCGTTGACAGTCACAGAAAACTGTGTAATAAGCTGATAACAATTGCCAGGTATTTTCCAGTGGAAAAGATGCACTTTCAAGCGCTTCAAAAGAGGGCAAAAGAAACCAAACGGCAGGAAAAGAAAACAGAAGTTAAGCAGAAAGATGGCACTGTAAAGGTGATTCAGAAATATAAACGAAAAAAACGTTTTGGAAGATCCATCAACCGCCGTGCACCTGCAAGATTTCTGCTAGAATTGAAAAGAAAAGCGGAGGCAGTTGGAGGTGTCTATGCAGAAGTAGATACAAAGGAATTTAAGGCAAGCCAATACAACCATGTAACGGATACTTATGAAAAGATTCCGTTGTCACAAAGAGAAAAGGAGATTGGAAATAGAAAGGTACAAAGAGATTTATATTCGGCATTTTTAATTCGAAATGCAGATTTGGATTTTAAACATCCCGACAGAGAAAAATGTGAGTATGAATTTGAACATTTTGCAAACTTGCAGGATCAGTTGATTTTAAAAATGAAGGAAAGTGGATTGTCGATGAGACAATGTTTTGGATTTTAAGAACATACATAAGGCTTCGGCATAGGTCTTTTGCTGAGAAAGTAGTACACGACGTATGAAATCCCATCAGCATAAATCCTGAATACTGTGGCTATATTTCAGTCTATAGGGCTGGATGACGCTACAAGAATCTAAGGAATCCCACGGTTTTAACCGTGGGAGTATGTCAAGTTGATAAGACTGAAATGCTGGAGTATACAAATAAGGTAATGAATACTTTGCAGGGATATATCTGTAATAGCCGTCCGCGTCGATTTGGCAAATCAATAACCGCAAATATGCTCACAGCATATTACAGCAAAGGGTGTGATTCACAAGATTTGTTTGCGGGGTTGAAAATCAGCGAGGCGTCTGATTTTAAAAAGCATTTGAATCAATATGATGTTATTCATCTGGATATTCAATTAAGAGAGTATGATAAAGCCTGACGATAGTTAGGAGCTATCGGGGACATTACGTGTCCCTGGTGGCTCTTTTTATTTTTTTACATAGATTTGACATATCACTGCTTTCTGATTTTACAAAGAAACAATAAGATTAGTGGCGTTAAGAGAAAACAAAACAAACACAACAAAATGGGTAGAAACAGAAAGGAAGTTTTTATTATGAGAAAGATGATCACAATGGCAGTAACCGCAGCTCTTGCAATTTCAACATTGACCGCATGCGGAAAGACAGATAAAAAGGAGACTACAGCGTCAACAGCAGCAACCACCGCGTCAACAGCATCAACAGCAGCAACTACCGCTTCTACAGAAGCTAAGACTGAGGCCAAGGCAGAGGCTAAGGATACATCTGCTGCAGCAGCTGAGTCTAAGGCAGATGCCCAGACTCCTGTATCTGGAAGCGTTGCAACTGATGGTTCTACTTCTATGGAGAAGGTAATCGGTGCTCTTGGTGAGGCATTTACAAAGGCAAATCCAGATGCTACCTTTACTTACAACCCAACTGGTTCTGGTTCTGGAATCACTGCTGTATCTGAGGGACGCTGCGATATCGGTCTTTCCAGCCGTGCATTAAAGGATGAGGAGAAGAGCCAGGGCTTAGTAGAAACTACACTGGCACTTGATGGTATTGCAATCATTGTTAATAAGGAGAATACAGTAGAGGATCTTTCTCTTGATGATATCGCAAAGATTTACACTGGCGAGATCACAAATTGGAGTGAAGTTGGCGGAGAGGATGCTGATATCGTTCTGATTGGCCGTGAGGCAGGAAGTGGTACAAGAGATGGTTTCGAGTCTATTACAGGTACATCTGATTCCTGCAAGTATCGTCAGGAGCTTACATCTACAGGTGATGTTATCACAACTGTTTCCAACAATCCAGGTGCAATCGGATATGCATCTTTAGCAGCAGTAAAGGATACTGTAAAGAAGGTATCAGTAGATGGTGTTGAGGCAACTGAGGAAACAGTAAAGGATGGTTCTTATAAGGTACAGCGTCCATTCGTTCTTGTTACAAAGGATGGTACTGAATTATCAGAGGCAGCACAGGCATTCTTCGATTATGTAACTTCAAAGGATGCAGCAGATATTATCTTGGCAGCAGGTGCTGTTGCGGTAGCAGAATAATCACAATTGGAAGGGTGCGAGGATTTATGAAGAGCAAAGAGAGTCTGTTAGAGACAGTAGTACATGGCATATTTTTGATTCTCGGACTGATTACGGTCGGATGTGTATTGTTAATTACAGTTTATCTGGTAATTTCCGGTGTGCCGGCAATCGCAAAAATTGGTCTGTTTCAGTTTTTATTTGGCACAAAATGGGCATCGACCGCCTCTGAGCCATCATTTGGAATCTTACCGTTTATCATGACAAGTATTTACGGAACAGGAGGTGCAATTTTGCTTGGTGTTCCAGTCGGATTTTTCACATCTGTCTACCTGGCAAAGATTGCATCACCAAAGGTAAGAGGTGTTATTGAGACAGCTGTCAGCCTTTTAGCAGGTATTCCGTCTGTTGTTTATGGTCTTGTCGGTATGCTGATTCTTGTGCCTGGTATCCGCAAATTGTTTAATGTGCCAGATGGTGCAAGCCTTCTGGCAGCGATTATCGTACTTGCAATCATGATTTTGCCGTCTATCATTAAGGTTTCACTGAATGCGCTTGAGGCAGTGCCAAAGGAATATGAGGACGCATCACTTGCACTTGGTGCGACAGATATTGAGACATATTTTAAGGTGTCAGTTCCGGCTGCAAGAAGTGGTATCGCAGCAGCAGTTGTATTAGGTGTGGGCCGTGCAATTGGCGAGGCAATGGCAGTTATGATGGTTTCTGGAAATGTTCCAAATATGCCGTCATTGTTCCAGAGTGTTCGTTTTTTGACGACTGCTGTTGCCAGTGAGATGTCATATTCAGCAGGACTGCAAAGACAGGCGCTGTTTTCAATTGCGTTAGTGCTGTTTTTGTTCATCATGCTGATCAATGCAACACTGAATTTTTTCTTAAAGCATGAGAAAGCCTGAAAAACGGATTCATAAAAGGAGTGAGTAAGATGACAAAACAGGAAGCAATAGGGGCGTCGCAGACAGCAAATGTAAAATCGGTAATGACAGTGCGTGCCACTGCAAAGAATGGACCAGGGGTAAAGCGCAAGCTTTATATAGGTCTGATGAAGTTTTTGATGGGGATTTCCATAACAATTACATGTGGACTTGTATTGTTTATGATCGGATATGTATTATATAGAGGTGTTCCGAATATAAGCTGGAAGCTGGTGTCCACATCTCCAAGCTACCTCGATGACAACATTGGTATTTTGCCTGATATTTTAAATACACTTTATATTGTAATTGCAACACTTGTAATTGTACTTCCGCTTGGTGTTGGTGCTGCAATATATCTGACTGAGTATGCCACAAACAAAAAAATAGTTGGCATGATCGAGTATGCAGCAGAGACACTTTCAGGTATTCCTTCTATTATATATGGTCTTGTCGGAATGCTGTTTTTCTGTCAGTTTTTAAGCTTGCAGACATCTCTTTTAGCAGGTGCGCTTACTCTTGTTATCATGAATCTTCCAACTATCATGCGAACAACCCAGGAGAGCTTAAAGACAGTTCCGCAAAGCTACCGTGAGGGTGCCTTTGGACTTGGCGCAGGAAAGTGGAGAGTTATTCGTACCGTTGTACTTCCAGGATGTATTGATGGTGTAGTGACAGGATGTATTCTTTCTGTCGGAAGAATTATCGGTGAGTCAGCAGCGCTTCTTTTCACCGCAGGTCTTGCACATGCAGTAAATGGAATGATAGATGGTCTTCACAGTGCAGGTGCAACACTTACAGTTGCGCTTTACATGTATGCTAAGGAGCAGGGTGAGTTTGGTGTTGCATTTGCAATTGCAGCAATCTTAATGGTATTAACCGTGTTTATCAATTTAACTGCAACTTTGTTAGGTAAGTATTTTCAGAGGAGGAAGAGTCAGTGAGCAGCGTAATTACTGTAAAAGATATGTGTCTGTGGTATGGACAGGTGCAGGCATTAAAAAATATTAATATCAATATTGAGGAGAAGAGTATTACGGCGCTGATTGGTCCTTCTGGCTGTGGTAAATCCACATTCTTAAAGTCGTTAAACAGAATGAATGATCTGGTGCCTGGTGTGAAGATTACAGGCGATCTTCGTTATCGCGGCGAGGACATTTTTGATCCAAAGTTAAATGTCAATGAGCTTCGCAGAAATATCGGAATGGTATTCCAAAAGCCAAATCCATTTCCAATGAGCATCTATGACAATATTGCATACGGACCGCGCACCCATGGAATTACAAGCCGTGCAAAGCTTGATGAGATCGTGGAAAATTCCTTGAAGGGCGCAGCTATCTGGAATGAAGTAAAGGATAACTTGAAAAAATCGGCACTTAGCTTATCAGGAGGACAGCAGCAAAGACTTTGTATTGCACGAGCACTTGCTGTTGAACCAGATGTACTTTTGATGGATGAGCCAACAAGTGCGCTTGACCCGATTTCTACATCAAAGATAGAAGAGCTGGCAAGCGAATTAAAATCACAGTACACAATTGTTATGGTTACGCATAACATGCAGCAGGCCGTGCGTATTTCTGATTACACCGCATTTTTCCTGCTTGGTGATCTAATAGAGTATGGTGAGACACAGAAGATCTTCGAGCAGCCAAAGGATAAGAGAACTGAGGATTATATTACAGGACGTTTTGGCTAATGGAAATAAAAAAAGTGAGGTGAAGACATGAGAAGCAAGTTTGACGAGCAGCTAGCGCTTTTGAATCGTGATCTGACAAAGATGGGATCGCTTTGTGAGGAGGCGTTAGCATTAGCGGCAAAGGCACTGGCAAATGCAGATGGACAGACAGCAGCAAAGATAGCACCGATAGACAGTGAGATTGACCAGATGGAGCGCACTATCGAGTCGCTTTGTTTAAAGCTTTTGTTACAGCAGCAGCCAGTTGCGAGAGATTTAAGACAGATCTCAGCAGCACTTAAGATGATTACAGATATGGAACGTATCGGTGATCAGGCATCCGACATCGCAGAGATTATTGGATTCTTAAATGGAAGAATCGGAACGGATGCACAGTATATTTGTCAGATGGCAGTAGCTGCAATGCGTATGGTGACAGAGAGTGTTGAGGCTTATGTAAAGCGTGATGTAGCAATGGCAGAGGCAACAATTCAGCACGATGATGTGGTCGATGATCTTTTCTTAAAGGTAAAGGAGTCGCTTATTCAAATGATCTCAGAAAATCCAAAGGACGGCGAGTATGCACTTGATCTTTTGATGATTGCAAAGTATTTTGAGCGAATCGGAGATCATGCGACAAATATCGCAGAGTGGGTTGTATTTTCTGTTACAGGTGTGCATGAGCAGGTGTGAATTAAATTAGAGCAAAAAAGGGGCAGATGAAGAGTCTGCCTCTTTTCGTTTTTTTTATAAACAATCTAAATTTTATATAAATTGTATTGACTGTTCTATTTTGAACGCTATAATAGTTTCTATCTAAAAAGAAGGGAGCAGCAGATAATGGTTAAGTTGTTAAAGAAGCTTACATGGAAAGATTTTATTCTGGCGGCAGTTGCATTTGTGTTTATTATCGTGCAGGTGTGGCTTAGTCTGACAATGCCAGATTATATGTCTGAAATTACAAAGCTTGTCCAGACTAAGGGCAGTAAGATGAATGATATTTTGATAGCAGGAGGCAAGATGCTTGCATGTGCACTAGGAAGTTTGCTTGCGGCAGTATGTACATCAATATGTGCATCAAAAATTTCATCTAATTTTTCTGCCAATTTAAGAGGACAGGTTTTTCATAAGGTGCAGTCCTTTTCAATGGAAGAAATTGGAAATTTCTCTACTGCAAGTTTAATTACACGTTCTACAAATGATATTACACAGGTACAGATGCTGATTGTTATGGGCCTGGAGGTTTTACTTAAGGCTCCTATAATGGCAGTGTGGGCACTGTGCAAGATTTCTACAAAGAACTGGCAGTGGACTGCTTCAACTGGTGTGGCTGTTGTTGTACTGCTTAGCTTTGTTTGTGTTTGCGTGGCTGTTGCGCTTCCAAAGTTTAAAAAGCTGCAGAGTCTGACAGATAATTTAAACCGTGTCACTAGAGAAAATTTGACAGGCTTAAATGTAGTTCGTGCTTACAATGCAGAAGGTTATCAGCAGAAGAAATTTAATGATGCAAATGATGAGCTGACGAAAACGCAGCTGTTTGCAAACCGCACTATGGGAACTATGATGCCGGGAATCCAGATGGTAATGAATGGATTGATGTTAGCAATTTATTGGATCGGCGCTTATTTGATCAGCAATGCTCAGATGTTTGATAAGCTGACTATCTTCTCAGATATGATCGTATTTACTCAGTATGCTATGCAGGTCGTTATGTCATTTATGATGCTTGTCATGATTTTCGTGCTTCTTCCACGTGCGAGCGTATCAGCAAAGCGTATTAATGAAGTGCTTGATATGCCGCTCTCGATTAAGGATGGCACAAAAGAGAATGGAATTGACGGCAAAAAGGGTGAAGTTGAGTTTCGCAATGTATCTTTTTGTTATCCAGATGCAGAGAAGGATGTCATTGAGGACATTTCCTTTACTGCTCATAAGGGTGAGACAATTGCCTTTATTGGTTCAACCGGCTGTGGAAAGAGTACTGTGATCAACATGATTCCGCGTTTTTACGATGCGACAAAGGGAGAGGTGCTTGTCGATGGCGTTAACGTAAAGGAATATACACAGAAGGCACTTAGAAATAAGATTGGATATGTTTCACAGAAGGCTGTTTTATTTACAGGAAGCATTAAAAGCAACGTTGCCTATGGAGATAATGGTACAAAAGGCTTTACTGATGATGTTGTTAAGCAGGCAATTGAGACTGCGCAGGCAAAGGAATTTGTAGATAAGACAGAGGGCGGCGTAGATGCTTTTGTGGCACAGGGAGGATCTAATTTTTCAGGAGGACAAAAGCAGCGTCTGTCAATTGCACGTGCGATATGCCGTCACCCGGAGATTTTAATTTTTGATGATTCATTTTCAGCACTTGACTACAAGACAGATCGTGTTCTTCGCGATACATTAAGAAAAACTTGTGCAGATGCAACGCGTTTCATTGTGGCACAGCGAATTGGTACTATACGCGATGCGGACAAGATTATTGTGCTTGATGATGGAAAGATTGCCGGAATGGGCAAGCACAATGAGCTGATGGAAACTTGCGAGGTATACCGTCAGATCGCATATTCACAGCTGTCAAAGGAGGAGCTTGCATAATGGAAAATAAAGAATATACCCCTGGACAGAACCGCCCGGGCAGAAGAGGCGGTATGCGTGGACCTGGCATGGGAAGAGGTCCTGCTGAGAAGGCATCTGATTTTAAAGGAACATGGTCAAATCTGATTTCGTATTGCAAAAGCTATCTTCCGGTTGTGATCATTGCACTTATCTGCGCGGCAGGAGGCACGGTTTTGACGCTTCTTGGACCAGATAAGCTGTCAGAGATGACAAAGGAAATTGGAAAAGGTCTTGTAACAGGCGTTGATATGGACGCTGTTTCTAAGATTGGATTTACATTAATTGCATTTTATGTGTGCGGTGCTTTGCTGTCATTTGGTCAGCAGTGGATTATGGCAACAGTGACACAAAATATTTCAAAAAAGCTTAGAGGTGATATTTCAGGAAAAATTAACCGTCTGCCGATGAGCTATTACAGCCGCTCTACGACAGGTGATATCCTCTCACGTGTCACAAATGATGTTGATACGATATCACAGTCTATGAATCAAAGCATCGGAAATCTTGTCTCCGCAGTTACGCTTTTTGTCGGTTCACTTTTTATGATGTTTAAAACAGATGTGATTATGACGATCACTGCAATTGTGGCGACATTGATTGGCTTTGTACTTATGACAGTTATTGCAAAGCGCTCCAGCAGATATTTCGTGCGCCAGCAGCGCTGCCTTGGTGAGATCAACGGTCACATTGAGGAAATTTACACAGGTCATACAGTTGTAAAGGCATATAATGGAGAAGCGCAGGCAACAGCAGAATTTGAGCGCATGAATAATAATTTAAGAGAAAGTGCATTTCGTGCACAGTGCCTTGCCGGACTCATGCCGCCTATTATGACATTTATCGGAAACTTAGGCTATGTGGCAGTCTGTGTGGCAGGTGCAGTGCTGACTATGAAGGGAACTATTGGCTTTGAAGTAATCGTTGCATTTATGATGTATGTGCGTTATTTTACACAGCCGTTATCTCAGATCGCACAGGCGGCACAGTCTTTACAGTCAGCGGCAGCAGCAGGTGAGCGTGTCTTTGAGTTTCTTGAGGCAAAGGAGATGGATGACGAGAGCAATAAGACAAAGACGCTTGACAATGTAAAGGGTGATGTATCATTTGAACATGTAAAGTTTGGCTATGATGAAGATCGCGTGATTATCCATGATTTTTCTGCACAGGCAAAGGCTGGACAAAAAATTGCCATTGTCGGTCCAACGGGAGCAGGAAAGACAACACTTGTCAATCTGCTTATGCGTTTTTATGAGATTCAGGGCGGAAAAATCTGCATTGATGGCATTCCGACTAATCAGGTAAAACGTGAAATGGTTCATTCTCAGTTTTGTATGGTTCTTCAGGACACATGGCTGTTTGAGGGTACTGTTAGAGAAAATCTTGTATATTGTACGCCAAATGTCTCTGATGAGCGCATGAAGGAGGCATGCCGCGCTGTTGGTCTTGACCATTTTGTGAGAACACTGCAGAATGGCTATGATACAGTGCTTAATGATCAGGTTAATCTGTCACAAGGTCAGAAGCAGCAGTTAACAATTGCCCGTGCAATGATCGCTGACAAGCCTATGTTGATTCTCGATGAGGCAACAAGCTCTGTCGATACAAGAACAGAGCTTCAAATCCAAAATGCAATGGACGAGCTGATGAAGAATCGTACTTCTTTTGTTATTGCACATCGTCTTTCCACAATCAAAAATGCCGATCTTATCCTTGTGTTAAAGGATGGAGATGTAATTGAAAGCGGAACGCACGAAGAACTTTTGGCAAAGAAGGGCTTTTACGCTGATCTGTACAACAGCCAGTTTGACCAGGCATCGTAAGAGATTCTTAAGAGATGTAAGGACATTGAAAGTACTTATTTGACATAATCTCTGGTAATATAAACTTAGAAAATAGATATTGCGGGGTTATTCATGGGAGCCGGTTAAAAACCGGCTCTTTTTGTTTAAGAGAAAGGAAGGGAACACTATGAAAAGATCATGGAAGAAGAAGGCGTCCGTATGGACGATGGCTGCTGCGATGACCGTTTCTTACATACCGCAGTACGTATCAGCAGAGGAGACGACACAGTCAGGTACCGTCATGGAAACACAGACAGATCCGCTTGCGGAAATGCAGACAGAAACCTTGATGCAGGAAACACCTATGGAAACGACATCTCAGCCACAAACTTTGTCTGAGAATGAAACTTTAGCGGAAACAACGTCTCAAACACAAGTGTTATCGGAAAATACAACACCAGAAAGTATTCCGGAGACGACTACACAAGCAACATCGGAGGGTATTCCGGAGACATCTACGCAGGCACCAACAGAGAGTGTTCCAGAAACTTCGGCTCAGCCTTCAGAAACACCGTCTGAAAGTATTCCAGAAAGTTCAGCACAGCCTTCAGAAACGTCAACTGAAAGTGTAGAGCCAACTTCCTCTCAGGATGAAAGTACAGAGGAAGAAAGTACCGAGGAGCAAACGAGTGAGGAGGCTTCCACTGAGGAACCGACGACGCAGGAGACAACACCGGAGGAGACAACAACCGAAGCGCCTGAGTGGTCAGAGCAGGCACCAACCGAGGACACAAAGGGATTAACGTTCTCATTTAGTGAGGATGGACAGACCGTGAGCGTTACTGGTTTTGATGGATCGAGAAGTATAGTAGAGATTCCGCAAACTTATAGCGGTGCAAAGGTAACTTCAATTGCAACTGGTGCATTTC
>OGDF01007271.1_pt1 | contig 10462 bp, 8 predicted proteins | sample 1570141 | NCBI WGS metagenome assembly OGDF01 (sample SAMEA4370581, study PRJEB24528) | human gut metagenome | reverse complement strand
TCGAAGGCGAAGGTCACATCGACGGTGCCGTAGGTGTCCTCGGGAACGAACTCGGTCTCGGCGGTGACGGGGTTGCCGTCGGCATCGAGGAGCTGCTTCTTGGTGACCTTGCCGTCCTTGTCGGTGACCTTCTCGTAGAGGGTGCCGGAAACCTTGTAGGTCTTGCCGGGTGTCACGTTCATGTAATGGACGGTATCGACGATGGTGGCATTATCCTCACCGATGAGGTTCTTATCACCATCAAGGGCATCCGTTGCGGTAGTGGAGAGCTTGGGCTTCGTGATGATGACAGTCTGGCCGGAATCATTCACGTCGGCATGGGAAGCAATCTCATTGTCGTTGTAGGACAGGGACTCGAAGGCAACGAGAGAGGTACCTTCCTTGAGCGAACTGCCATCGAAGTAGAAGGTCACATCGACGTTTCCGTAGGAGTCCTCTGCGGTAAAGTTTGCTTCCGCAGTGACGGGGGTACCGTCCTTGTCTTTGAATACCTTCTTCGTGACCTTTCCGTTCTTGTCAAGAACCTTCTCGTAGAGGGTACCGGTGACCTTGTAGGTCTTGCCGGGGGTCACGTTGTTGTAGTGGACGGTATCGCGGACAGCGACATTTTCCTCACCCGTAACCGTCTTGTCACCGTCGGCAGCATCGACGGCGGTGGTGCCGATAACGGGAGCCTTCACGGTAACGGTCTGGTCAATGTCGTTGATATCCTTGTGGTCGGCAATCTCGATACCGTTCGTGGCAACAGTCTCGAAGGCGACGAGCTTGGTGCCGGTCTTGATGCCGCTGGCATCGAAGGTGAAGGTCACGGTCGCGGTACCGCTTTCGGCTTCCGCCGTGAACTCAGCAGTCGCGGTGACGGGGTTGCCGTCGGCATCCACGAAAGCCTTCTTGGTGGACTTGTCCATAAGGGTTCCCGTGAGCGTGTAGGTCTGCCCGGCGGTAAGCCCGGTGTAACGGACATAATCGGTAACGGTAACATCACCCTCAGCGGTGACGGACTTGCTATTGTCCGCATCGCCCACGGCGCTTGTCGAGAGCTTCGGCGTGAGCACGGTCACCTGCTGGGAAACGTCGGATTTGTCCCTATGCTCGGCGAGCTTCGCACCCTTTGCATCGGTAAGCGTCTCATAGACCACGAGGGTCTTCCCCTTGAGGTCGTAGGAATCGAAAGCGTAGTCAAGCGTGACGGAACCTGCGGAGTCCTCAGCCGTGAAGGTCTTCTCGGCAGTGATAGCCTGACCGTTAACCGTGACGGCATCGCCGGTAGCGGCATCATGCAGTTCACCGATGACGGTGTAGGTCTTACCCGCGACGAGATGGCTGTACTCTACCTTGTCGGAAATCTTGACGGTGCCGACCCCAACGTAATGGTCGCTATCAGAAGCGTCGTAGGCGGTGGTGTGGATTTCCGGCTCCGGGTCATCGAAGGTGCCGAGGTCGATGGTCTTGGCATCACGGGTCACAGTAACAGTTGTGTTGATGAGCGCATAGCCCTCATTAGCGGAGCAGCGAAGCTCTTCGACGGAATAGGTGTCAAAGGGCAGGGCACCGAGCTTGTTGTCCGCCTTGACGGCATCGGAGGTGGAAGTGGTGCCGAACCAGAAACCGGCGTTAGCATCGAGCTTCGTGCTGTCGATGGTGTCACTTGCGGTCAGCGCCCAATCGTTCGCGTTGGTGTTCGAGTCATGCGCGTTCCAAGAGGACGCGGAGCTGAAATAGCCGTTCTCGTCGGTCACAGCGATATGGGACTCGCCGGTAGTGAGGGAGGTCACCTTGAAGGGCACGCCTGCAAGGCGGTCGGAACCGTTGTCGGCTTTCTTAGTGAACTCGATATCGGAACGGTAGACCTGCTCGGCAACCTCCGGGGCATTGTAGGTGATAACACCTTCAACGGAATTGTTTTCCTGAATCTTCTGGAAAGACACTTCATCAGACTTTACGTAGCCCATTGGGGCTTTAGTCTCACGTATGACAACGGTGCCGCGTGGAAGTGCAGGAGTCCCATCAAGTCGATACCAGAAGGCATCGCCAGAGACAAAATGAGCAATGTCAAAGCTACAGAAACCGTTGGAGTCTGTACTAAACGTCCAAGAACGCATCGGCTTCACGTCGGCGTTCTTAAGGTCATCGTAGCTCTTGTAGTCAAGGGTGGCGTAGTAATCGACGGTGAACTCGGCACCTGCAAGGGTGGCGGAACCCTGCGGGAGGTTACCAGCGCCGTTATAGGTCTTCTGGCCGTCGTATTTACCAAGGAGCATAGCCATAGGGTCATTTGCGGGATTGTCGCTGACTGAGAGCTTCACAGGCGAGGATTCGCGATTCGCACCGGAAACATCTGCGGTGTAAACCTGCGAATCGGTGAAATATCCCTTGGGAGCCTTGGTCTCCTTCACATAGTAGCGTCCGGGGTTGAGCGAGACGGTGTTCGCGTTCCCGCTTACGTTCGTCGTAAGGGTCGCTACCTTGTTCGAGCAGTTGGAGTCAGTGTAGACCCCATATTCGGCACCTGCGAGGGAATAGCAGTCATTGGCATCGGTAAGGGTCTTATTTGAGGAGTCCTTATGCAGTGTCAGATATCCCTTGTGCAACGTCTTGATGACACGGTAGTAGCGAACGGGATACTTGGGCGTGATTTTGGAAATCACGTTGCCGCCTGCGGAGTTCGGGAAATAGCCCTTTACAATACCGTCCGCGTGGCTGGAAGAGTGCCAGAAAAGGTCTTCCGAGCTGTTGCTGCCCCAGAAGAAGCCGATATGGCAGTCTGAATTGCTATGATTCCAGTCCGCCGGCTCCATGTAGATGATATCGCCCTTCTCAAGGATACCGGACGCGAGCATCTGCTCTTTGGAGCTGAATGTGTAGCTGACGGCATTGTTGTCGCGGCAATACTCATCCCATTTAGATGCGTTCGTCTCGTTACCCCTGTTGTAGCCGTCCTTGGCGGTATAGTTTCCGATGATGGATGTATTCGCTCCACAGGCACGGAAGACGGCAACCACAAAACCGGCGCAGTTCATATAGGCACCGCTACCGTACTCGCCCTTCGGTTTCCAGCAGTCCCAAGTGTCGATTGCGCCGTCCTCGCCATGAGGCCCTTTGTTGCCATATGGCGTGGTGAGGTAATACTCGTCGTTCTCGTGCTGGGAGAGCACGGACTCGACCGTCTTGGTGGCACCGAGTGCTTGGTCGATGGTCTGACCGGCAGCATAGGCGCTAACACCCGATTTCTGCGCGGCATAGGCAAGCCCGGTGGGGCAGGCCGATTGGAAGATGAGCACTGCGGTCATGACCGCAGTGAGCACCTTAGATTTCTTGATTCGTCCGAGAATCTTCATGTGTTCTTTTCTCCTTCCTTGTTTGCGTGGTTTTCTGTAGCTTCGTTGGTGGTTCGTTTGAACTGCGTTTCTCGTTTCGTTCTATCTCTAACCGAAGTCATATCCGCCGATAGCCCCGGTGTTGTCTTCCTCGTTTTGACCTTCCCCGTCATCGTCCACGAAACCCTCGTCCTGAGAGATTTCTGCATCGCGGATGCGCTCGATGGCGGATTCGGTGTAGCCCATGATGCGGGCAATCTCATCATCCGAGTACGTCGGGTGCGCGTGCTTCAAGTAGTCGAACACGGCGATGGCGCGACGGTTGATGGATTGCACTGTGGCATCGGAGTAACACAGCTGCTCCATGGCGAAGAACCGCTCACCGTTTATCAGCTCATCGCCCTCCCGCCACAGGAGCTTTTCGCCGTCCTTCTTGAGCCAGACCACATCGTCCAGCTCATCTGGCGAGACGAGGAGCATGGCGCTCCCGACCTGACGGGTGGCGGCGGGAACCTTGGTGCCCTCAAGGGTCACCTGCCCGCCTGCGTGCTGCGGATTTCCGTCATACCAGTGCTCTGCGAGGATGATGCCGTTTTCCTCAAGGGCACCGAGGTAGAGGTTCCAGTCGGTAAGGATGTTCGTTCCCTTCGCGCGGAACGGCTCGGAGTTCGTCTGGGCAGACGAGTCGAACTTCTCGTAGCGGAAGGACTTGTAGAGCACCTCGATTACCATGGACTGTCACCTCTTTCCTCTGTACTACTGGGCAATATCCTGTCCGGTTCGCGACTTGGTGGACTTGGCGGGGTCATCGCCTGCGAGCGCGTCCTTCCCGGTCTCCATGTCGCGCGCTTCGCCCGCAAGGCTCACGCCGTCCTTTGCGGCGGCACGCTCTGCGGCTTTTTCGGCCTTATAGGAGTCCTGCGCCACCTTGAGTGCGTGGGTGAGGTCGGTGGCCTTCACCTCATAGCGCTGATACGGGTGTTCGGCATCGTCCTTCTTCCCCGTCCAGATGGGCACCGGCTCGTCCTTCTTGAACGAGACCGTGGCGCGTCCCTTCTCAAGCATGTCCTTCTTCATGTAGTCGGAGAGGAACACATCGGTTGAGAAGCCGCTCACGTCGATGCCGTTCACCTTCGTCCCCTTGGGGAAGGAAACGAAGCACTTCTCGAAGGTGCGCCCGTCACTTGTCTGAATGTCGTGGGGCGTGAGGAAGGCGGCGGGCATGTTGATTTTGGCGTAGTTGTCTGCCTTGGGAGCCTGCTCTGGCTCCGGTGTCTTCTTGGGCATGTTTTTTCATCCTTTCTGTCTGTGCGGAACGGGTAGTCCCGCGCGGTGTGTATACGGTATCCGATTTTAGCACAATGGTGTGTTTTGGCTGCTTGGGGTAGCTGTCGGCGAACGGATGCAAGTCCGGTTCGAGTGAAAGCGGCTCATGCCTATCGCACCCCCTTCACATGGTTCGTGGGTTGTTCCGCGCGGGTCGTATCGCAGGTTTCGAGCACGGCGCTTCCGGAAGCGCAGTCATGGGATTCGGCGTTCAGGTCGTAACCGCTTTCCAAGGCATCCGTGAACTCGCTGCCGTATACGTTTTCGAGTGCCGCGTGGCACGCGCCCCGCAGCTCGGCAAGGCTGCTGTGGTCTGCCGATGCGAACTCGTTTAAGTCGCGCATGTTGCCCATGACTTCGGTATCGAAGGTGAAGGCAGGGTAGGAGCAGAATCCCGAACGCATGAACTGGCCGGTGAAGGCTCCGAGCTGGGAGATTTTCGAGAGCATCGCTTATCCCATGTTATTGGTGTCGAGGAAAACGGTCGCGTCCTGTTGCAGCGGGGAACCGAAGTTCACGGTGACGCTGCTCCAAGGCTGTCCGAACGATTCGTCGGTTGGGTCGGAGAGATAGGCGGTCACTGCAAGGTTTCCGTCCGCATAGGACTCCTGTACAAGCTCGACCTGCTGGGTGTATCCGAAAGCATCGAAGGAGAACTCGATGCCCGATTTCTCACTGTCGTTTCCTCGCAGGTTCCCGGAAAGCATGTCCGGGGAGAGCGGTATGGCAGGGCGGTCTGGTGCGGATGTGGTCGTATCGTAGGGCACTTCCGGGGTCTGGGCTTCTGGCGCGTGCGGCATGGAAGCCTGCCCGAAATCCATGTTCCGAATATCCTCGGGAAGCATATCCGGTGATAGGAGTGTTGCCATGTCATTCCTTCCTTTCTGCCGCTACCTGCGGCCTTTCTTCGTGGGTTTTCTCGGTGTGAAAATAGGTTCTACCGCCCCGTCCTTTTGAAGAACGACTGTGCAGTCAAAGGTCTTCCCGGCCTTGGACTTGCAGCCCCTTAGCGAGACCGCCTTCCCGTCAAGAAGGGATGCGGCCTGCTTCTCGGTGAACTTCTTGGTGCAGAAGCCGAACAGCTTGAACCCGCAGCCCGCGACCTCCTTCCAAGTGCCGTCCTCCTGCTTCTCGTTCTTGATGGAGGAGCAGGCGTAGATGGAGCCGGTCTTTATAACGTCCTTGCCGCACCTCGGACACTTGCCCACTACGGTCTTTCCGGCACCTGCGATGGATGCGCCCACGTAGGCGGTCTCGCGGTGGTGATTGAAGACCTCGATGACGGAATCTTGCAGGGCGTTCACGTCCGCCTTGCCGTCTGCGATATCCTGTTGGATGAGCCACCATCTTGCGGTCACGTCCGCACCGCGAATCTCCGGCGGGAGGAGTGCGTAGAACGCCTTGGCCTTATCGGTCGCTCGAACCTTTCCCTTTCGTTCCTCAAGGTAGCCACGGGTTTTCAGACCCTCGATGATGGAGGAGCGGGTGGCCGTCGTTCCGATACCGCCGTGTTCGCCCTTCTTGCCGTCATCCTTACGCTTAAGGATTTCCCGGATTTCCGGGTCTTTGACGTACTTCGCGATGGATGCCATGTCTGTGATGAGGGTGCCCTCCGTATAGGGTGCGGGCGGGGTGGTCTCCCCTTCCGTGATTGAACAGGAGATACCGGCAAGGGTGTGGCTTCCTGCGGGAACCCATGGGTTCCCCGTATCGGAATCCTCTCTGACGCGGCTGTTCGAGATGTTCGGGAAGACAGCCGTGAACCCCGCGTCCGAAAGGCGCTTCGCGGTGAGCTTAAGTGCTCCGCCATCCACACTTACCGTGCTCTCGCTCACGTCGTACACGGCGGGAGGAAGAAATTGCACCGCATAGCGCTCGCAGATGGCGGTGTAGACCTTGGCTTCGTCCGGTTCCATCGCGGAAACGGGCGCATCCGCTTCCTGCGGGATGATGCCGTGGTGGGCGGTCACGTTCCCATCGTTGAACGCCTTGGAGTGGAGCCGGTAATCCAAAGGCCAGCGCACGCCGAGGTTCTTCATCGCCTGCGCAAGGACTGCCGGTGCCTGCTCTCGGTGCTCTTCCTTGAGGTATTGGGAATCGGAGCGGTTGTAGGTGATGGCTTTGTACTTATCACGCAAATCCTGCGTGATTTGCTGAGTCTCGGCGGCAGTGAAGCCGAAGCGCTCGCTCATGTCGGAAAGCAGCACGGTCAAGTTGTAGGGAAGCGGCGGGTTCTCCTGCTTTTTCGATACGGTCGTTTCAAAGTGCAGGTCGCGTCCGTCGAGCTTTTCCTTAAGGGCTTCCAGCGTATGCCGCTCGAACAGATGCTTCTCACCGGCAAGCAGCTCCTTTCCCGGCAGATACTTGAAGGTGAGTTCTCCGGCATCCGAATCACCGCTTGCAAACAGCTCGTAGAACTTTCGGGTGACGTGGTGGGCGATGGCTTCGTCGCGTTTCACCACAAGCCCCAGCGTCGGGGTCTGCACGCGTCCGACGGTGAACAGGCCGTCGAGACGCTTGGTGGCGAGTCTCGTCTCGTTCACGCCGAAGCACATATCCGCCATCTGTCGGGCATAGGCGGCATTGCCAGCACCCCGGCAGGAGTCGTTGGGCACGAGCTTGTCGAATGCCTTCACGATGTTCTTCTCGATGTTGTCGTTCACGTAGACGCGCTCGACCTTACCGGCGTAGCCGAGGTAGTCCAAAAGCTCGTCCACGATAAGCTGCCCCTCATCGTCCGGGTCACCGGCGGCGATGACGGAGTCGCAAGTTTTAAGGAGTCCCGCAATCTGGTCGATGAGGGGCTTCTTGCTCTCTCCGGTCTTCTTATCGACCGCCGGTTCCTTCGGCCAGTCGTGAACCTCGATAGGGAGCACATCAAGGCTCCAAGGCATTCCCCATTTTGGGTCGATGGCATCCGGTTTTACCAGTTCCAAAAGGTGGCCGGCGCAGGCACAGACCGTGTAGCCGTTTCCCGAGATGGGAAGGCGGGCGCTTTCGGACACCTCTTTTCCCGTGATGGCGCGGGCGATATCGCGGGCGAGCATCGGCTTTTCCGCGATGACTAATTTGCTCATATGGTTTCCTTCCTTTCTAGTTTGCTAGGCTTCTGGGAATGAAAAGGCGGGGATATCGTCATCGTCATCATCGAACTCATAGTCGAAGATATCGTTTGGAACTCCATGGGTATAGGCGGGCGCTTCGGCTTCGCGTAGGTACTTAAAGTCGATGAGACGGGAGGTCAGGCTCGCTTTGAGGGAGATGCGACGGATGGCCGGAAGATGATTTACCGAGTCCCAACAGAGCAGGGCGAAGTCCTCGCTGCCGACGAGTCCTTTGCGGTCTGCCGGTTTCATGCCGTCGGAGTTTCGCCTGTACTTGCTCGGCACCCAAAGATACTGATCGTATTCCGCTACATAACTGTATGCTTTTCCTTCTTCAATTTGGACGAACATAAGGTCGAGGGCAGACTTGAAGTTCTCGTCGTTTTCACGCGCATCTGCAAGGAAGAGGAGTACGGCTAGGCTTTCCAAAGAGAGGTCTTTGCGCGGGCACCATTCCACGAGAAACCCGACGAGTGCCATGAGATAGTTGCGTTCCGCACGGTCGGCAATCGCGAGTTCTGGCGAAAGCTCGTCCGTGATGCGCAGAAAATCGCGGCACCATTCGGCAACATCCTTATTGGTTCTAAGCTCTTCGATGGGCTTCATGCTAGGAACGACCTTTCTGTTCGAGGTTTTCGGTGTTTTCTCTTTTTTCTTCTTGAAGAACATGCTTTGAAATCTCCTGACCCTTATCTATCCAAGGCACTTCGGGCGTTGCAGAATCCTGTCAATATCGAGACCGGAGCAATTTTCTGCAAGCGGAAGCCCGGATAGGTCTTCGAGCGCTTCGATTTTCCTGCCGCTCACGAACACGAAGGCATCCATATCCCGTAACAGGGCGAAGTAACGGATGAAGTTCTGCCTGCTGTAGACGCTCAAGACCATATTCGTCTCCACTTCGCGCTCCCCGTAGTTTCCCGTGCCGTCCGGCTTGATGCCTGCGATGAGCGGGGTGTCGTAGGCATCGGTCGCGAGAAGGATGGCAAGCAGAACATCGTCCCTGGTCGGGCTGTTGGCGAGAACCACCGGGGAAGCAAGAAGCTCGGGAAAGCGCTTTACCTGTTCGATGGAGAAGCCGTGCCGGTGGGGGTTGTAATCGGATTTCGGCGTGAGAGCCTGAAAGAGATGCTTCTGCGTGTAGAGCATGGGGCGCTGCTCGAACCCGGTCTTCAAGAATATCTCCGGCGTGTCGCAGACTTTCAGGGCATCGTAGGGGCTGTATGCTCCGCAGGCGGCAAGGTCGACTTCGTGTCCGAACCGCAGGTACTCGCTGCATCTGTTCGCATAGGCTTCTTGTGCTTTTACATTTCCGTTCCCATCCTTAATGTGGGCGATGCCGCACGTGTCGAGATAGGTCAGGCGTTCATTATCCGGCATTGCCACGGAGTTCTCGTACTCGCAGATGGTTGTGATAATCTCGGAGCCTTTTTCTGCTTTCATCATTCGCACCTCCCGTTCTTTTTCGCATTTGTGGAGATGCCGCTCCCATACGGGATGCGGCATCCTGTCTTTCTATTTTTTGTCACTTCGGGTTCTATCCGATGTTCTGGTTATCCTTTCCGGGCGCATCCCTTGCAGGTGCATCCGCCGCGAGCGCGTTCCTGCCGGATGTGCAGTCGTGGCGCACGTACTCCTCCGGCTGCTCATCGAGATTCAGGTATCCGGTGAGGGTTGCCCAAGTATCCCCCTCCGGCCAAGCGAAGGCATAGGTGAAGGATTCCTTATCCGTCTGTTTGGCGAATCCTGCGCCCGCGCCTTCCCTGCCGAACAGGGAACCTATCTCCTTGAAAGTATCGGTCATCTATTTCACCTCCTTGTCCGCGTCAGCTTCCGGTGCATCCTTGGTTTCCGTCTGGGTGTCGATTTCCTTCCGTCCAGAAGCCATTTCGTGTGCTTCCTCGTTGAGACCATATTCCTCATCGCCGCAGACAAAACCATCGAAGAAGTCCTTCGGCATGTGCGCATCCATGACCATGTTCATCATGTTCACGGCGGACTCGGAGTTGGGGCACTGTATCCATTGGCAATCGTCCTTCTCGATGCGCAGGCGCAGTAAAAGCTCGCCGAGGGCTTGCTGCCATGGGGTGTTATCGAATGCCCCGGTGTTGAACAACCGGAAATCGGTTATGGTCTCGCAGTCAAAGCCGGAAATCATGTCCGCGATATCGGAAAGCGGCACCTCGTCGAGGTCGATGGACTCGCAGGCCACCTTCCAAGCGCCGGTGGCATGTCCGGTCTCCGGGTCGCAGGCGGGAAATGCGGTAGCCAGTCTGATGATGGAACCGAAGAGCCCGCCGGTTTTTTCCATTTTCGAGAAAGTGAAGTTGTCGGCAATGTCCGTTCCGCCGTTGCCGAGATAGTCATCTTCCAAACGGCTCCAATTGCCGAACCATTTGGGATTAGATATGTTGTGAAACATCTATTCCATCTCCTTGTTCTGATTGATTTTTTTGGTGTCATCGAGTCCCGCCTGCTCCGCAAGCGCTTCCTTGCCGGATGCCATGTCACGGGACTCGGACTTGATACCGGTTTCGGTAACTTGTGCCTTCTCGGGTTCCGCCTGTGCCAGCAGATGCTCCTTCATGGATTCCAGAGCCGGAAACGGGGTGCCGTCCCTAGCTTCCGCGAGCAGGTAGCGCATCTGCTGGGAGGTAAGGGCTGGGGTGTGCATAAGGATTGTGGAGACCTTTGCCATAGTGGCATCGGAAAACTCTG
>OGDF01007270.1_pt1 | contig 10463 bp, 6 predicted proteins | sample 1570141 | NCBI WGS metagenome assembly OGDF01 (sample SAMEA4370581, study PRJEB24528) | human gut metagenome | reverse complement strand
GATTATTGTGGAGAATCCGGAAGCGATCGAGACGTTGAATCATCTGCTTCACGAGGCAGGGCAATTTATTATCGGAAGAATGGGAATTCCGTACCGGGAGAAAGGGATTAACATCATCAGCATTGCGATCGATGCACCGCAGGACATGATCAGTACATTATCCGGTAAGATCGGGCACCTGAACGGGGTATCCACGAAGACGGCATATTCGAATATTATTACGAAAGCAGGAGAATAGAACATTCGGATATTATTTATGAGAGCAGGAGAGCAAGAATAATATGATTAAGATTGCAGTATATGGAAAAGGCGGGATCGGTAAATCAACGACGGTATCGAACGTTGCCGTGGCGTTGGCAGAAAAAGGCCTGAAAGTGATGCAGATCGGCTGCGATCCGAAAGCCGATTCAACGATCACATTAAGACACGGGGAAGCAGTACCGACGGTACTGGATCTTTTCCGGGAGAAAAAGCAGGATCTGAAATTGGAAGATATGGTGCGGACCGGATATCAGGGTGTGATCTGTGTAGAGGCAGGTGGTCCGACACCGGGACTCGGATGTGCAGGAAGAGGAATTATCACGGCATTGGAAAAATTAAAAGAGACGGGAGCATATGAAGTATATCAGCCGGATGTTGTACTTTATGATGTACTCGGAGATGTTGTATGCGGTGGATTTTCTATGCCGATGCGGAAAGGATATGCGGATAAAGTTTTTATTATTACTTCAGGAGAAAATATGGCGATCCATGCAGGAGCCAATATTGCGATGGCGGTAGAGAACTTTAAGAATCGTGGATATGCTTCTCTTGGTGGGATTATTCTGAATCGCAGGAATGTAGCGAGAGAAGAAGAAAAGGTAAATGAGCTGGCAGATGATTTTCAGACACAGGTAGTCGGAACATTGTCCCACAGCGGACTTGTGACAGAAGCAGAAGAAAAGAAAGAGACGGTTATGGAATGCTTTCCAGACAGTGAGATGGCTGAGGAATACAGAAAACTTGCGGAAGCAATCTATGAGTTGTCAAAACGACCAGAAGGATCAGCCTGTGAAAAAGCCGATGAAAAGTATACTGCCGATAAAAGACCTGGGGAGGGATTGAAATGTTAAAGAAAGCCGGAGAATCAACCGGACTGGAATTCAATTCCCCGGCACATGGAAACTGGAATATTGTCCATACAGGAATGCTTCTTCCGGAATCCATACAGATCTATGTCTGTGCAGATAACTGTATGCGGGGAGTCGTTCTGACAGCAGCCGAGATGAATGCGGCAGACAGATTTTCCTTTGTGATCGTGGAAGAAGAGGATCTTCTGAACGGCAATCTGGAAGATGTGACGATCGAAGGCGTTACAGATGTATTAAGAAAACGAAAAGATTATCCGAAAGCAGTATTGTTATTTACCGTGTGTCTGCATCATTTTCTGGGATGTGATCTGGAACGGGTGTATGAAGAACTGGAAGCCAGATTCCCGGATATTTTCTTCGTCCGCTGTTATATGGATCCAATCATGCAAAAGCACGGGCTGACGCCGGATCAGAAACTTCGAAAGGCAATATATGACGGACTTAAGGTGAGAGAAGAAAATCCGAAAGCAGTGACGATTCTTGGCAGTGATTTTGCGCTGGATGAGACCAGTGATATCAGGCGTTTGTTAAAATGGAAGCATATAGAAGTAAAAGAATTGCCAGAGTGTAATTCATGGAAGTCCTATCAAGAGCTTGCAGACAGTAAAATATTCATAGCGTGCTATCCGCCTGGAAAATATGGTCTGGAATGTCAGGCAGAACGACTTAGGAAGAAAGCGTTATATCTTCCGGGAAGCTTTGATTATGATGAGATTATCAGGCAGTGGAAGACGTTGGAGCAGGCGGTTGGAGAAAATGTGGAAGAGGTTGAGGGTATAGAAGATACAGATATGCACATGGAGAAATCACTGAAAAGAATTACAAAAAGAGAGATTGCACTGTGTGAATCTGCTTTAGAACAAGCCAGAAAAGTGGTCGGAGATGTACCCATTATGATCGATCACACCTTTCATCCAAGACCGCTGGAACTGGCAAAGCTGTTACTGACACATGGTTTTTCTGTGACCAGAATCTATCTGGACGCGGTTAATCCGGAAGAAAAAGACACATTTGAGTGGCTAAAGGAACAATATCCTGAACTGGAATATGAACCAACGATTCGTCCGGAGATGCGTATGAAGCCAAGAAACGAATCAGATGTACTGGCAATCGGGCAGAAAGCAGCGTGGTTTACAGGAACCAGGCATTTTGTCAATCTAGTGGAAGGTGCAGGACTGTATGGATTTGACGGAATCCGCAGAACGGCAGAATTGATGACAGAAGCCTGGCAGGAAGAAAAAGATCCAGAAGATCTGATCATTCGGAAAGGATGGGGGTGCGAAAGCTGCATATGAGACAGAGTTACAGAATTATACCGATTTACACAGCTGACGTATCCGGTGTCTGCTCTGCCCTGTATGAATTGGGCGGGATGACAGTGATGCATGATCCGTCCGGTTGTAATTCCACTTATAATACACATGATGAGATAAGATGGTATGAGCAGGACAGTATGATCTACATCTCAGGGCTGACGGAGATCGATGCTGTCATGGGGAATGATGAGAAGATGATCTGTGATATTGAAGTGGCTGCAGAAGAATTAAAGCCGAAATTCATCGCACTTGCAGGATCACCGATCCCATATATGAATGGAACGGATTTTCCGGCAATCGCCAGGATGCTGGAACAAGATCTCGGAATCCCGGCATTTTCGATTCCGACAAATGGAATGCATGATTATGTATATGGTGCCGGTCTGGCTCTTGCAGAGATTGCAAAACGTATCAAAGGAAAGAAAGAAGTGACGTCAAAAAGTGTGAATCTTCTGGGAGTAACACCTTTAGATTTCGGGCCGCAGGAGCATGTAGATGCTTTAAAAAGAAATGTAGAAGAGACGGGATGGAAGGTATTGTCGACCTGGGCTATGGGAGATACACTGGAAGATCTCGGACGTGCACCGGAAGCGGAGGTTAATCTGGTGGTATCTTCTGTGGGACTTTGGGCGGCCAAAGTATTACAGGAGAGGTTCGGGACACCTTATGTGATTGGGACACCGATCCGGGGATTTATGAAGAGTCTTTTGAATGCAATAGAAGAAAAAAAGCAGGTAGCATATCTCGAAAAGGGAAGGCGCATCAGCCTGACAGGAAACAAATCGGAAAAAAGTTCAGAAAACCAGATTATATTAATCGGAGAACCGGTGATCATGGAATCTCTGGCAGTAGCGATCGAGACGGAATATCAGATATCTGTAAGAGTAATCTGTCCGATAAGGGAGAAGAAAGGATTACTTGCGGATGGAGATATTGCAGTCCGTGGAGAAGAAGAACTGGAACAGGTACTTCAGAGATCAAAGAATGTAAAAGGCATTGTAGCGGATCCATTGTATCGCCCGGTCTGTCCGGAGAATGTGGCATTTTATGAGCTGCCGCATATTGCATTTTCGGGAAGAATTTATAAAAAGAAACTGCCGGTCCTGGCAGAACTTATATAGGTGACAGATAAGTAAAACATATGTTCGGATAAATGCTTGAAGGATTTATCTGTTCATGATAGAATGTGAAATATAAATTGCCGGATATTTCTGAGTAAATGTACGGTGCAGAGAAAGCGAGTAGAAAGGGAACAGAATGGGACATTTTTATTTTGCAAGACACGGACAGACAGTCTGGAATGTAGAGAATAAGATTTGCGGAGCAACGGATATTGAATTGACAGAACTTGGCCATCAGCAGGCAGAAGAACTGGGGCAGGCAATTCTGGAGCAGGGAATTCAGATTGATGAGATATTGTATTCACCATTGATCAGGGCAAAGGAGACCGCCAGACATGTATCCGAGGTAACCGGGATCCCGATGCGTGAAGAAATGCGCCTAAAAGAACAAAACTTTGGAAAATACGAAGGTACGCCGAGAAATGGAGAGGAATTCCAGAAGGCTAAGGCTAATTTTATTAATTCTTATGAAGGCGGCGAATCGATGCTGAAGCTTTGCCACCGAATCTATGATCTGCTCGATGATATTAAGAAAGAATCAGATCAGAAGACATATCTTCTGGTTGCACATAACGGGATCTCAAGAGCGATACAGTCTTATTTTTGTGATATGACGAATGATGAATTTGCAAGGTTCGGTATCAAGAATTGTGAGATTCGTAAGTTTGAATACGAGGAGTAAGAATGAAGAAGGATGAAAAGATGTCAATCGAAGATATGACGGCATATATGCGCATTGTGCCGGAGAGGAAGGCTTCTTATGCAGAATTTCCGGATACTATGAATGATGAAATAAAGGAATATCTCAGAAAACAGGGGATTAATGCTCTTTATACGCATCAGACGGAAATGTTTGAAAAGGCCGGACGGGGAGAGAATACAGTGATCACGACATCGACTGCCAGCGGAAAAACGCTGGCATTTCTTCTTCCTGTCCTGCAGAAGATATTGGAAGATCCACTCACAAGGGCGATTTTCGTCTATCCGACGAAAGCACTGGCGAGTGATCAGTACCGTTCATTGCAGCCGGTACTGGAATATTTCGGAGAAGGGAAGATTCAGGCAGGAGTCTATGACGGAGATACGATGCCCGCAGAGCGCAGCCGCATCAGAAAGAGTGCGAATATTATATTAACGAATCCGGAAATGTTGAACTCTGCATTTCTTCCGAATCACAGTAAGTATGGGTTTGACTTTATCTTTGCAAATCTGAGATATATTGTGATCGATGAATTACACAGTTACAGGGGCGCATTTGGTGCCCATCTTGCGAATATTTTCAGGCGGATGTACAGAATATGCCAGTATTATCATTCAAGCCCTCAGTTTTTATGCAGTTCCGCGACAATCGCCAATCCGGTAGAACTTGCAAAAAAAGTATGTGGCACTGCATTTTCTCTGATTGAGAAGGATGGATCTCCATCACCGGTCAGGGAATATAGAATTATCCAGCCGCCGGAGATCAAAGGGCATAACGACAAGGTTTATGGAAGGTATGCGGCGTCTACGGTCGCGGCAGATATGCTTCCGGATCTGGTAAAAGAGCAGAGGCATTTTATTGCATTTGGAAAATCCAGACGAACGGTAGAAGTTATTTTGAAAGAGGCAAGAGACAAGTTGGATGCGGCAGGTTTCTTAAGTCAGGCAGATAGCAGAAAAATTGCCGGATACAGAGGCGGGTACACACCTCTGGAACGAAAAGAAATTGAGCGGAAGATGATGTCCGGGGAACTGAACGGACTGGTGTCGACTAATGCACTGGAACTTGGAATTGATATCGGAAGCCTAGATACGACGGTGATCGTCGGATATCCTGGGACGCGGGCATCATTCTGGCAGCAGAGTGGCCGTGCAGGGAGAAACGGACAGACCTGTGTGAATTATCTGATTCTTGAAAATCAGCCATTTGACCAGTACATTGCAGTGGAACCGGGGTGGCTTTTTGAAGGAAAAAGTGAAAATGCAATCGTAGACCCGGATAATCTGCTGATTGAATTGGCACATATCCGTGCGGCAGCGGCAGAACTTCCACTGAGTCTGGATGATGCAGCATTGTTTCCGAGTCTTGGTGAGATCATTCCTGTTCTGATGAAAGCAGAAGAAGTAAAAAGTATGGCCGGGAGATTTGCCTGGTCGGGTCCTGCATTTCCCGCAGGGTATTACAGTCTGAGAAATATGGATAAGACGAGATTCAAATTAATTCTGGATAATGAGAATCGTGAGATTACAGAGATGGATGAGTCGCAGGCCTATCATGAATTACATCCGGGAGCAGTCTATATGCATGACGGTGCATTGTATGAGGTTCTGAAACTGGATCTGGTAAGCAGGACAGCAACGGCGAAACCATTTGAAGGAAATTATTATACAGTCCCGGCAGGAACCGAAGACATCCGGGTCCTTCAGACTTTTCAGGAAAAAACAGTGGAAAGAACGAAGATACATTTCGGAGATATTAATGTAGACGAAGTGATCTCGATGTTCAAGAAATTACAATTTCATAATCATCAGAATCTTGGGTATGTATCACTGACACAGCCGCTTCAGAAAGATTATGATACAGAAAGTACATGGATTGATATTCCGGAGGATGTGGTGCGCGTATACAGAAGTCTGCTGTTACCGAATGGGGCAGGAGAACTTGTATTGAATAATCACTTCGAAGGCCTGCAAAATGCGATAAAGAACGCGGCGATGATGGTGACGATGACGGAACGTGATGATATCAATACAGGAATGTCTAATAATGCGACCGTGCAGGGATATGTGGATTCTGGCAGCGGAGAATCAGAAGGACACGAAGTGGTGTCATTATTCATTTATGATAAGTATGAAGGTGGTCTTGGATATTCAGAGAAAATCTATGAATTGATCCCAGAGGTGATCGACCATGCGATTCAGATGGTGAAGGGATGTTCCTGTGAGGATGGCTGTCCGGCCTGTGTGGGAGACTATACATTAAGTAAGAAGATGGTGTTATGGGGACTTAGAAGCCTGAAGGAAAGGCTGGAAGCCCCGGAATATGTAAAAAAGCAGGTAGAAGAAGAGCGTCCGGGTGTTCACAAACAGTATTCATTCTTTAAACTTCCGGAGAAATGGAACGAATTCTGTGAGACAGTGATTAAGAATGGAGAGAGTGGCGGCGCATTTCTGAAGACCGCAAAACGAGTAGAAATAGAGAAGCATAATCTGATATTGATCGTGGACAGTTACTTTTATGAGGACTGGCTGAAGATACCGGAGAATGCGAAAAGTATCAAAAACATATTAAAATTTCACGCAGTATGTCCACAGGATATGGAGATTGTTGTCCGTACAGAAGAGGACATGGAGCGAAAGAAAAAGACAGAAGGCAAGTTAAAACGACGATACGAAGATAAATTTTAGGTGACAGGAATGGATTTTAAGGAAGAATGGAATTGGTTGAATTCCTATCAGATGGAAGCAGTGACAGATGAAAATGATGCATGTATTGTAAATGCCAATGTAGGAAGTGGGAAGACGACCGTACTGATCGCGAAAATTTTATATTTGCATTATGAAAAGAAGATTCCGCTTGAGAAGATGGTGGTGCTGACATTTACGAATAAGGCAGCAGGAGAGATTATTGAACGTCTGAAGAAAAAAGAACCGGGACTTACGGAAGAACAGGTGCAGTTTTTTGGAACATTCCACAGTGTTGCCATGCGGATGCTGAAAAATACACTGTTACAGGCAAAAGCAGAGAATGAAGAAATAGCTCATACAGTGGAAAATAGCAGCATGGCACCGGAAGAATGGACTTCGGAGTTTGAAATTATAGATCCGGACGAGGAACAGGAACTGGCGCTTTGTCTGATTGCAGAATATAGTCTGAAAGTAAAGTATAAAAACCGTTTGAAAAAAAGACTGGAGCAGGAATATCCAAATTATAAGGCCGGAAAAGTAACCAGCCACTATAAGGATGAACTGTTTCGGTTATATCCTCTTTTACAAAAGGAAAAGAAGAAAGAGAATAAAATGAGCTTTTCCGATCTGCTGGAAGAGGGGACAAGACTTCTGAAAATGGGGAAAAATTCTCGGCCAGAATGGATTATTGTGGATGAAGTACAGGACAGTGACCGGTCACAGCTGGAATTTCTGGAAGCATTAAAAGGACCGGAGACGAAAATCTTTGCAGTAGGAGATCCAAATCAGGTGATCTATAGTTTCCGCGGGACAACTCAGAATATGTTTTTCCTGTTAAAGAACAGGTTTCAGGCAAAAGAACTTTCACTTCCGGTTAATTACCGATCGAATGCATCCATTCTGGAGGCGGCAAACCGTTTCCTTCAATTTGGCGGAAAGATTCAAGGCAGTAATGAATGCGGGGAGAAGATTCAGATAAGGAATCATTATGATCCGTTTCAGGAAGCAATGTATCTGGCAGACAAGATCTGGACACTTCATCAGGAAGGAAAGGAATACAGGGATATTGCAGTATTTTACAGGCTGCAAAAACAGGCAGAAATCCTGGAAAAGATGTTTGCAGAACAGAATATTCCATATGAAGTATCGGTGAAAAAGTCGTGGAAAGATATTCCTGTATTGAACTGGCTTATGTATGTCTTAAGATTTGCGACGCATCCGGACGATATACAGGCGGGAATGCAGGTATTGATGGATAAAAGGTTCGGAGAAAAATGCACAAAAAAGAAAGCAGAAGACATTATAAAGAATCACAAGACAGAGAAATCTGATATATATAAGAATATGATGCTGTTTTATACAGAAAAAGAAGTATTGTCAGGAGAAGATATATTTGATTCGCTTGGATTGAAAGAAGCACTGCACCCTACCTCTGCAGATTATCAGCAAGATGCAAAGCAAGTATTGGATTTTCTGAATCAGATCTGTACATATAGCAGGGAAAAGAAGCTGAATATGTCAGACGGAATCCGGGAATTCCTGAATGGGGTGGCACTCGGAACAATAGAAAGTCCAGAGGATACGCAAGAGTCTGCTGAGAAGGAAGAAGCAGGCGGCAGAGTAAAACTCATGACATTACATGCATCGAAGGGGCTGGAATTTGATACGGTATTCATTATCGGAGTAAATCCGGGACTGCTGCCGATCAGATGCAGTAGCTTTGACCAGGAAGAGGAAGAACGGAGATTATTCTTTGTAGGAATCACGCGTGCAAGAAATCACCTGGAACTTTCTTATTACACGAATCCGGGAGAACCGGGGGTATTGGGCAGTTACAGTAATTATCTGAAAATGATCCCGGAGGAATTACTTGAGTGGAAAGAAATACGCAGTGATGAAGAAAAGCGGACAAATCTTAAAGAACTAACGAGAAGGGCAAAAGAAGAAATCCGAAAAGCAGAAGCACAGAAAGCAGAAAATGTTCAGGAACAAAAAACGGAATCCGAGAAAACAGAAAATGTTCAGGAACAAAAAGCGATACATCCCAAATATGGAACCGGTATTGTGACATCGGAAGACGATATGATGGTAGAAGTAGAATTTCCAAATTACGGAAAGAAACAATTTATCAAGGCATTTCAGGAGGTCGAGATGATCAGGTAACCGAGTACATTAGTTAGAAATAAAAATAAACAGAAGCATAAAAAATCCACCGTACTTAATAATTTTTTAAATACGATGGATTTTTATGATATTTCATCCAATGGACTATACCTCTTTCTTTCTTCGATTTGTTTTTTTATCATTTTTTTAATGATGTTAAATTTACGTTCCTGGTGGTTTGTCCTCCTTTTTCTTTATTAGACTCTTTTCAGTTTAGATTGTCCTCTGCATTGGACTGTACCTCTTTCTTTAGATTTTAAATAAAGATTTAACTGATTGGTGGTCCGTCCTCCTTTTCTTTTGTTGATATTATAATATCGCACGAAAGTGAAAATGTCAATAGGTAATCTGAAAAGAATGTGAAAAATAATAAAAAGACAAAATATTCTGAAAATAATATTTGCATGATTGCCGGGAATGATGTAACTGGTGTCATCATCAAAGGTAGAACGCTCAGCCACGTAATGACGGATTTTAGAGAGATCTTCATCTGTAAAGTAAGGAGCAACATGTCCGCCTAATATAACGGTATGTTCCAGAACCATATGCAGGTTGTTGATCAGAATGGACAGATGTCTTAAATAATCCTCCCATCTTTCTATACAGCCGGTATCGCCGGCTGATTTTTTTTCAAAAAATTCTTCCAGGTTATCGGAATCTCCGAGAAGCTAGTTTAGGGAACAATAGCATTCCGCACATCCCTGACGTCCACAGTAGCAATCATGACCTCCGGGAACCAGTGTCATGTGTTCAAAAGTTCCGCTTTTTCCTGTAGTACCGGTAAGAAGCTGACCGTCTACGATGATGGCACCGCCCAGATGGTAATTTAATGAAATGTAGGTTACGTTTTTGATATCCGGGCTTTTCTATCGGATATTCATGAGCGTGATATTCTTGTATCCACAAGAATGATCTGTGCGATGGCGGGAACAGCAATCGTTATGTCAATTACAGCACCATTGGTCAAATTCTTCGGACATGGCAACGAAGGAAGAGGATATCTGATCACAATGACAATTTATGGTATTGCAGCAATGTGCATTTTCTTCCTCACATTTGCAATGCAGCCAGATGTGATCGATTATTCTGAATATAAGAAAAATGCAAGTGTAGCGGGACTGATCGCTGCATTCCAGGGATTTTTCGTAGTGTGCTGATCGCAGTTCTGACATATTTTTATAAATTGGACAGTATCCGTGGTGAGATGACGGAGGAACTGGAAAAACGTAGATAAATTATGCATAAAAACCTGGACAAAAAAATCAACTTTTTGGTGAATCTTTATCTGCTGTAGGTGTTATAATACGACTGTAACAAAGGAAACCTACTTAACAAAACCTCTTTGT
>OGDF01007256.1_pt1 | contig 10477 bp, 16 predicted proteins | sample 1570141 | NCBI WGS metagenome assembly OGDF01 (sample SAMEA4370581, study PRJEB24528) | human gut metagenome | reverse complement strand
TCCAGCAGTTTCTTTGCATTTTTGAATTTCTTTTCCTTTTCCCGGATCTCTTTTACTGAATCCTTAAGAGATATCCTCGCCACCAGTTCATTGTGTGCCACTGTGAGGTCTTTCGGTTTTAAAAGCAGTTCTACCGTGCAGTCCATTTTCATTTTCTGCATCATGTCCACATAATCGCACCAGTCACTCCACAGGTAACACATATTCTCTTTTCTTCCAAGTGATCTTCTGTACTCCTGCTGCTTTCTCAGGTAGTTGCAGACTTTATGCATGGACAGATATTGAAAAGGATTTTTGCGTTTTGTGTCTTCCGGGTAGATGTCTGCCTCGCATAAGGTCATGATGTCCTCATCCTGGTATACGGTGTTGTTTCTCTTTTCTTCCTGCAGCCACCTCAAAATCTTTCCGTCCCCATTTATATCCTTTAGTCTTTTTAATCTCCCCTTATCAATGCAGAGCATCTTTCCAAGTTCATGTGCATTGATATTTTTCTCTGTATTTTTATATCCCCAATCATTGAGGAAATACCTTCCCAGCATCGTGAGTCCTGCTTTCATGCACATCTCTATCAGAGGCCTTTCTTTTTCTTTCTTCAGATAACGCCCGATATCTTCCACGCATCCACTTTTTACTGCGATAGGATAGGATGTCCTGGAGTGTCTGAATACGTTTGAAAGATTTCTTGCATACACCATGCTGCCGTCAGACGGAACACAATACAAATCTGTTTCATGCCAGCACATTTTTCTTCTTTTATATTCTCCGTACTCGTATACCTCTACCACACCCGCGCTCACAATCTGCCGGTGTGTCTCTGATTCCCAGAAGTCACACTTGTTTACACCCAGTGCATTCATTGTGTCCGTTCTTCCTGCTACAAACCTGCGCTGGATGAGTCCGTCTTTATAACGCTGGATGCATGTAAATGCCCTGCACTGCACATGGACGTCATTTTTCTTTTTTGCGCGTGAAACATAATTTATGATCTTATGGCATACTGGGCATTTTCCCGACATGTTGTGTTTTGGTTTTACGTCAAGCTGTACCGTTTTCAGGCAGGATGTGCAGTACCCGGTCTTCGCACCGGCGCCTTTATAGTAAATAAAATTACTTCCGTCAAAGCCGTTATGCTCATACCAGTCCCTAAAGCCTTTCGGCGGCTCGCCCACAGGCTTCATCACTTCATCCCACCGGTCTGTCAACTTCCTGATCCGCTCATCTTCCCTTCTTTTTTTACACCCCTGCTGCCATTCCATGATCCCGGCACTTCCTGCCTGCTTGGTTTTAAGCAGTTTTTTTATCGTATATAAGCCCCCAGCATTAAAATACATGTATGTATCGTATTCTCCGTTATACCAGTAGCCTTCTTCCAGGTTGTCGATCATTGCTGTACGCCACTTATACGTTCCGTCTTCCTGTCTTTCTCTTGTGATATAGCTTTCTCCCTCATAATTGATGAAAATATCCCATTTTGGTTTTAAGATATTCTTCTCAATATCCTCCCTCGTGCAGATCGAGACTTTTAATATTCCACCTAACTGCTGGCATCTCGCTGCAAGCCAATATCTGTATTTATGCTGTTTACCGTTCCAGTCATTTTTCCTTCCCGGCATCCGTAATGCCTCTATCATGCTTTTTGTTGCGTTCAGCGTCCGCAGATTTTCCAGTTCTTTTTTATTCATCGTGTACCGCCTTTCCGTCTACACCATAAAAAACATCTTCCTCGAAACCATCTATCCCGATCTCATATACACCGGCATCTGTTATCTCTCCGGCTCTGTTATCTTTTGCTATGTAAAGCAGATCACCTTTCTTTCCTCTGGCTTTCGGATGTTTTCCTCTCACGATCACATACCCTGATCCTGCTGCATCCCCGGTTTCTTCACGTACAACTGACGCCATCTTCGCTTTTGGATGTCTGGACATCCATATAAGGCCTCTCATGTACATCTCTGTTTTTGACAGTTCTCTCATGAGCGTGATCTCCGGTGCAGATATCCTGCTGTTCACTCCGTCCTCGTCAATATTGCCACCAAGTTCCACCAGAAAGCGGTCATCCGATTTGTTATAATAACTCAATACCCCCAGTGGATCGTCTGTTGCATGGAATCCATCTGCACCACAGTGTGCATTTTCTTCTGTATATTTCACTCCCTGCTCATACTGGAACGTTCCTTTTCCCATTGTGCAGGTAAGATTGCTGTTAAACCCTTTATATGTAAGCATCTTTCTACTCTCCCAAATAATACTTTCTGGCTATTTTCCTGACTTCCATTCTGTTTGGAATGCCTAGGTAAAGCGGACCATTGAAATTTTCCAGTTTTCCGTTATGTTTTACTTTTGTGATCTTAAGGATCTCGGCACTTACCGGTACTTTATTCTCAAAAGAGTACTGGATCAGCTTTGCCATGTATTCTTTCAGGTATTTTCCCTTTTTTCTGACTGCTGCACAGAAAGCTTTGTCTTCCGCACATTCCTCTATCACAGTGTCTTTCCAGTCTGACATGATCCCATCAATGCCCAGCTCCTTACTCTCGACTGCAATCTTTCCCGCTGCCGCCATTAGGTCACTTGCCAGCTCCATCACGATTCCGTCTGCATAATCCTCTGCGTCTGCTGCATCCAGTCCATTCTCCTCTGCCAGCACCTTAAGGCTTTCAAGGTCTCCCTCTTCCTTTAATCCCTCTGCGGTCATGTTCAATTCTTCCGCAGAGTCAAATTCTCCAAATCTTTCAAATAATGCCATAATTTATCTCTCCTTCATCTTGATCTCTTGCCACAAACTCTCGGTATAAGCGTTTCTTTGGTTCAACAAAATTCTGACCAGATTTCCCTGCATGAGCCTGTCCAGTTCCTGCCACTTATCCCGGTTTTTTATCTCGTGACCGTCCGACCTCGTCCAGTCGTTCTGTTTCCAGCGTTTTACATACTCTGCATCCTCATATCCGTTGTAGAGATACTTGGATTCCGTGTAGACGGTCAGTATACATTTTTCCCGCATCCGGTGTAGTGCCATGATCAGGGCTTCCAGTGTCGAACGGTTCTCATTTTGCTGTTGCACCGGTACAACTTCCTTGATTACCGCCGGGTACTTGCTGTTTTCTTTGTAATATTCCAGCGCATATCCTATATGTCCGTCCTGCTGCCATCTGCCCCTGATCCCGGTCACTATGTAAATGCTCACTTCCTTCATCCGCTGTCACCTTCTTTCAATCGGATCATCGTGTACCTCCTGTATTTATATCCTGTTACCGGATTGATTCCCTCATGGATCTGTGATATGTAATAGCCCTTTTTCGGTTTCGGCTCTGATTTCCACCGTACCAGCTTGTCCACCTTCGGCTCTGGTAGCGGCATATTCCGGCTTGAGTTATAATTTGATTCGCTGATACGTGGTTTTGCCTGGTTTCCATCCGATTTCTTATCTGTTGTATGTTCATCCTTGGTCATGTAGCTTGATAATTTGGAAAAATCTTCATCATAGTATTTACTGTTCCTGATCTCGATTGACCATGTGCCGCCCTTCGTCCATGCTCTCTGTAAAATACTCGCTGTCTCTCCGATCTCATTCACGATCAGATGGATATGCCACGCTCCCTTTGTTCCCCTTTCAATATTCCTGATCCAGAACAATTCCTGTCCACGCTTCTTATATTCCTTTCGCACGCTCCGCATTGCTTTCTGGAAATCTTTCAATGCTCCTGCCATATCCGGCGGTCTGTTCTTTACCTCATATGTCCATGTTGCAAAACAGTCACCGGGAGAAAAATACTCCAACAGCTTCCACCTGCATCGTCTTGCCTTATTCCACGCATTGATCTTCTGTATCTGCTCTTTGGTCGGATTCTTTTTCTTCTCTCTCTTACATCCCGGTGCTCCATATCTCCCATCGTGGTATTCTTCCACATCAATGATCTTTCCACCTTTAAACCTGTGCTGTTTCCTCTTTATCATATCCCCACCGTGTCCTAAGTTTAATATCTTTATCAAGGCTGAAACGGAGATGAAAAATCCCCGTTTTCCTTGCATTTTCAGGCTTTTTGTGGTAATATAAATATAGAGTTTATGTGTCCTAACAAAAACTCCTGCGATTAAGAAATGGCCGTTTCTTAATCGCTTTTTCTTTTTACCAATGCCATGACATCCTCATGTGTCATGCGCTGCATATCAAAGCCTCTCTTAATGCTCTCAAATCCTGCCTTAATGCATTTCTCTTCATCGAACAATCCTTCTACTGGTTCGTCTCCCTGCCTGTCTCCAAAAAGCTCTGTGCGCTCTTTCTCCGGCAGCCGTATGAACACTGCGACTATCCCTGCCCTTTCCCTTGTCAGCTTTGCTTCTACATATTCCTTTTTTCTGTAATGATGCTGGAATATGTCAGCCTGCAGGATCAGTTTACTTTTTAGGTCTGCATCCTGTATCATCTGGTCCACCTGCTTTCCTGAATGCTTCCTTCACTTTTTTCTCGTTGAACATCTCTAAGAGCCTGTCCAGTGCTTCCCTGTCCATCTCAATGAACCCGGCAACAAACACTGTGTTTATGTAAGTCCACTTTGCCTTGCAGTACTCGCCTGCTGCCATCTCTCTGTTGAATATATCCGGCTGTTTAAAAATTTTTTCCACAACCTCAGTCACGGTCAGCATGGAACACCTCCGTTCTCATAAGATATCTGAAGCCATATAATCGTTCTGTATTAAATTCTTTCTCCACTTCTTTATACATGGTCAGATATTCTTCGTCTGTGATCACTTTCATGCCATTCATCAGCACAAGCATTCCTGTTAATTTTTGCCGGTATTCCTCGGTATATTCTGCCTTGATCTGAGCATCAACCTTTATTTCGCTTAAACATTTGAGGAAAATAGCAAACCATGTTTTATATTCCGCTATCATTTTTTCTTTCATACTCAATCCTCATACTCTCTGAATCTCGGTTTGAAACCCCAGCAAAACATTAAAAGTCCAACAACTGCACTTATCAGAAGTCCTGCTGTTCCGCACACTGCAAATGCTATCAGTCCGATCCATCCGATCCAATCTCGCATGCGTTTTCTCCTCTCCAGATATATCCTGTATATTCCCATAACAATTTTGGCGATATGTATACATTTCCTTTTACATTGCCTCTTGCAACATTTCCTATCGGAAGCCGTCCTGATTCAATGCCTTCGATTACATACGGTTTTCCCTTTCCAAAAACCTTTGCCGCAACATCTACTGGTACACCGCCAATCCCAAACTCTGGGTATTGCATAGCAGATAATAATTTTCTATACACATCATCCGCAATTTCATTTGCAATATCGCGCTCTAACTGAACCATCTATTTTTCCTCCTTTCAAACGGTGACAATTTGTCGCCATTTCATTATTGCTGCACCTGCAATTTTTTCTCGTCTTCCTGCTTCTGGTGTGCAATCGCCATTCCTTCGCCAAGGCCAAGGAGATAACTCTTATCACTCTCTGCCAACTTCGGGATCAGCTTTCCAAAAGTTTCTAAGATCTGTTTTTCTTTCTCTGACATATGTGTCACCTCTTTTCTCTTTCCTTTATATGTGATACGCTCTCCTTACAGGACGTTGCACCGTCCGAGTATCTGTGAAAGGAGATTTATTATGGTCAAGTCTCTTAAAATCTACTGTTACGGAACTAATATGAAAGACGAACTTGCAGTATATCTTGATTCTTCCGGTTATCCCGTCTGCGTTAATGGTTGTAATCAGTTCTCTTGCATATACTGTGAGCAATGCTCGGATTATTTTCTAAAGCTTTTTCGTGATGATCCTGACATGCTTTCACAAACTCTCTTAGAGTCTCCTCACTGTAAGACATAAGCACACCCTTCGGGGTGTATACATTTTTATACTTTTCCTGTATTCTTCTTACTGCATCAATTATTTCATCTTCTTTATTTCCTTCTGCAACCATACAGTGAATCATCTTTTTGACTGCACCATTTAATACGAACTGGAAAAGCTCCTCTGCTTCTTTCTCTGTCACTTCGCTTTCTCCTTTCTTATTGAATGTTTGACTTTGTGTTTCAACTTAGAGTTATCGGGTAACGCGATACTTTTCCGAAAAAAATAGAATCCAAGGGAATTCAGTTGATTTTTGTGGTAAAAAAATATTATCAGCAGATATTTTATAAATTCTACACATCATTTCTAATTGTGCCGTTTTAGGAATTACTTTACCTTTTTCCCAATTTACAATTGTCTGCTTATTTAAACGCATTTCTTTAGCAACATCTGCTTGAGTAAGTCCTGCGTTAACACGTGCTGCGGCAAGGCTAATCTGTAAGTCTTGCATACTTGTCATCTCCTCTCTGTTTTATTTGTTAATCACATAATAATTCAACTTTAAGTTGATGTCAATACTGAAAGTTGATTTTTTTATATTTTAGCTTGTATATTATCAACTATTGTTTTATAATCTATTCAAAATGGAGGTGATAATGGTGTCTGAGAAGGACTTTAATCTCATATTTTCAAAGCAATTAAAATTCTATCTTAACAAATATGATATGACACAATCTGATCTTGCAAAGCGTCTTGGTGTAAGCACACAATCTGTCACTAACTGGTGCAGAGGAATAAAATCTCCGCGAATGGATAAGGTGGATTTTATGTGTAAAATTTTTAATTGTAGACGTTCAGATTTGATGGAAGATAATTCTGCTAAAAATATTTCTGAAGCATCAGGTGTTCTTATTCCAGTTCTTGGACGTGTGGCCGCAGGTATTCCTATTACTGCTACTGAGTATATCATCGATACAGAAGAAATCTCAAAAGTCATGGCTTCTGATGGTGAATACTTCGGTCTCCAAATTAAAGGTGATTCAATGGAACCTAAAATTAGTAATGGTGACGTAGTCATTGTCCGTAAACAATCAGATGCTGATGACGGTGATTTAGTGATTGCTTTAGTCAATGGGAATGATGCTGTTTGTAAACGTTTAAAAAAATATAAGGAAGGAATTGCTCTTATCTCTACTAACCCAGCTTATGAACCAATGTATTTCAATAATAAAGAAGTTGAGGAAAAACCTGTCTCTATTATTGGAAAAGTAAGAGAATTAAGGGCAAAATTTTAATATGTTAGAGATTATTCGTAGTATAGCAATCGTTTCATTTGTTAATTCTCTTTTTTTGAATATTGGTATCAGTCTATACGATTTTAAACAAGCTATTGACGAATCCAATTTATACGATAAAAGAAAAAAATATTTTCAATTTATTTTTAATGTCATTGTATTACTTATGTTTATTTTTTCTCTTGGATTAGCTGCTTTACTATTTCCTAATATGAATTCTGTACTGTATACATGGCTTTTGATATTTTGTTCAATTATTCTTGCAGTATTTGAATCTATGATCTACACGAAAAAGCATTATATTTCAGATGAAGGCTTAAAATTAAAAGATGTTTTACAAAAATTTGACTTTGATGGTGATGTCAATGCATTCATTAGAAATTCATATTTTGACTTAATAGATTTGAGAACCGTGCGTGTATTCATATTCATATATGGTAGTAACACCTTTGTTTGTGAATTGACACAAACCGATCCTCTTTTTAGAGTAGAACTTTCAGATCATGTCGTCAGAAACATGTATTTTTATCATTCTAAATTCAAAAATGATATTACTTATATAATAGTTAACTCTCAATATGTTCATGATTACTATGAATATTAATGAATAAGTTGCACCGGTACAACTGCTGCACTATAAAATCTTTTAATATTTTTTGATAATTTATTAACAGGAATACTTGACAAGACTTTTGCATATGCTATAATGTAGCTAATTAGCGAATGACTGGTGTCCGGTCACAAAAAGAGCCTTGGAATTTATTCCAGGCTCTTTTTGTTATACCAAGGAGATAACGATGAATACCAGTAAAGAAATTTTATATTCAACACCAGGAGAACAAATTCAGAAACTTAAAAGTAAAAATCTTTACTTTGAAAATGAAGATTTTGCAAAAACGCAACTTGCTGAATATGGATATTACAATATAATCAATAGCTATAAAGCTCCTTATGTAAATATTGAAAATGATCAGAAAAAATATAAACAAGGAACTTCTTTTGAGCAAATATATTCTTTGTTCATATTGGATCACAATTTGCGTAACTCAATTATGTCTGCCATGTTAGATTTCGAAGAACATCTTCGTGCAGCAACTGCAGAAGTTATCGCTAGAAATTGGGGCACAGATCATAACGAATATTTAAAATGGAAACACTATCGTGACCGCAGTGTTACCAAAGATAGATTTAGTCTGAATGGTATTTTATCTACACTTCGACAGAATCTTGCTTCCGATAAAGATCCCATTAGATATTACAGGGAAAATTATCACATTGTTCCTCCTTGGATATTATTAAAAGGAACTTATTTCAGTACTTTAATCAACTTAATACGCTTATTCAAAAATCAGCAAAAGAAAGAATTAATACAAATTATGTACAACTTGGATGATACTACAAGTTCATCCCCTATAATAGTAAAACTTTTTTCTGAAACGCTCTTCATGTGTTTAGATTTTAGAAACAGAGCTGCACATGGTGGTCGCGTTTACAACTTTGAGCCGCGCGATACTGCTTTTCTTTTAAATGATCCATATCTATTAAATCTTTTTCGAGATTTAGAGTGTTGGAAAGATTCACATGGTGTTGCTCAATTACTAGCTTTGCTTTCATGTTTTACATACTTAAACCCGTATAATACAATTGATTCATCTTTGTCAGAAGAAATTAACCGGCACCTATCCACTTATCCGCAAGATCAACAACTTATTGAAAATATAATGGGAATGGATATTATTCATAAAAAAATTATTTGGATTTCTCCAAAAACTAATATATTTCATATAGATCCGTATTGCAGTGGAATAAAAAATTATATAAAAGTCACTTTTGATGATGATGACTTTCATTTTACACACCTCAAACCATGTAAAAAATGTTGTAAAGATTTTTTCAATACCATTAACTAAATAAAAAACCGCCCCACTCTACCAAAGCAGGACGGTCACGCTTCCGAATGATACGAAAGTCCTAAGCAAACATATTGTATCATTCGGAGCAGCCAAACGCAAGCAGAACAGATGTTCCTTGCTAGCTGTTATTTTTATACCCATTTTTAAGGAGGAATACGATGAAAAATCCAAATGGATATGGGTCCGTCATTAATTTAGGCAAAGGCAGGCGACGTCCTTGGGCTGCCCGTGTCACGACCGGACTTGTGTATGATGAGAAAAAGGATAAATTGATACAACGGTATAAGTATATTGGATACGCAGATACCAGAAAGGAAGCACACCAGATTCTGGCAGAATATAATGCCGGATTGCCTATCAAAGACAATCTTCCGCGTACATCTTTACCTACTTTCAAAGAGATCTGGGAAGGATATTCTGCTGCAAAATTCAACCCGGATAAGAAAAAGCCTGTCAGCAAAGATACGGTTCGAAATTATACTCTGGCTTACAACCGTTTTTCTGAACTTCATGATAGAAAGATTGTTAACATTACAGCTCCTGAATTGCAGGTTATCCTGGATCGATATAAGGACAAATCTCTTTCTACTGTCGGCACTATGAAATCGGTTCTTAATCAAATGTATCGGTATGCGAAAAAATACTATGATGTCGAAGATATCACTAAGACACTTGAAATTGAATATACGAATTCTGCAAATCCTATTCATAAACCATTCACCCAGAATGAAATTGACTGGTTATGGGATCATTCTGATGATTATCGTGCTCAGTTTGTTCTCATGATGATTTATACCGGAGTACGTCCGCAGGAATTTGTCAAGATTGAAACTAAAAATGTGCATCTGGATGAAAATTATTTTGTTGGTGGTCTTAAGACTGATGCAGGAAGAGAACGTATTATTCCTATTCATTCTAAAGTAAAAAAATTTTTTGAATCAAACTATCATCCGGAAAAGCAATATCTTATTATGAAGAGCAATTTTAAAGATCTCACCTACAGAGATCGTCATGATAATTTCAGTTATGCTTTATTCATCAATACTGTTTGGACACCGTATATGTGCGAAATTGGTATGGATCATCTTGGACATGATCCAAGACATACTTTTGCCACTCTCATGGACAAAGCTAACGTGCCAGATAATATTTTAAAATCGATCATGGGACATGCGCAAACAGATGAAAAAGGAAGGATTGATGTCACAAATTCTGTCTATATTCATAAGACAATTGAAGATCTTAGAGAGGCTGTTGAAAAAATATAATATACAAAAAAATTGGCTTAAATGTGTATATTACCCGTATATTACTTGTATATTACTATTGAAAATTAGCCGTATTTTTCTAGTTTTTGGCAAAAGAAAAACCCCAGAAATACTGGATTTCCGGGGCTTCAAAAATTTCTTAAGCTACTGCAACTCCTTCATCTCGTTCTGAACACATTCCTCTATAATTTATAGCTCCATCA
>OGDF01007248.1_pt1 | contig 10496 bp, 8 predicted proteins | sample 1570141 | NCBI WGS metagenome assembly OGDF01 (sample SAMEA4370581, study PRJEB24528) | human gut metagenome | reverse complement strand
GGAAAGAAGTTCTGCACCTTATAAAATTTGTCAAAAAAACTGTTGCCATTCCATCGTTAGAGAAGTAGTTAGGGAGGTCCTTATCATAAATAGGGATATTTATTAATGAATATTTGAAATATAATTGTATATAAGAATTAAAAAGAGTGGGGATAGATATGAAAAAGATGGGTAAGTGTATTTTATGTGAAAAATACACTGAACTTACTAAAGAACATGTACCACCTAAAAAATCAGGGAATACTGGAGGTAAAAAGACCAGAACTGGTAATTTAGATGATTTCCTTAAGAGCGATTTTACAAAAGGTGATTTTCCGAAGGGGATTAAAAGGAAACCTCAAGGAAATGTTTATTATACGTTATGTAGTAAATGTAATAGTTTTTTTGGTAGTGAGTATGTTGAGGAATATATTAGATTTGCAGAAGACAATAAAAATTTCCTTTATAACAATACAAGTTTAAAGAATGGGAAGTCTGATTTAACACATTCAATAAAGAAAATGAATTCACTTAGAGTTGCAAAAGCAATTGTAGCAATGTTTTTTAGTTTAGATGGGGATGAAGATTCAATGGATAAGCCATTCTTAGATTCGGTACGAGAATATCTTAGCAATCCTAAAAGTACTTTATTTCCTCATGAAGACTACAAAATTATAATGAATTATTACCGTCCAATAGGTGCTCCACAGAATTCTAAAATCAAAATTCCTAATGACATTGTAAATGATGGTGACACTCACAATGTAATAAAAGGTTTTATGCCCCTTGATCTATCAACTGGGAGAAAAATTCGATTTTCAGAAATTCAGTATGAAGGAATTGGTTTTACTCTTATAGATTTAAAAAATTCAACTTTTGAAATAAAAGAAGGATTAGATTTAAAAAATCTCCTTTGTACAGATGACAAAATCAAAAAAATACAATTGTACAAAGTCCCTATATTAACACCAACAGTACTTACAATGTTGGAGATGGAAAATAATATTAATTATATTGACTCAGGTTCAGATTTGCTGATTAGGTGGCAGGTAATAACTAATTTTCTTATGGAATTAAAAAAATACAGTAATACTCAAACGAAGTTCTCTTGAAGTTATAAAGAATACAATAAATATAAATTTCCTTTAGACTATATTAAAATCAGCAATCGAAGGAAAATAAACGAAGAAAATGGTACGCAAAATCTAACTATTAGAGCAAAAACAGGAAGCTGCTTTGGAAGATAGTCCTGAATTGTTTCCGATGTTAAAAGACCGCTTAGACGAATTGACTGAAAAACGACGACAGTTGCACATTCGAGAAAATGAAATCTTAGGGATCTTTCAACAACAAGGGGAACCGATTCAAGTCAAAGATGTCCAACAGATATTGACTAGTTTGGATTGCTTTCTTATCCAGAGTGAGAAGAAGCAAGTTAAAGCTTTGTATCACACCTTTATTGAGAAAATCACCTTTGATCCTAATCAGAAGGAGATATTGCCGATCCCGATGAGATTCACACCTACTGTGATTTGACAATTGAATGAGTAATATCAAATAGCCGTATCCAAACCAAAGGATATGGCTATTTTTGTGTTAGGGATATATGTCACGTAGCTTGTTATCAAGAATAAGATTCTTTCTTTTTTTTTTGCTTTTTCTAAAAGGGAGTATGCTAAAATAAGAGGGTATATAGCAACTTTAAATAAGAGATAGGAGTGTATCTTTTTGGGTGCAGAATTAAATCAAAAATTATTTAGTGCGGCAGATAATCTCCGTAGCAAAATGGATGCGTCAGAATATAAAAATTATTTATTGGGGCTGATTTTCTATAAATATTTATCCGACCGTTTGCTGGAACAAGTGGTTCTTTTAGCAGATGAATCCTTAGAGGAATATGACACAGTAAGCAAACAAACAATGTTGTATCGTGGATTACTTTCAGATGAAGAATCAAAAGAAGATCTGATTGCCACAATCGTTGATATTTTGGGATATGCAATTGCACCAGAGTATCTTTTCAACGTCTTAGCGGATCAAGCAAAACAAGCAACGTTCCAATTGAACGATCTAAACAAAGCCTTTGTACAATTGGCATCTACCTACAATCAATTTAATGGGTTATTTGATGATGTGGATCTCCAATCAAAAAAACTAGGAACAGATGAGCAACAACGAAATGTGACGATTACCGAAGTTATCAAGAAATTGAATGACGTGGAAGTTTTAGGTCACGATGGGGATGTGATCGGGGATGCGTATGAATTTCTGATCAGTCAATTTGCTTCAGAAGCAGGGAAGAAAGCCGGAGAATTTTACACGCCTCATATGGTTTCTGATATGATGGCACAAATCGTGACGCTGGATCAAAAAGAACGACGATTCTTTAGTGTTTTTGATCCAACGATGGGTTCAGGTTCATTGATGTTAAACGTACGTAACTACTTAACTCACCCAGATAACGTTAAATATCATGGGCAAGAATTAAATACAACGACATACAATCTAGCAAAAATGAACTTGATTTTACATGGGGTAGATGCCGAAGAAATGAATCTCCGCAATGGGGATACGTTGAATAAGGACTGGCCATCAGATGAACCTTACACATTTGATGCAGTAGTGATGAATCCACCCTATTCGGCTAATTGGTCAGCAGATACGACCTTTTTAGATGATTCTCGGTTTAATCGTTATGGGAAATTAGCGCCAAAATCCAAAGCAGATTTTGCGTTTCTTCTTCATGGTTTCTATCATTTGAAGGAAACAGGTACCATGGCTATCGTCTTGCCACATGGAGTTTTATTCCGTGGTGCTGCAGAAGGGGGCATTCGTCAAAAATTATTAGAAGACGGCAGTATTTATGCCGTGATCGGTATGCCTGCGAACTTGTTCTTTGGTACATCGATTCCAACGACGGTTATTGTATTGAAGAAGAATCGTCAAACTCGAGATGTATTATTCATTGATGCTAGTCGTGAATTTGTTAAAGGGAAAAATCAAAATAAACTATCGGAAGAAAACATTCAAAAAATTCTTGAAACCTACGCTGAAAGAAAAGATGTCGAGAAATACGCTCATTTGGCAACCTTTGATGAAATCAAAGAAAATGACTATAACTTAAATATCCCACGCTATGTAGATACGTTTGAAGAAGAAGAACCAATTGATATGGTTCATGTCGGAAATGACATCAAAAAAATACGACAAGAACAGCAAGTGCTAGAAAAAGAACTTTTAGAAGCTATCTCTTCCCTGCAAACAACACCTGAAAATGAAGCGTGGTTGCAAGGTGCGTTGGAGGTGTTCAAACATGAGCAATGATACGCAACCAGAAATTCGGTTTCCTGGATTTACGGATGATTGGGAACAGCGTAAGTTAAAAGAATTTGGTAAATCTACCGGCGGAACATCTATTGAATCTGAATTTGTTGAAGGCGGAAAATATAAAGTAATCAGTATTGGAAGTTATTCTGAACAAAGCGTTTATACAGACCAAAATATACGTGCAGAATTGACAGATAAAACGAGAAACCGTGTATTAAATAAAGGTGATTTAACCATGATTTTGAACGACAAAACCGCATCAGGAAATATTATAGGACGTGTCTTGCTTATTGATAGCAACGATTCTTACGTGTATAACCAACGAACAGAAAGAATTGAGCCGGATCATAAAAAATATGATTCTCAATTTTTATATCATATGCTTAATGCACCAATGATACGTTCAAAAATTATCAAACAGGCACAAGGAAATACTCAAATTTATGTGAACTGGTCAGCGATTGGTGAGTTGGATTACTTGGTTCCAAATCTTGATGAACAACGTGAAATTGGTGCGTTTTTCTTCAACCTAAACAACCTCATCACTCTTCATCAGCGTAAGTTAGATTTGCTGAAGGAAACGAAAAAAGGATTCTTACAAAAAATGTTCCCTAAAAACGGAGCAAAAGTGCCAGAAATTCGGTTTCCAGGATTTACGGAAGCTTGGGAAGAGCGGAAGTTGGAAACGTTATTTGAAAAGGGGGGCTCTGGTGGAACTCCAAAATCAACCAATCCTGATTATTATAGGGGGGATATACCGTTTTTAGGTATTTCTGATATTTCAAATTCGAATGGTTATATAAAGAAAACAGAAAAATCAATTACTCTAGAAGGACTTAACAATTCAGCTGCTTGGGTAGTACCCAAGGGAGCAATTAGCCTTGCAATGTATGCGTCAGTTGGAAAGTTAGCAATATTAAACATTGATGTAGCAACATCGCAAGCGTTCTACAATATGGTATTCAATGATGATAGACTTCGAGACTTTGTTTATCAAAGGTTATCTATGGCTAATGATTTAGGAGAATGGATTAAGCTAATTTCTACCGGTACACAAGCTAATTTGAATGCAGATAAAGTTAAGAATTTTGTAATCCAGTTGCCTTCAAATATTGAAGAGATAGGAAAGATTGGTTCGTTTCTTAACCAAATTGATAACACTATCATCCTTCACCAACGCAAGTTAGATTTACTAAAAGAAACGAAAAAAGGCTTCTTACAAAAGATGTTTGTTTAGGGAGGGAAGATAAATGAAAATTAGTCATCGTGAGGAAGCGGAAGTCGAAGAACAGTTGATTCGTGTACTGGGGGAAGGGCATAATCAGTGGACGTATCGTCCGGATCTAAAATCAGAAGAAGATCTTTGGGTCAATTTACGTCAAAAAATCATCTCAAATAATCAAGCAGAACTGAATGATTCTCCTTTGACCGATAAAGAATTTGAAACGATCAAAACGGAATTACTGCTGCGAACGAAAACCCCATTTGATGCTGCGAAATGGTTAAAAGGTGAAAATGGGATGGCTCGGATCACGATTGAACGGGAAGATCCACAATTGGGTTCTGTCTCACTTATCCTTTATTCCAATCAAGACATTGGTGGAGGAATCTCTACTTATGAAGTGGTCCATCAAATTGCAAAACGTGGAAGTAACATAGAAGCACGGGATCGACGTTTTGATGTCACCTTATTGATCAATGGATTACCGATGGTGTTTATCAGGCGTTTAACCAAATCAAAAAATATGCAGAAGAAGGTATGTTTCGGAACAATATCTTTTCGACCTTACAGTTGTTTGTGGTTTCCAATGAACAAACCACTCGGTATTTTGCAAATGCCTTACCAAAGGATTTGCATCCTAAGTTTTTATTTAGTTGGCGAACGAAAGATAATAAAAAGGTAGAAAACTTATATGAGTTTTGCAAACAAGTGCTAAATATCCCGGATGCCCATCGCTTGATTGCGGATTATACGATTGTCAGTGAAGATCAAGACAATAAAACCCTCATGGTGTTACATCCTTATCAAGTTCATGCGATTCAAGCCTTGTTTATTGCCGCAAATAAACATCAATCAGGGTATGTGTGGCATGCGACTGGTTCAGGAAAGACGTTGACTAGTTTTGTATCTACTAAGCTTTTAGCACGAAAATCGGGGATCGATCGAACGATCATGTTAGTGGACCGCAAAGATTTAGATAATCAGACCACCACAGAGTTTACGAAATTTGCTTCGGAATTTAATACTGGGATTTCTTCCGGGAACGCCAAAGCGAATAGCTTGATTGTTGGAACAGGAAGTGCCAAAGAGTTAAGTGAAACTCTGTTGGCAGATGCCAATGCAAATGTTGTAATCATTACAACCCGTCAAAAACTAGATGCGGCGTTGAAATATGCAAAGAAACAAGAAGAGAAAAAAGGAACCAATCGCTTCCAAAAATTAATGGGACAACATATCGTGTTTATAGTCGATGAGTGTCATCGAGCGTTAAGTGCTGAAAATATGGAAGAAATCAAAAAAATGTTTCCGAAATCCACTTGGTTTGGCTTTACAGGTACACCAATTTTCCCTGAGAATCGGAAACAAGCCAAAGGGCAATTGGCACGTACGACCCATGATCAGTATGGAGAGGTCTTGCGCTAGAAGATGGCTCTGTTTTAGGATTTCAAGTAGAGCATGAAAACACCGTTGAGCCGACTTCATTAGAGAATAAAATCTATCGGAAATTAAAAGAAGTAGAAACATATTCAGAGTATTCATCAGAACAGATCAATCGTATGATCGATCAAATGGAGACAATCAAAAAAGAAAGTTATTTGGACCCTGCTGTTTTTGAAGCAGATGAACATATCCAAAAAGTCATTCATAAAATGTTCCGTCCAGATAATGCCTATACAAAATTTGATTTTCGAAATGGCCGTCCAACGAAGTCTGCGATCTTAACCACGAGTTCCATTGACATGGCCAAAAAGTATTATCGGGCCATCAAAGAAATGACAAAAGAACCTGAATGGTTAACAAAAGAGTTTCCCAATCAGCCCATTCGTGAAGGACGAACGATGGAGGATCCTGATTTTCCAAGGATCGCTATTACCTATTCATTAGAAGAAAACAGCCGAGATTCAAGTGTCCAACAAGAAGAAATGCAAAAAATTATTGAGGAATATAATCAGTATTATGATACTTCCTGGTCTTTAGCAGACATTGAGCGTTATAACGGAGACATCAATAATCGTTTGGCACGAAAAAGAGCGGAATTCAAACAATTTGGGAAACAAATCGATTTAGTGATTGTAGTGGATCGTCTATTGACAGGTTTTGACGCACCTACGATTCAAACCCTATTTGTGGATCGTAATCTAGAGTATGCAGGATTGATTCAAGCTTTTTCACGTACGAACCGTACGTATCCTGAAAAGAAAAAAGGATTGATTGTGACGTTTCGTAAGCCAGCGACAATGGAGAAGAATGTCGAGGATGCGACAAAACTGTATTCAGAAGCAAAAGAAGAATCGGGTTTGATTTATCCAAGTTATCAGGAATCCAAAAAAAGATTCAAGCAGGCATATGGTAAGTTAAAAGAGGTTTCATCCATGGAATCCATTGATGAACATACGCCACTTGAAATCCGTATCGAGTACGTCAAAGCATTTCAAGAATTGAATCGTGCGTATGAATCGTTAGTGACTTATGACGATTACAATGATGACATGGTGAAATCTCCAACTTTGAACAATCAAATTCAACTTTTGGAAGAACAAATTGGCGTGTACGAGACCGTAAAGGGTTCATTAATAGAGGAAGAACTAGAAAAAGAGGGAGAAGATTTTTCAACGATCGAATTTTATAGTGAAAATACCACTAAGTTGTATGATATTGATTCTACTTATATTGATCAATTACTAGGAACTTATGCTGCGAATAGTTCAGATGCACGAGAAGAAATTGAAAAAGCTTTGGCTAAATTGAATAAAACAGAAGGAGTCAAAGAAGTTTACCGACAAATTTTAAATGCATTTGATGTGGGGACTTTAGATAGTAATGAAGATATCTTTGTCATTAAACGTCGCTATTTTACACAAGCAAGTGATGATTTGATTCATGTCTTTTCCAATGAGTGGTTTGTTTCTGAGAAAAAATTACATGCTTCTAATCTGCAATATATGCCAGGTGAAGATCCAATTCCTAATATGAAAGCAATTATCAACAGTAAGGATTACGAAGGATATAAAGCCAACCATCCAGAAGCCAAGCCATTTAAATACCCACAAGAAATGAAGCGAGCCTGGCGTAAAATGTTAGATGATGAGTTGATTCCACTTGAGAATGAATTGAGGTAAACGAGAAAATTGAAGAAATTGTATGATAAACATGTTAATAAATGATGCTCGAAATAAAATTTGGTTTTATTTTTACATTGATACGGTAAATAAAATTTGAAAGTAGAAGAAAATATGAACAACAATGAAACAAAAAAAACATATGAACTAAGAATAACTGCTGATGAGATTAAATCAACAGACCCGACATTTACTATGAAGAATCTAAGCTTAGGGGATAATTATCAACCAAAAGATGCTTACTTCCGTACGGCAGAAGGCGAAATAACTAGAAGAAACTACGGTAAAAATGAACGGAAAATTTCAAATCAAACATTACCGCGATTAGCTATTCAAATGTTTGAACAATCGATTGTTTCTCTACCAGAAAGCGAAAGAGCAACATTTCCTGTGTGTCGATATCACTCAGGAGATGAGATAATATGAGGGATTTTTCCAGATGTTGACAGTTTCAAAAAAAAAAGGAAGTCCATTGAATTTTTGATTTATAAATATAATGAAGACAAGCAGATAGTCATCTATTGTTGGAGTATTTTTTCAACTTTATTATTTGTACAAGAATGTTTGAAACGTTTTGGAACATCTGGGGATGAATTTATTCTTGTTTATAAAGGGAAAGAGAAAAAGGAAATACGAGTAGGAGAGACTCAGACTATGACCAATCATTTGCTGAAATCATATGTTTCACATTTACTCAAATCTAAAAACCTTATTCTACGTGGCGCTCCTGGAACAGGGAAAACATTCCTTGCAAATGAAATGGCAGCTGATGTCGTTTCAAATGGCAGAACTACACAAATCAATGAATTGAGCGAAGATGAAAAGAGCCGAATTGGATTTGTCCAGTTTCATCCTAGCTATGATTATACTGATTTTGTCGAAGGTTTACGTCCAACTACATCCGATGATGGCGTTGTTAGTTTCACCTTGAAAGATGGAAGCTTTAAGAGCTTTGTTGAAAAAGCAAAGAAAACAAAGAAAGTAAATGGACAAGATAATTTTGAAAAAGCTTGGGCTAAATTTTTCGATGCGGTAACGGAAGCTAGTATAGAGGGAGAAGGCTACAATAAACTTAAAACATTGACAGGTAAACCAGTACGCAATCTTCTAGCCTATGAAAGAAATGAAATTCAAGGTGTTTATCCTGCTAAAACCAATACTTATCTAAACCATGACCAAATTTATAATGTCTATCGTGGATTGCCAGGTACGCCAAAAGGTGGATTTGATGCTTATCGAAAAGCGATTGTAAAACATTTAAAAGAAGAATTTGGCTTAAAAAACTACACGGCGTCAACGGTAGATTCTACGAATAACCAAAACTATGTGTTTATCATTGATGAAATTAATCGGGGCGAAATTTCCAAAATTTTTGGCGAATTATTTTTCTCAATTGATCCAGGATATCGTGGGCATAAAGAAGGTGTTTACACTCAGTATGCAAACCTCCATGAAAATCCAGAAGAAAAATTCTATATTCCTAATAATGTTTATATTATTGGGACGATGAACGACATTGACCGTTCTGTTGACACTTTTGATTTTGCTATGCGCCGGCGATTTACTTTCTTAGAAATAAAGGCAGAAGATTCAGCACAAAATATGCTGACTCAAGAGAAAACAAAAGAACTTATGACGCGTTTAAATGAGGCGATCGTTGCCAAAGAAAAAGGTGGATTGTCAACTGATTACCAAATTGGTGCTAGTTACTTTTTAAGTATCGATAATGGTGAGGAGACAATGGAACAATTATGGGATACTAAGTTATATCCATTATTGAAAGACTATTTTCGTGGTGAACATAAGGCGAAAGAAAAATTAGAAATACTAGAAAAGGTATACTCTAATGACGGTGATTTAGATGAAGCTGAAACCTCTACACGATAATCAAGAAATCAATGACTCAGTTGTGCAACATCCAATCATTACGAACTTAGTTAATCGTGACTTAAGTAGTTTAGAGAAAGAAAATTTTATTATCTTTCCGCAACAGTTAAATCAATCCAAGGATCTAAGTGAAGATAACTTGATATTTCAATCAAGAAATGGAAAAATTTGGACTTGTAATGTCGTAGGTATCCTTAGCGATTCAACAGATGAATTAAGAATTCATTCTAGATTCGCTAATCAAATGAAGCATGAAGATTTCTTTTTACGTTATATGCTTCAGCGTGTTTTGAATTACAACGTGATTAATGATCATTTTAGTGCATCTAAAAAGATGACATACTACGATTTGTTGGTATTTCTCTTTCCTTATTATCTGAATGAAGCAATGCGTAAAGGGATATACAAAGAATATATCAAACGAGAATACAATAATGCCAATATCAAGGGAGCTGTTGATGTTGCAAAACACATCCGTTCGAATGTTCCTTTCGTTGGAAAAGTTGCTTATCGAACACGAGAGTTTAGCTATAATAATCACCTAACCCAGCTTATTCGTCATACTATTGAAAAAATCCAAAATGAGTACGATTTCTTACTTAGTGGAGATGAGGATACGAAAGAAAACGTGGTTCTAATCAAACAAACAACACCTGGTTATGCTAGATTAAATCAATTTAATATCCTTCAAGAGAATATCCTTCATCCAGTCAAACATAGTTATTACGAGGAGTATTCGGCTCTTCAACAAATCTGTATCCAAATTTTATCGGAAGAAAAATCAGGATTTGGAAGTGATAAAAATCAAATACATGGAATCATTATCGATGTGTCTTGGCTATGGGAAGAATACATTGGGAAAGTCACTGGTTGGAAACATTATGGCAGAGATAAAGGGTTAGCAACAATGCATTTATTTCAAGAGCCCAACCGGTCCCCACGATATCCAGATTTTACATTTA
>OGDF01007239.1_pt1 | contig 10506 bp, 17 predicted proteins | sample 1570141 | NCBI WGS metagenome assembly OGDF01 (sample SAMEA4370581, study PRJEB24528) | human gut metagenome | reverse complement strand
GGAGTCAGTATCCTATTTTCATTATAGGCTGAGATAAGCTTTCATGATTCGTTGATAACTGTGCAATCCTTAGCACTTGTACAAAGTGTGTACCTAGGTCTTCCATCAAATGATGGAAAACCGATGTCTTCTTCTGCAATCTCTTGATCAGTTTTTACTCTAAACCGAAACTCATCCCTCACATAACTGTAGGTAAATCCCGGCAGGATTACTCCGTCGTACTCATTCTTCCCATTCCTAACAACGTGTACTCTGTCACCTACCATCATTGGTGCTTTGATCTTCATAATTTAGCCTCCTTAGTCATTTTTCTTTAGCATGTAATGGCTAAACTGTGGCAAAGGTTTGTTACTTTACCTAAATACTGTCATCCTAGCTAAATCTAATGGCTTAATGACATTGTACAGTCCATGAATTACATTAAACTTCTTGCCAGTAGTCTCGTCTTTGAGGATAAACTCTACAATTGCTGGTCTGCAGCTTGCAGCAAGATCTGATCTCATCTCCTGCACTACGACATTGTGCTCTCTAAACTTAACATGATCTCCCACATGAATGCCACAGTAAGGTATACCTGATGCAGTCTTCCCATGTATTCTATAATCGTATAGCCGCGCTTCTCTACAAATTGTCCCATCATCTTTAATTTTTTCATGAACATATTCAGTTATTACATCATCATTACTATATATTTCCAGTCCATTGCAGCTGTCTGTCTGAATTGTGCTGTATCCCCACAATTTGATATTTGGGAAATCATCTGGAAGACAAGTGTCATCAATGTAGCATCCAGAATCAAGTCTTATTGTTGTGTTATAGATGCCATCATCATCCATCCTAAATGCTATTGTATGCGCTGTGTTTAAAACTCTCTTTCTATTAAACTCCCAATCTAAAACTGATCCATCTTCTAGTGGATCCGGTATCTGTAGCCCGCTACTATTGCTCCGGCTAATCTCATTTGGCCTTGCTTCAATGATATTTGGACCCTTGCCCACTCTGTCGCGCCTGTCGGCTTCCTGATCTGTCATCACATACACGATAAGCTGACTGGACTCATATCTGTAGCTGAAACTTCCTAACATAATGCCAGTGTATTCTCGTGAACCATCCTTGACTACATGGACTTTATCGCCAGGTAGTGCTGGTAAGTTAATTGTCATAATTTTCTGCCCTCCTATATAAATATTTTGTTATATGATAGATACCCCCTGTGCTTTCATCAACAAGAGTGAATTTCACTCTTGCCGGAGCAATCTTTATAGCTCGTGCGTATTCTATCTTACTGACTATAGCATTGTCAATTTTATCACCTACATGAATGCTAAACTCTGGTATACTGAATTGCAACTCATTAACATCTTTATGGCTACAAACAGGTATAGTGATGTGATTTTTTCGTGCAACACAGCCATACAAAATTGCCTCACGAAATAGTGGCTGCTGAACAGATGCTCTAATTTTAATCTTATCGTTGCTATCTCTCCGTGTCCTGATAGTATAACGAGGATTATCTAAACCTGTGCTAAACAGAGCTATCACTGAAGAATTTTCACCTGTTAGTGCCTCTCCAAGTTTATGCACATGCCACACGTCTTCGTCTTTCTCGGCACTAAACGATTGATACCCAATCACTTTAATCTCCGGAAAATCATCAGGAAGTATACTCTCGGTTATGCGTGTAAGATGCCCTTCGATACCAAAACTGATAGTTGGTATTGAATTTTTATCTTTGTCGTAGTATTCTGGATAAGTCTCTTCTCTAATAGTCTTTCCATTATAATCCCACTCAATTGTACCAGTGTAGTCTTTTGCATCCGGGATTACCACTTCGCTTTCTGTTTCTCCAAGTGGCTCAATATAGATCGATGGGAATGCTCTCGCATATTTCCTCTGTTCTATTGTAAGCCAAAGTGCCTTTGTTTCATAGTTGTATGTAAATTCGTCACGAATTTTTCCGATAAAGTCTTCATCATATCTATGAGAGATTTTCGCTAAATCCCCTGGCTTACCAGGAACTTTAATAATCATGATTTGTACCTCCAATTATTTTTCTTTCTTATGAAGTAATTATCACATAGTGCCTGGTTCAAACTAAAAACAAAAAGCCTTCTCGTATCACTACGAGAAGCCTTTCTTTTTAAAATATATTCATGTTGTCTAAACACTGGTTGGGACATCTGCCATCGAGGCCGATTCCTCATACTAAACTTCCTAAAGATTCGATGACACTCTCTTTCATCATCTCTTCAATAGCCTTACGCATGCCCATCAGCATCCTTTTGAGTCTTAATTCGTGATGGCTTTTACATCTCATCGTAGCTTACAGCACACCTTTTGACACAATGCTGCTGCATAAAACTAATTATCCTTGTATCATCATCACTCTCGTAGAACTCAATGAGTAATCCCTTGAATGTCTCTAAATCCTCAATATCAATCTGGAATATCCCAATATCATTTTCTATTAAAATCTTATTTGCAATTAATTGCGCAACTCGTTTATTGCCATCAATAAAGATCTGTGCTCGGGCTATAAAGCAAAAATATTTTAATGCTCTCATTTCCGGATCAGCGATTTCATTTAATTCATCAATAGTGCGGATGATTACTCCTTCTTGCGGTTTTTCTGGTTCCCATTTTGTTCCGCCTATACTCACTGGTAATGTTCTAATCTCACCATTTCCATAAAACATCATATTTCCAGCAATTCTATTAAATTCTCTAATGATACTTAATGAATTTGGATATTCCAAATTATCTAGGAGAAACTGCCAGGCATGCTTCATATTTACAATAAATAGCACCTCTTCCATTGTGGTTTTTGTTGGTGCGTTTGCTAGTATTGCTTCGGTCTTCTGGAAAGTTGTGCCTAAACACTCCAGATTCGCACTCTTCCAGATACTATCTGTTGTCAATCTTTTAGCCATCTCAATTGCTTTATCTCTCATTGCTACACCTTCTAAATAAAAATGGGCTTCCCACCGTAGTGGGAAGCCCTCTCCTCTTATGCTTTTACAGCAAACTGTTTCAGATCCTTAACTGTTACAATCTTTTTCTGACCGATAGCTGCAACATCGATCTGGCCAACGTAGAATGCTGGGTAACCGCTGTTATGCTTAGCGCAACGATCTTCTGAACGTCTTACCCCAACAATAACATCCTGGCAATTGTAATCCTTATAGTACTGTTTCGGCTCCAGTGTTACACTCTCATCTGCAATACGAAGAGCATGACGTTTTCCGTACTTGTCCTCGTAGATCCAGATTCTTGATGTGTGCTTGATCAGCTTACCACCGTACTTATCTACGAGGTATTTCCCGAAATCCTCTAAAGAGTCCATTGCGTAAACCTTTGTTCCTTCTCTCAAAATTCTTGACATGACTGAACCTCCTAAAATATTTTCATCATAGATGTGTCATTGAATACATTGAAAATGCCAATCTCTGCTGATATTGCAGTGCCAGCTGTTGTTCGGAAAATATAGAGAAATGACGGCAGTGTGCCTTCCCTGCCATACCTGAATGTAACCTGCTCTACAATAGCAATCTGATTCTCTAAACCGATCAGTAAAGCAGTCTTTGTCCCAGGCATAATTGGATCTGGAATTACCAGCTCTTTAAACGGAACAGGCTTTTCTTCCTTTTTAATTAACTTACAATTCTTTGCATTCACTTCTTCACCATTTACAAAATAGTATACATCTGTTTTCTCCTCAGTAATATCAACCGAGAATGATCCTGACACTAAACCCTCTACCTCTTTTCCTAAAGGATTGTGAGCTGCCACTCTGTCACCCGGTAAAACTGGTACCTTAATTTTCATGTGTATTAGCCTCCTTTTGTAATTTTATTATAAATAAGATCAATTAAACTACCTCTTAGTTTCTAGTCACACTAAACCCTTGTGGAAATGAGGAGGCCTAAAAGGCATTTTGCAATTTCTGAGATCCTGGTTCTAGTATTTCATGCCTATGTAACCTAAAGGAGCAGTCATACCTAAAGTACCTTGCTCAGATGGTTTCATACAAACATCGTTGATACCACTAAATAGCAAATGGGCTACACGCTCAATTACGAATGTGTAGCCCATGCCTATTCTAAAATAGATTCATATTGCCTAAACTAGAATCACTCTTTACTGTAGCGTTTAGCATTTCCATCACGCTAATGGTCTCTCCTGTTTCAACACAACGCATCCGAAAACCAACTACTGCCGGAAATTTCTCACTAGCAGATTCGTAATGAACACGCTCAACTACAGCGTTTACGTCTCTGCTATTAACCTTAAACCTAAGAGTATCACCTGCATGAATCCCACAGTCCTGTATAGTGGCAATCCCTCTAATTGTTCCGTATCCTCGTACACTGTACTGCAGTTTTCCACTACTGTCTAGACTCTCCTCAATTATCGGCCGGATCATTTTTCCAGACTCCTCATCAGATGCCACTGACACTTTGTTATTTCCCACTGACAACTTCACTAAACCATCGTTCTTCAGTTCCGGGAATCCTTCTGGCACAACGCTTAAGTAAAGTGCACCTCTCTCTTTAACTGCATAAAAAATCCGTAAATTGCTACCTCCATTTTCATATCGCCAGTAGTGTATGCAGCATCGTATGACCATACTTTAAGCTTTGTACTGCGCCGCTTTCCATTAAAGTCCCACTCAATAGTCTTACCATCAAATTGCGGATCTGGGATCTCTATTGTTTTGCTAAAGTCCTTATTCGGAAGAAATGGACCACCATTCTTGTAGCTCTTGAGTGCTGTTTTTGCTTCGTCCTTTGAAGTGTAGCATCTCTCTGATACTACATTAAATCCTTTTACACAGAAAATAACAATTGGGTCTTCACTTAAACCTACTACGAAGTTCTTTTCCACAACTCCTTCCACAATTATTCTTTTCTCTATCTTGTCAAAATCAGGGATTGCGTATACATACTCACCCGGTAAAACTGGTACCTTAAACTTCATGTGCACTAACCTCCTTTAATGTTTTGATACAATCTTCGTAGAACATCTTCTTTAGTGCTCTGTTCATAGACACCCTGTATGCGATTGCCCCGCCTACTATTACAGCTGCTACAACAATTACATCGAATACTAATGGCGTTGTCCTTGTTGTAAGGATATTTGCGCACACCACTGCTATAAGTACAACAAACATACCGCTCTGTATACTTCTTGATGGCGCAGTGCTACGTCTTATGAGAAATCCAAAGTATTCGATTAAAGAATCTCTGTCGACATTGTTATACACTAAACTTCTTACCTTGTCTTGCCAATGCTTGTAGTCATCGCCACCATCAAAGTTCCTGATAATTCTTTTATACTCTTTAAATAACTCCTTGTATTCCATATCAGAAAAGTTTCGTCTCCTTTGTTGCTTGCTTTCTTATTGTCATGATAATCCTCATTTGCTACTTTTAGCAACTTTTAGGAACTTTTTACATCTCTTAGCAACTTTTAGGAATTGCCAATAATTCGCAAAATAAAAGAGGATGCTAAACATCCTCTTTTATCGTCATTAGATTGAGTCTTTGTTGTGGCTCACTAATAAACTCCTTCTGCATTTTCTCTAAAACTTGCTGCGTCACTGGATTGCACAGATAATCATATTTCGTGAGCTCTCTCATGATGAAATCTGTTCTGGACAGTACCTTTTCTGTCAGTAGCACTCTGTAGATTAAGTTTCTACCTGTGTAATACTTCCTGGCGTATAAGATTTCCAGTAAATCGTATAGACTCTGCTTACACATGATCGGATAGAAGCCTCTTGGCTTTTTTAATTCTTTGTAAAGCTGGAGATGCCTAAACCTTACGCAAATTACATGGAATAAACAACAAACCATTCAATGTGCCTCCTTATTTTCTTTTTAATGAAAACAGGATGCGCACTGAATGGTTTTATTGGTTATCAGAGTCTAAGATTCTTATCACTCCAAATTTGTCAAGAATGAATCCCATTTTCCTATCCTTAGTAACCATATAATAGGAAGTAATTGTATGAACTATGTAAGCATATCTTTTGTTATGCATCCAATAGTATTCGTATAATATTCTGGCTAAACAGTTTACTTCATGTGGAGACATTGTAATAAAATGACTTTTTCCTCGCCTCCATCTTTTACACTTCTTACTAATATTATGCACACCAAATGTGTATGGTAGATCTCGTAATCCTTTTAACGTGCAATAAGCATACTGTCTCGTAGAATAGAACATCTGCGTCATATCCGGTCGTTCAATCGGATCTAGCATACCAAAAATAATAACGCAGCCTGCTATTAGCAATAGAACAATATCCACCGATATTATCAGCAATTCCGTGTCTATCATACTAAACCTCTCTACTCAGCTGAAGAAATTCATTGCTGCTAAACCTGCGCCTAACTTATCAGCGTATTCTGTGATTGCAAGCGTAGGCTCGTCCTCATTGTATTCTGAGATCCCAAGCACAACTGCATTTCTTTTGTTATGGATCTTCTCACCTAAATCATAATCTGGCATCTCAAAGACATTATGTGCATCTCTTGATGAGCTAATGATTGCCCCAAGACCAATAGGTGCATCATCTCCCATAGCTGCAAATCTTGCGATAATCATTTCTGACTTCATCGTAATAGAAGTCAGCTTGAGGTTAACTTTACCGACTGTTGTTGTGACACAGAATAGTTTGCCTAAACCTGAATCATCAAACTCAACCTCGTCATTGTACAGATCGTGATCAGTTGGTGCTAAACAATCAACACTCTCAGGCTTGATAGCCTTTGGGTCCATTGAAACCAGATCACTTTGGCATCCCTGTAATGCATTTTCATCATACTGATGCTCAAACAGGTATGTAGTAGTCTGCCCCTTCTCGGTTGCAATCCTCTCAACATCCTGCACCATGTCTCTTATAACTGACTCCAGCTCATTATTGTAATAATAGACTTTTTGTCCAACTTTAAATTTCGTATTAAGATTCATATTATAATCCTCCTTTTGCTAAACCTAACCATTAAAATAGGGGTGGTACATTACCACCCCTCAACATCCTCGCCTTGTCCAAAGGCTCTGAGAAAATCAGTAGAATCCACATTAAACGGTGAATTAGAAATCATGCCATCGCTTTGATATTATCCTTCGGTGTCATATTTAACCTCCTTGACAATCTCCACGCAGTCATTTTCTCTGCTGTACTTATACAGTGAGTATGACAGTAGCTCTGTATCATCTACTTCATTATTGTTGACCTCTTCAATCATTTTAACTATAGTGTCTGTAGCTTCTTGTAATTCCTTGCCTGCCAATAATAGTATCTCATGCGTTGAGCTTGGCAAAATATAAAAATCACCACCAATCTTATTTGCAAGTGATCTCATCCAATCCGTGTATAAAATTGCTGATGCACCAAGAAACCTATTTTTCGTTGTCTTAACATACATAAAGTTAGGTATATCATCCACTGGCAACATACTATTAAGTGAGAATACCTTACTAAATGACAATCTCGTATTCTCGTATGCTCTTTTGTACAAATCATCCTCGCTTACATCTAAATTGTCTAGAAGCTGCTTTGTCATTGTAAACACTCCGCTACCACATTCGACAGCTAAACATACCTCTAAATCAAGAAAATCTCTTGTAACCAGATTCTCTCTATTCCTGACATTAGTGTTCTTCCCAATTACCTTGAGTATAACCGCATCCATCACAGCCTCTGTGTTAACAGGAACTAACAATGAGCTAATATCTTTTACATCTTTCTCAAAATTTTCATGTATACTCTCTGCGATCTCCTGTAAGTGCTGACCGTCGCATGAGCTGTATAATCTTCTCAGATCTGCGCCTACATGCTCAGCTGATCCATTTACAATAAAAGGTATACCATCTATTGTTTTAGCGTAAAACCCATCATCTGGATATCTTTCCTGCAGAACTGCAACAATTGCATTAACAAACTCATCGAGTGTTTTCATATTACTCCTCCTTCTTCAACTATAACTGTTCCGTTGTCTAAATCATTGTAGATTTTTGGTCCAATACAAAGCATAAGTGCTGCAATAGACTGCGTGTCATAACCTTGCTCTTCATGAACCTTGAAGATTAGATCACCAATATCTCTACTTACACTTATCTTTGTGCAATCATAGATAGCATTACTTTTGTGTAGTTCCGCTGCTATAACATCGTAAAAATCTACTAATGATTTACAGTTACTAAACCTGTCAATTTTGATTCTTAATTGCATAGAAACCTCCTTAAATGCAAATTGGGGATTGTTGCATTGAACAACAATCCCCCATGTCTTTTAAGCTCCTTTCTCCTCTCACTATTTAATTGATTTTTCTTTAAGAAGGTTTGTATTTATTTTTTGAACTTATAAATGTCACCAACCCACCAGTTAATTCCATCATCTGCAATTATCTGATCTGTGTATTCCCGGTAACTTACATCTGCCAATGCCTTGCATTCTTCTTTAAATTTAGCTAAACACTCTTCCCTCGAACCTGTAACTTTCACAAAGAAATCAATCCCGTCATAAGCATGATGCAGAATACCAATAAAATCTCCGTCATTAACACTGATCTCAATTATCACATTCACATAAAAACAGGTATCTCCTGCGTACTCAACACGTAACTTCTCATGATCGCACTCCATTGATACTTCCGGATCATAGTCAAGTCCTAAACAGTCTGCCACATTGGCTTTGGCTGCTTCTATTGCATTGTCAATTGTATCATGCAAGCTGTATGTTGCATCAGAGTAATGTTCATCGTCTAAACCGCAAACTAACCATTTCCTCATCTAATCCTCCATTTATATTCTTCCTCGTCGAAATCCGGATAATCAGCGTATTCTTCTGGATCAATCTCAACCCTCTTACCAACATAGTTGGTAACCGCAATAATCACCCAAATCAGTCCACCGGTAAACAGACCAGAATCCCAATCGTATGAAATCGATGATATCATAAGAACCATACCTGCGATAAGCATTGCATAGTTAGCTTCTTCTTCCAGCTAAATAACTCTAATTTCCTTGCTTGGCGTTCTTCATATGTTAAGTATCTATTTCCTTCATAGTGATTCCTCCTTAGATTAACTTTTTCTTAGATATAAGTTAGCTAATCTTGAATCAATGTGCATAAAAATAAAAATGGTTGTCATAACCATTGACTGCAGCAACCCTCGCCGTTATAAAAGATCTTTTGCACTGCAAATGTAGGTTCTCACATACTCTCTACCCATCCAATAGTGGCATCTAATGATGCAGCAATCCATCGTGTTGTCTCTCATCCAGTCATTCACTAAACCTGAGGATAACTGGATAAGATTATTGCATCTTTTACCATCAATCTTTACAGCTGCCATCTTGCCATACCAGGTGTCCCTGATAACATGATCAATCTTACAATGTGCTACTTCAAAATTACCATTCTTTAATTCTGTTAAGAATGTGCTGTATCTTAAGTACTTATCCCGTAGGTCATCTGCTACTAACAGCACAAGTACAAGCACCAAAGTTATGGCTACTGTAGTTAAAGTCATCTTATGGTATCTGATCATACCAATGATACAAACTAATGCAACAAATCCGATAATAAATTCACCGATAATAAAGACAGTATTCATTATCCTCATAAGGCTGTGTACTGAGCTATTACACTGGTAGACATTAGCTGCTTCTTTTTCTGTTGGTTCTCTAAACCCTTCCATTTTTTGCAGTTCCATTATTCCTACTCCTTTTTATATTCAATCCCATTATCAAAAATGTTATTTCACTCACAGCAAATAATGATGTGCATTTTACTGCTGCAGTGCTAAATCCACCAACAATACACCTAATCATGAAAGACATTAACGTGTCTGTCAGCAGCACAGTTCCAATAATGAGGTCGGTAACCGAGCTTTCTCTAAATCCATCCTAGTATATGATTCCTCATTCCATTGCTGCATCAAAAATGTCCTCCAGAACATCATCCATAATTTTATCCATTGATTTTCCTCCTGATTTTTCTTGTGAAAAAGAAAAAGGTTCCCGGTTAGGGAACCTTTACTTTTACATTTAATTATAAATTCTAAATATTCTTTAAATTACTCTTCTGTGTCAAACTTAGCTATATCTTTTAGAAGAGATTCATATTGCCTAAATCATCTTTTAACAACTCTTCTGGAATTCCAGATCTTTCCGATGCCTGACTTGCGCTAAGTATTCCATCACATACAAGTCCTTTGTAGATTTTTAATTTCTCTGACTTCACCTCTGGCTTCTCCGTCCCTAATTAACTCTTCCATAACTTTGCACATATTGATATCCTCTTAGAAAAGATTCATGCTGCCTAAGCTCCCTGATGTACCTACCTTTTTCATTTCTTCTCTAAACTGGCTCTCTGTCATTCCTGCTCTCGGAGCAGCATCTTTAACACTTAATAGTCCATCTTTTACTAATCCAATGAGTGTTTTAATGGCACCATTGGACTCCCCTCTGGCTTCTCCTCTGGCTTCTCCATCT
>OGDF01007238.1_pt1 | contig 10508 bp, 8 predicted proteins | sample 1570141 | NCBI WGS metagenome assembly OGDF01 (sample SAMEA4370581, study PRJEB24528) | human gut metagenome | reverse complement strand
CCGCCGCCGCAAAGCGCATGGAGAATCTTCCCGATATCGTGGAAGAGCAGCATCGTTCCAACTGCGCACGCATCGACTACTTGGAGGCGCAGATCGCCGCGTTGCGCGACGAAGTCTGTCCGCAGTTCAAGAAGGCGCTCGCCGATGTCGAGCCCGTAAACTCGGAGGATTTGGAAGAGGGCTAGGCGCCCGCCAAACGAGCGCTTCCCCAGCTATCACAAGAAAGTATCAGGAACCTTATGATTAAGATTTACGACACCAAGCTGCGCCAAAAAGTCGAGTTCCAGCCGAAGGAGCCCGGCAAGATCAGCATGTACGTCTGCGGCCCGACCGTGTACAATCGCATCCACATCGGTAACGCGCGCACGTTTATCAGCTTCGACGTGATTCGCCGCTACCTCATCTGGCGCGGCTTCGACGTGACGTTTGTGCAAAATGTCACCGACGTCGACGATAAGATCATCAAACGTGCAGGTGAAGAGGGTAGAAGTGCGGCAGAAGTGGCCGCTGAGTACACCCAGGCGTTCATCGACGACATGCACGCGGCCGGCGTGCTCGACCCCGACGTGCGCCCGCGCGCCACAGGCGAGATCCCCGACATGATCGCGCTTGTGCAAGAGCTCGTCGATGGCGGTCACGCCTACGAGGTCGAAGGCGACGTATACTTCAGCGTGCGCTCGTATCCCGCCTACGGTGAGCTTTCGGGTCGCAACATCGACGAGATGGAATCGGGCCACCGCGAGCTTCGCGCCGATGGCCAGGGCCTTGAGGCGCGCAAGCGCGACCCGCTCGATTTCGCGCTCTGGAAGGCGGCCAAGCCCGGCGAGCCCTCGTGGGATTCCCCCTGGGGCAAGGGGCGTCCGGGCTGGCACATCGAGTGCTCGGCCATGTCGCGCAAGTACCTGGGGCTTCCCTTCGACATCCATGGCGGCGGCGCTGACCTGGTGTTCCCGCATCACGAGAACGAGCGCGCGCAAAGCGAGGCGGCGTGCGGCTGCACGTTCGCGCGCCATTGGATGCACTCCGGCATGCTCCAGATTGCCAACGAGAAGACCGGCGAGATCGAGAAGATGTCGAAATCGCTCAACAACTTCCTGCTTCTGCACGAGGCGCTCGACATCGTGCGTCCCGAGACGCTGCGCATGCTCATGCTGCAGACGCACTATCGCAGCCCGCTCGTGTTCGGCGACGCCCGCTTGGCCGAGGCCGATGCGGCGCTCACGCGCATCGAGAACACGGTGAAGAACCTCGAGTGGCTGCTCGCGTCCGCGACGGCCGAGGGTGCGTGCGCGCTCGACGCTGCGGCGATCGAGGGGGCAACGCAGACGGCTCGCGCGGCCTTCGTCGACGCGATGGACGACGACTTCAACGCACCCGCCGCACTGGGCGCGGTGTTTACCCTGGTTGGTGACGTGAACAGCGCGATTGCAGGCAAGGAGCCCACCGCGGCCGATGTGCCGGCGCTCATTGCTGCGCGCGACTCGATCGCCGAGCTCATGGGCGTGTTCGGCATCGACGTTGTGGCGGCCACTGCCGAGGGCGACGCCTATCCTGTCGAGGTCGTCGATCTTGCCGCCGAGCTCGCCGGATACGCGGGCGGCAATGCGACCGAGGCTGTCGAGGCGCTCGTGGCCCTTCGCGCCGAGGCGCGCGCTTCGAAGGATTGGGCCCGCGCCGACGCCGTGCGCGATGGCATGGCGGCGCTCGGCCTTACGATCAAGGACACGCCGCAAGGCCCTCAGGTGGAAATGGCGTAGCGCAGGCGCGCCTCAGACGAGCGGAAGAGCGTGATTCTCTGAATACCCAACGCAATATGGAGCTCCTTGCGCCTGCAGGGGGTATCGAACAGCTGCGCGCTGCCATACGCTTCGGCGCGGACGCGGTGTATCTGGCCTCCGATCGCTTCGGCATGCGCGCCCGCGCGGCGAACTTTGCACTCGAAGACATTCCCGCTGCGGTGGAAATCGCCCACGCCGCGGGCGTGAAGGTGCACGTCACCGCAAACATCCTCATGGAGCAAGGTGATCTGGCTGCGCTGCCCGACTATTTTCGCGCACTCGATGCGGCGGGGGTCGACGCCTTCATCATCGGCGACTTGGGGGCGGCCGCCATCGCGCGTCGCGTGGCTCCGCGCGTGGCGCTCCACGTGTCAACCCAGGCGTCTGTCGCCAACTCCGAGGCGGCGCGCGTATGGTATAGCCTGGGCGCGAGCCGCGTGGTATGCGCGCGGGAGATGTCGCTTGACGATATCTCCCGCATGCGCGAGGACATGCCGGCAGACATGGAAATCGAGGCGTTCGCGCACGGTGCCATGTGTATGGCGGTCTCGGGGCGCTGCCTCATCAGCTCCTATCTCACCGGCCGCTCGGGCAACCGCGGGCACTGCACGCAGCCCTGCCGCTGGAGTTACACGCTCGAGGAGGAGAAGCGCCCGGGCGAGCATTTCCCCATCGAGGAGGACGGCCGCGGCACGTTCATCATGAACGCGAAGGATATGAACATGCTTGCGCACCTTGACGCGCTGCGAGCGGCGGGCGTGGACTCCATCAAGATCGAAGGGCGCAACAAGAAGGCGTTTTACGTGGCCAGCGTGGTGAATGCGTATCGGCAGGTGCTCGACGGCTCGCCGGCCGCCGATTTTGCGCCCGAGCTTGAGGCGGTGTCGCATCGCCCGTATGGGACGGGGTTCTTCTTCGGCGAGGCCGAGCAGGCTCCTAACTACGATGGTTACGAGCAACAGGCGATGCACGTAGCCGACGTCGTCACCGCCGACCTCGAGACCCGCACCATCGTTGCGCGCTGTCGCAATCGCTTTGCGGAAGGGGAGGAGCTCGAGATTCTCAGCCCGCGGGTGCCTATTTCCCGCGTTGTCGTGCGCAATCTCACATGGTTGCCCGATCCCACGGAAAGCGACCCCGATCCCGCGCCGGTTCCCGTACCCGTGGCGAATCGCTCGTGCGGCATCTATCGCTTCTCAGTTGGCGCTGGCGTTGGAGCTTGTGCTGGGTCCGATGACGAAGCGAGCGCCGACGTTGGGGCCGATGCAGTGGCCGTCCCCGCCGCAGCTGGTGCCGATGCCGGCACGCGCGCAGGCGTCGATATCCTTCCCGCTGCGGGGGACTTCCTGCGTGTGCGCCGTTTCCGCCGCTCGGCGCGCTCGGGCGCATAGGGCAGTGTGGCGCCCGCGATCGGCGCAACCTTCGCAGGCGTCGCGTTCCCATTTCGGGACACACGAGCCGCGCCCCTGAGGCGATTCCCGTCGCGCCGTCCCGCCAACTCCCGACTCTTTTTCCCCTGCTGAATAGCTACGCCCGGGGGCGTGATATAGCCACTTTCATGTGGGATTTCGAAAAAGCGCTTGGCGCTCGCGATTTCTTCGCCCAACCCTTAAAAGTCCGCGCGCTTCTTGATATCATGTTCCCAAGGTAAACCCGAAGAAAGGGGTCGCTTATGGGAACCAAGGCGGTCGATGCTCTCGAAATATCCTTTGAGGATATGCCCATGTACCTGCGCGCCAAGCATTCGGTGTACATGGACGTCAATGGAGCGAGCTATTACCTCACCGATGTGAACGATCGGTACTGGCGCGCGCAGGACACCTCCCGGAAAAACGAAAAGGGCCACTACGTCGATTGCAGCGAGCTTGTGCCGACGGTCGGCGAGTTCCTCGATATTCCCTTTGTGGACGGCAAGAGCCTGAAGGAAGTGTTCGACGACGCGACATTCTACGCATCGGAAAAGCCCGAAGACGAGTAAAAGGCGAAGGCCATTTCAACAATCAAATAGCAAAACCTTAAGGCGGCTTCGGCCGCCTCTTTAATTGCTACTGTTGTGATACCATGTGACTCGTAACGGTGGTCGCGCCAGGGGGAGCGGCCTTTGGCTTAGACGACGAGAAAGAGAGAAGCCTTATGGCAGAAGAACAAGAGTGCTCGCATTCGTGCAGCAGCTGCGGCGTTGAGGGCTGCGGCGAGCGCACGGCGCCTTCTAAGTACACGACCAACGCGGCGAGCAACGTGAAGCACGTGATTGGCGTTGTGTCAGGCAAGGGCGGCGTCGGCAAGTCCCTCGTGACGAGCCTGCTCGCAAGCGAGCTGCGCAAGAAGGGTTTCAACGTCGGTATCCTGGACGCGGACGTCACCGGCCCCTCCATCCCGAAGACGTTCGGCGTGACCGACAAGCTGCATGCCGATGAGACGGGCATCTACCCGGCGCTCACCGACAGCGGCATCAAGGTCATGTCCGTGAACCTCATGCTCCCGAAGGGCGATATGCCCGTCGCATGGCGCGGCCCGGTCGTTTCCGGCATTATCAAGCAGTTCTGGGACGAGACCAACTGGGGCGACGTCGACTACATGCTGATCGACATGCCTCCGGGAACCTCCGATGTGTTCCTCACGGTGTTCCAGATGCTGCCCGTTGATGGTATCGTCACTGTTTCCGCACCTCAGGAGCTTGTTGCCATGATCGTCGGCAAGGCGGTCAACTTGGCGCACGACCTGGATGTCCCCGTTGTGGGCCTGGTCGAGAACATGGCGTACTTCAAGTGTGACGAGTGCGGCAAGGAGCATCATATCTTCGGCGAGCCCCAGGGTGCCGCCGTTGCCGAGAAGTACGGCATCCCCGCAGTGGCTACGCTGCCGATCGACCCGAAGTTCGCAGCCCTGTGCGACGAGGGCAAGGTCGAGGAATACGATGTTGCCGGTGCGCTCGACGACATCATCGCCCATGTGGAGGCTGCAAAGCGCGAAGAGGCCGAGGAGAAGGCCGAATAGCGTTTGTGAGAAGGCTTGACCCCAGGGGCAGGCTTCTCAAGCGTGCGATTAGCCAAGCGTGCGATTAGACAAGCGCCGCCTCGCGGAACGAGGCGGCGCTTTTGTTTTGGAGTAGGGCACGGTGCCCCTGTACAAAAACGACGATATGTTGTGCAGAAACTATGTAGAACTCCTCAAAATGAGCGAAATAGAGGAATAACGCGACGTGCTTTCGCTTTTGATGCGACACTTTCGGGACAGCTAAGAGGGATAATCAGGCAGAATCACTATTTCTTCACAACTTATCGTCAATTTTGTACACGAGTGATCGATGGAGCCGGTTGGGGCGCTGGGGGATATTATTCGGGCTCGCGCCTCGCGCTGGCGCAATCTTGCAGCAGGCGGCATCGTGTCGAGTCGGCGTCCCGGCTGTGGGTCTTATCGCTTAATTGCTCGAGGAGATTGCGCTGAAACCCCCATATGTTTTTTGCGGAAGAAGGGGATGGTGGTGTGCGCATGTTCTCGCGTGCGGCTTATCGGGGCATGGCGACCTCTTGAGCTCGCCGGCAGCGTCACGACTGCTGTGTGCGGCTTCAGCAAACTCGCTGAAAACTTTTTTAAAAAAGTGCTTGACCGAAATCGTCGTTCTGTTAGTATAGTCGATGCACCTTTTACGGGGAATTAGCTCAGCTGGGAGAGCGCATGGCTGGCAGCCATGAGGTCAGGGGTTCGAACCCCCTATTCTCCACCATGAATTCAATCGCCGGTCGAACAATCGACTGGCGATTTTTTTATCTCCAGGCTAGAGGGCTCGAACCCCGCGAGGTTCGACAGTAGTTTTAATCCCCCTGAGGGCAAACTTTCTCAAACGGGGGTAGCGGGTCGTGTCCGAGATGCGCATTGCGGGGGCAACCCGGTTTTGCTCCATTGCTTTCCCGCTTCTTTGTTCCTGTTGCGCTGCAATCTCGCTCTTCCCGCTCGTCGCAATTACGAACTTTGCGGGATGTGGCGTTTGATTGCTTCCCGGTAGGCTTTCCCGTAGCGCGTTGACGTGGTGTTTCTGCGGGTGATGATCCCGATGGTCATGGTCTCGTCCACGTCAAGCGGAACCGAGATGATGTTTTCGCCGTTGAGCTCGTGCGATATGACTCCGCTGCACACGGTGTACCCATTCAGCCCCACGGCCAGGTTGAACAGCGTCGCGCGGTCGCGCACGCGGATGTTCTTGCGGCGGTCGAGCGTGCTGAGCAGCTCCTCGCTGAAGTAGAACGAGTTGAAATCTCCCTGCTCGTAGGAAAGGTAGGGGAAGTCGTCGAGGTCGTCGAGCGTTACAGACTCGCGCTCCGCAAGCGGATGAGCGCTCGAGATGAACACGTGCGGCTCGGCGGTGAACAGGGGCTCGAATAGAAGGTCTTGGCTTCGCAGCATTTTCTCGATGACCTCGTGGTTTCGCTTGGAGAGGTAGATGATCCCCAGCTCGCTTTTCATGCGTGAGACATCCTCGATGATCTCGTGCGTCTGCTCCTCGCGCAGGGTGAAATCGTAGCGAAAGGCGTTAAACTCGCGTATGACGTCGACAAACGCGTTGACGGCGAACGAATAATGCTGACAGGAGACGGCGAAGTGGGGGACTTGCTGCGTCTCTCCCTTGTATTTCTCCTCCAGAAGGTCGGCCTGTTCGAGCACTTGTCGGGCATATCCCAGAAACGTCTCACCCTCCGACGTTATCACGACACCCTTGTTCGTGCGTTCGAAGATGACGACGCCCATCTCGTGCTCCAGATCGCGGATTGCGGCGGTGATGGAAGGCTGCGACACGAACAGGCGCCTCGACGCCTCGGTGATGTTGCCCATCTCGGCGACTTTCACGACGTATTTCAGTTGCTGCAGTTTCATGAGCGCTCCTCGCCTGTAGGCCATCGGTGTTCAAGGATAGGGGAAAATAACATCCTTGCAGGCGTTTCGCGCAAAGAATGCAAAAAGGGGGAGAGCTTGTTTGCCCTCCCCCTCGGGGGTCACGTGCGGCGTGTGGAAGGCGCGCGGAAGTCGTGCGGCTTGGTGAAACTTACTTGCGCGGGGCGACTTGCGACCTGCGCTCAGCTTGCAACATGCGGCGTGCGGCGGCGCGCAACTCGCGGGCCATGCGTGCGGCTTCGGCTTTGCGACTTGCGACCTGCGCGCCGCGGCGTGCGCACGGCCTAAGCTAGTCGCCCCACACATCCTCGGCGATCTCGCGCACGAGCGCCACCTTCGCCCACTGCTGCTCCTCGGTGAGCTTGTTGCCAATTTCGCAGCTTGCGAAGCCGCACTGCGGGGAGAGGCAGAGGTTCTCGAGCGGCACGTACTTCGCCGCCTCGTGGATGCGCGCGATGACGGCGTGCTTGTCCTCGAGCTCGGCGCGCTTCGTGGTGACAAGTCCGAGCACGACCTTCTTGCCCGCGGGCACGCTCGCAAGCGGTGCGAAGCTGCCGGAGCGCTCGTCGTCGAACTCGAGGAAGAAGGCGTTCACGTGCTCGTTCGCGAGCAGTGCGTCGGCAACGTCGTCATAGCCGCCCTCACAGGCCCACGTGCTGTGGAAATTGCCGCGGCATACGTGCGTGTTGATGCAGAGGTCGGTGGGCGCGGCGTCGAGCACGCGGTTGTTCACGCGCAGCAGTGTTTCCTTGATGCGCGCGAGCCCCGCTTGGTCGGTCCCGAAGAAAAGCTCTGCCTTCGGGTCGACAAGGCATCCCCACGAGCAGTCGTCAAACTGCAGGTTGCGACAGCCCGCGGCGTGAACCTGCTCGATGAATGCCAGGTAGGCGGCGACAATGTCATCTTCTAGGAGAGCGTCGTTTCCGTATGCGGCGTCGGTCGCCTTGCGGTTCATGGGCATGATGAACTGCTCGATGAACTGCGCGGGCGCGGGTATCGTCAGCTTCGCCGTGGTGTTCTCGTCCTCGAAGGACTGGACGAAGCGGAAGTGCTCGACGAAGGGATGCTCGCCTGCGAGCGAAATCTTCCCCGTCAGATAGGTGTCGTCGATTTTGGCGGCCTCGTCGTGGAACGGCAGGCCGTCTTCGGTTGTGGAGTGGCCGATGCCCTCGAATGCCCACATGAAGTCAAGATGCCAGGTCGCACGGCGGAATTCGCCGTCGGTGATGAAGCGCAGGCCGGCCTTTTTCTCCTTCGCGATGAGGTCGGTGATGCACTCGTTCTCGACTGCCTTCAAAGCTGCGGCGTCGATTGCACCTGCGCTGAAATCCTCGCGCGCCTTCTTCAGCTTCGCGGGGCGAAGGAAGCTGCCGACGACGTCGTATCGATTCGGTCCATAGTTCACTGCCATTGTCTGCCTTTCGGTTGGATGCTTGCTCGGGCTCGTCTCGGTGCCTCTTTTATTCAGCACTTGACGTTCTGGTTATCGCCGCGTTTATGTCGGTGTGAAGTATAGTCACGCGCTCGGAAATCGGGAAATACATGAATTGATGCAATTGCTATAGGGAAAACCTATCGACAAATGCGGACATCGAAGAAGTGTGTCTCCTCTCCCGCATCCTGCAACCCGCGTCGCGCGTCTAGCTCTCGTAGACGATGGCTCCCGTGCTCGTTGCCTCGTAGCCCTCGATTGCGTCAATCGTGCTGCGGAAGGACTCGCTTTCCGTAATCTTGCGAATCTCCCGCACAAGCGGTGCGGTGCGTTGGCTCTTCTCGACGGCGATGTCGAGCCATTCGGTTTGCGGGGGGACGAAGGCGAGGTCGGGCAGCTCCTTCGCCAAACGCTCGACGCCGATTGTCACGTCGGCGCATCCCTTCGAGTGTAGCGTCGCCGGCGGTTGATCTTCGTTTCCCATCGCCCCTCTAATCTGAGTCGCTCGCATGGCCGGCTCCCACCTGTTTTCGGGGTGGCGGGGTATAGCGCGATGCTCTGTCCTATTCGATGCGCAATCTTTTGCGATAGGCGCGCGGCGTTGTGCCGTAGGCACGCTTGAATGCGTCGGTGAACGCTCCTTGGTTGCGATAGCCTGCGCTTTTGGCGATTCCGCCGATTTCGCGGCTTCCATCAAGGAGAAGACGCCGACCGTGCTCCAGGCGCCGTGCGCGGATGTATCTTTGCGGGGTGTCCCCCTGAACATTGCGGAACGCCGATATCATCTTCCCCTCGCTTACATGGGCGATATTGCAGAGCGTTTTCGTGCTGAGATCGGATGATAGGTTGCCATCGATGTAAGAGCAGATGCATTCGACGCAATCCTTGTCGCTTATGTGCGCGGCGTCGGCTGTCGTGTCCCTCTCGGGAATGCCGCTCGCCAGCAGCGCGAAGCATTCAATCACCTTGGCGTGATAATACGCATCGGCTACTGATGCGGCGGGGTGGGTGATGTCAAGCCCTCGAAGCGCCGAGGGCAAGCCGGGCACGCCATCAGACATGGTGAGCCGCCCGATGGTGCGACGCAGTTTCTCCTTGTCGCAGCGCAAGGCGTCCGCATAGCGGTGCATCGCTTCGGGGGCAATGGTGATCGACGCCGATGAAAGCCGCTTGCCGGGCTCGAACGAGCTTGTGTAGGTGCCGCCATCCCAGTCATGCCCTATGAGCTTGCAGTTCGATCTGGCGCACTCGGGCGAGCAATACTCGGGCATTGCATGCTCATAGAGGCCGAACCCCAGATAGGGAACAGTCTCTATGGCTGCCTCCACGGCGCGTTTGTACGTGATGTCCATCGACACGACGATAGTGTCGCCGTCCATGAGGTAGAACCAATAGCAGCCCTTGCCGTATCGGGGGTCGACAAACCATGTCTCGCCGATGCTTCGCACCAGGTTTGCCTGCCCGAAGCCGCGTGCGATCGCATCTTTCGCGCGTACGGTGTGCAGCCGCGTAAGCTGTGTGACGAACATGTCGTAAAGCGGGTTTCCCTGTTCTGAGGCATAGCTTCCGTTTGATTTTTCGGTAGAACTTGATTTCTTTTCGGCGTCGCTTTCCATCTTCCCGTTCCGTCTTTCGCATCGCTTCACCGAGCTTTATTGTATCGCGAATAAGTCACCTATGGCTAACTGATAGGAAGAAGGACGAAAACTGCATGGCTCTTTCGATGGAAACGTCTTTGCCCTTGAGCGCGGTAGTGCAGGCGCGGTCTTCGCTGTCCGCCGACGCCGCGCCGCGCCATCTCGACCCGCGCGTGTCGCTTGCGGTGCTGGTGATGATTAACGTACAGATGGCGCTTTCGCAAAGCCTGTTCGCCGAGATGGGCGTTTTGGCGCTTACCGTTGCCGCGATGGCGTATTGCCGCCGCTTCTCCGCGATTGTGCGCTGGCTTGCCTTCTATGCGCTGTTCGCCGTGACGGCGCAGCTGCTCGTGGCGAGCGGAAGCACCTTGCTTTCGCCCTTTGCGGCGTCGCTTCTCATGTACCGCCATGTTCTGCCCGCCTTCATGTTCGCTTTCAACATGATTGCAACCACGCGTCTCGGCGAGCTCGCTTGCGCGCTGCAGGCGATTCGCGTTCCCGCGAATGTTTCGGTGGCGGTGTGCGTAGCGTTTCGTTTCCTCCCCACCATGGGCCGCGAATTCTCCGCCGTCGCCGACGCGATGAAGACGCGCGGCATCGCTCTCACGCCGAAATCGGTCGTGTGCCATCCCGCCAAGACCGCCGAGCATTTCCTTGTGCCCGTGATCGCGCGTTTAGGCCAGGTTGCCGACGAGCTGGGGAACGCGGTCGTTGTTCGCGGCGTGGGGGCGAGTGCGCACCGCACCTCGTATTACCACTTAAGGGTGCGCG
>OGDF01007226.1_pt1 | contig 10530 bp, 8 predicted proteins | sample 1570141 | NCBI WGS metagenome assembly OGDF01 (sample SAMEA4370581, study PRJEB24528) | human gut metagenome | reverse complement strand
GCCCTGCTTCAGACAGAGAAGTATCAGAGAAAGGTAGCAGAGGCTGTGGCTGATGGAATCGTTACATATCTGAAAAAACAGAAGGAAAACGAAAATAATTGAAAAAAATGTGAATAGCCTTTTCATAGGAAGGTGATTCTGCTATACTTTACGTGAATTAAGGAGAATCCTATGCTTGGAATCATTTATCTTATATTATGTATGTTAACAGGAATGGAAATGGCAGGATGTCTGTTTCCGCGTCAAACAACTGAAAGAGGAAACAGGATATGGGTGGTCCTGCCGGCAGCGTTTGGGATGGGAATCCTGATGCTGACCTGGGCAGTCTATATTCTTTCCTGGATGTTCAGCATATGCGCGGGGGCAGAGCATCCTCTTTTTTATGGAAATCTGATCGTATTTCTGGTAGATATCCTGCTGCTTTCGGGAATCTTCCGGTGGAAAAAGAAAAAACAGCAAAAAATGTTTGTGATATCCGAACGGATGATCAGCAGAAAATGGATCCTGAAAAAAGAGCTTCTGCTTTTTGGCATTTTGACGGTTTTTGTGACCTGGATGATGTTTTACGTTTTCCATATGAAAGACGGCATTCTGTACTCTGGCTTTTCGGTATACGGAGATTATGCACCCCACACGGCAATGATGCGATCTTTTTCAAGGGGAAATAATTTTCCTACCCAGTATCCGCATTATGGCGGGCAGGATGTGAAATATCATTTTATGTTCCAGTTCCTTGTGGGAAATCTGGAGTATCTGGGCCTTCGTCTTGATCTGGGATATAATCTGGTAAGCATCCTGTCTCTGGCGGGATTTCTTATGGTGCTTTACGGGATCAGCTACCGGATGTTCAAAAGCTTCTGGGCAGGGGCAGCTGCCATTGTTTTCTTTTTTTTCCGCAGCGGAACAGCGTTCTGGCGTTATCTGTGGGAACATCTTCAGGCGGGGGACCTTGTACGGACTCTGGAAGAAAATACGGCGTTTATCGGTTATACTACCAATGAAAACTGGGGATTATGGAATTTCAATGTATATCTGAACCAGCGTCATCTGGCTTTCGGCCTTCTGATGGCAGCTGTAGTGGTATGGATCTTTATGGATTGGGTGGAAGCCGGATGTAGTCACAAGGAGCAGGGATTTTTGTGGGTCCGTAACCGTTTTTTTACAAAAAAAGCCTGGATCTGCAGAAATGTGGATACGGCGATCCTTCTGGGACTGTTTCTGGGATTAACTGCCTTCTGGAACGGAGCTGCGCTGATCGGCGGACTTCTGATCCTTGCCGGACTGGCAGTGTTTTCTGACGGTAAGCTGGATTATGTGATCTGTGCCGGATTGGCGGTGCTTTTTTCGGAACTGCAGTCGAAGATCTTTGTGTCGGGAAGTGTTATGAGTCCATCCTTTTACTGGGGCTTTCTGGCAGACAATAAAAGCATTTCCGGTGTACTCTGGTATCTGGTGGAGATCAGTGGATTTTTCTTTGTGGGAATGATCGTGGCAGCAGTATTTCTGAAGAGAGGTCAGCGGGCAGTGCTGATGGGCTGTTTGCTTCCAATGGCATTTGCATTTCTGGTATCTCTGACTCCGGACATCAATGTCAATCATAAATATGTGATGATTTCCTATGCCTTTGTGACAGTTTTCTGGGGCTGGATCGTAAGATGTGTTTTCCTTGCAGGGAAAAACAGCTGGAAGAAATGGGCCGGTCGCGCAGCGGCAGCGGTCCTTTGTATCTGTCTTAGTGCAACGGGGATCTATGATTACGTGATCATCTTAAGAGACAACGATTCCGCACACAGGATGACTGTAAATATGGAAAGCAGCCTGACGGACTGGCTCAGTGCAAATCTTAAGAAAAATGATCTTCTGCTGACACCGGAATATACCATGAACGAGGTCACTATGTCCGGTGCCATGCTGTATTGCGGATGGCCTTATTATGCATGGTCTGCAGGGTACGATACGGGCTATCGTGCCGGCCAGGCAGTGCTCATATATACCACGGATGATCCGGAGCTACTGAAAGCTACCGTAAAACAGGAAAAGATCACATATATCCTGTTTGAGGAGGATATGGAATTTGAACAGCAGGAATGTCGTGAGGATATCATCAGGGAGACATATCCACTGGTGTATACCTCAGAGGATGGGAGAATAAGAATCTATGAAACATGACAGCTTATATATCATTATGCCGGCATATAATGAAGAAAAAAATATCGGGACCGTGATCGAGCAATGGTATCCGGTAGTGGAGAGGATCGGCGGGGACAGCCGCCTGGTGATCCTGAATGATGGCAGCAAAGATGCTACCTACAAAAAAATACAGAATTATCAGAAAAATTATGACCGTCTTATCGGAATCGATAAACCGAATGAAGGACATGGAGGAACAATACTCAGGGGATATCGTTACGCAGTAGAAAAAGGTGCCAATTATATTTTTCAGACGGATTCAGACGGCCAAACACTTCCGGAGGAATTCTGGCAGTTTTGGGAAAAACGTCAAAAGTGCGGGCTTCTTATCGGCTACCGGCAGAAGAGAGAAGATGGGCTTTCCAGGATTTTTGTGACAAGAATACTGCGGCTTGTGCTTTTCCTTATTTTTGGAACCTGGGTAAAAGATGCAAATACGCCATATCGGCTGATGGAGGGAAAACAGCTCGCCAAAGTACTGAAGCGTATCCCAGGCGGATTTTTCCTTTCCAATGTGCTGATGACCGTGATCTATGAAAAACATCATCTTTATGTGGAATATATCCCCATTACATTCCGACCGAGACAGGCCGGAAAAAACTCTATCAACATGAAACGGATCATAAAGATCGGAAGACAGGCATTTGCGGACTTTATCCGTCTGCGGGGCAGGATCTGATACAGGAGGAACAGAAAAAAGATGAAAAAAAAGATCAGAGAATTATTTCCGGAGCTGACTGCAGCAGTGCTCCTGACAGTACTTTCTGCGTATCTCCTGGGAGGAGATGTATGGACATTCTGGACCTGGTGGCTGCTTGCACTGTTCATGGGAATGGTGGCAATGCCGGTCACAGGAAGGCTTTTCGGAGGCTTTGAAGACCGGGGCTGGCTTTTTTCAAAGGTACTTGCCATTGCGGTTACCGGATTTCTCACCTGGCTTCTGGTAGCGGTGGAAATCCTTACTTTTACAGCAGCAGTGTGTGTAGGAGTATCTGTGGCTGTTGGCATTTTATGTGCAGTACTTTTTCATGTTCAGCTGAAGCATGGCATTGAATGTTATCCGTCAGGAAAGATGCAGCTGATCTTTCGGGAGGAGCTTCTGTTTTTTGGAATCTTTCTGCTGTGGACTTATCTGGCAGGATTCCGGCCGCAGGCATACGGAACAGAGAAATTTATGGATTATGGCTTCATGGAGGCCATGATGCGGAGCAAAACTCTTCCTGCACGTGATCTCTGGTATTCACAGGGAACCATCAATTATTACTATGGCGGGCAGTATTTTGCAGTGTTTCTTACGAAGCTTACAGGAAGCAGAGTGGAAGTGACTTATAATCTGATGCGTACCTTTGTGGCAGCGTTTGCCTTTGTGTATCCGTTTTCCCTGGTCCGTCAGATGACGAAGGACAGGCTGTATGGACGGCTGGATGGAAAGAAGAAATATCTTCCTTCACTGGCAGGAGTTACTGCAGGCATTGCAGTATCTATCGCGGGAAATGTACATTATATCGTCTACCGTTGTGTACTGCCGCTGATCCGGAAGATACAGGGAGTGGCAGAAACAGCCAGCTACTGGTTCCCGGATGCAACTCGTTACATAGGGTATAATCCGGTGAATGACAGTGATAAGACCATACATGAATTCCCATGCTATTCCTTTGTTCTGGGAGATCTTCATGCCCATGTGGTAAATGTGATGTTTGTGACATTTCTGGTGGGAATGCTCTATGCATGGCTGAAAATGATCCGAAAAAGAGGGCCTGAGCCTGAAAAACAGGAACGCAGTGTTTTCTGGCTGAGACAGCTTCTGATGCCGCATATCCTTCTGGCGTCCGTTTTTCTTGGCATGTTCCAGTGGACCAATTACTGGGATTTTGTGATCTATTTTGTAGTGACCGGTGGAGTTGTCCTGATCGCAAATATCATACGATTTGAGGGAAAGATAATCAGGATCCTTGCAGTGACGATCGTACAGGCAGTGGAGATCATAGGTCTCTCTTATCTGGTGATCCTGCCCTTTACATTGAAATTTGATACGATGGTACAGGGGGTGGCACTGGCACAGCATCATTCACTGTGGTATCAGCTTCTGATCCTTTGGGGACTTCCGGTGCTCCTTACTGTTTTGCTGATCCTGTCTGTCATCACAGAAAAAATGAAGGGACTGAAGCATAAAAGTCTTTACAGGCTGCTGGAGGCGATTACAGTTCCGGATCTTTTTGCAGTGATCATGGGCTTATGTGCTATCGGACTGGTTTTGATCCCGGAGCTTGTATATGTGCGGGATATTTATGAAAATGGAAATGCCAGAGCCAATACTATGTTCAAGCTGACGTATCAGGCATATATCCTTTTCGGAATGACAATGGGATATGGGATTTATCGTATGCTGGTGATATCCAGACAGAAGATTATCCGGATCCTTTCAGGTGTGGGGCTTTTTGTACTGCTCTGGACCGCGGGCTATTTCGGAAATGCCGTGCATTCCTGGTTTGGGGATGTCTGGAAGGTTTCGGAGTATCAAGGACTGGATGCAACTACATTTCTTGAGCAGGATTTTCCTCAGGATGCGTCGGCGATCCGCTGGCTGAAGCAGAATATCAAGGGCTCTCCTGTGGTGCTCGAGGCTAACGGGGACAGCTATACCGGATATGAGAGAGTTTCTGCATCTACGGGGCTTCCGACCGTACTGGGATGGTATGTGCATGAATGGCTCTGGAGAAATAATGTACCTGACCTCAATGAAAAAAGTGCGGACATCCAGACTATTTATACATCTACAGATGCAGAGACGGTAAAAAAACTGATCAGCCGTTATGATATTTCCTATATCTTTGTAGGAGGACAGGAAAAAGAAAAATACGGAACAGAGCTTAATGACAGTGTTCTTCAGAGTCTGGGAAGCATTGTCTTTGAAGATGATATGTCAGGAACCTACATTGTGAAAGTGGAGCAGGATTGACATTTTTTCCATAATAACGCTATAATGTAACTATTATGTAGCTATCTGTTAACGGATATGCTCAGCAGGAGATTTCTGCTGGCAGTATACAGAAAAAAGTGACAGTTGCAGGATGGCAGCAGAGAGGAGGATATTATGAACAGAATCGACAGACTTTATATGGAAATGATCCATTATTATCAGGGGGATCCGAAGCATATCCAGCATTTTGTGAAGGTGCATGATCTTTCAAGGCTGATCGGCCAGAGTGAGGGTCTGGATGAAGATACGATGTATGTTCTGGAAGCTGCGGCTCTCGTTCATGATATCGGGATCAAAGTCGGTATGGAAAAATACGGACGCTCTGATGGAAAGACGCAGGAAGCAGAAGGTCCGGCAGCTGCCAGAGAGATGCTTACCGCACTGGGCTTTCAGGAGAGGGTGATCCGCAGAGTGGAATATCTGGTAGGACATCATCATACCTATAAGGATATTGACGGGCTGGATTATCAGATCCTTGTGGAAGCTGATTTTCTGGTTAATTATTTTGAAGATGGACTGGATAAAGAACATATAAAGAAAAGTGCAGAGAAGATCTTTAAAACAGAAACAGGTAAAAAAATAGTAAAAGACATGTTTTTCACGGAGATTTTTCAGAAATCCGAAACCTGGGCACAGGATGCCCTTCAGGATCTGGAAGATTTTATTGAAGAGCAGGGGATTTATATCAGACAGTAAATGGAGCGTAAAATGAAAGCAGAAATAGCAGTTATGACAGCGGAGAATATAGACAGAAAGGCAATTGCCAGAGGTGGCGAGATTCTGAAAAACGGCGGGCTTGTGGCATTTCCCACAGAGACTGTATACGGTCTTGGAGGAAATGCCCTGGATCCGAAAGCATCGATGAAGATCTATGCAGCCAAGGGAAGACCTTCGGACAATCCGCTGATCGTACATATCGCAGATATCCGTGACCTGGATAAGATCGTTACGGAGGTTCCTGAAAAAGCCAGAGTACTGGCTGAGAAATACTGGCCGGGTCCGCTGACAATGATCCTTCCCAAGGCAGATATCGTGCCAAAGGAAACAACCGGAGGACTGGACAGTGTGGCAGTACGTTTTCCAAGTGATCCTATCGCACAGGAGCTGATCCTTGCGGCTGGCGGATATGTGGCAGCGCCAAGTGCCAATACTTCCGGAAGACCAAGTCCTACGACAGCGGGACATGTGGCAGAGGATCTGGGAGAAGCCATTGATATGATCATCGATGGAGGACAGGTAAATATCGGTCTGGAATCTACTATTGTAGATTTTACAGAAGACATACCGGTAGTACTGCGGCCAGGATATATTTCCCTGGAAATGCTCCGGGAAACACTTGGAGATGTAAGGATGGATAAGGGGCTGATCAAACCGGACAGCAAGGTCCATCCAAAAGCACCGGGAATGAAATACCGCCACTATGCTCCGAAAGCGGATCTTGCAATTGTGGAAGGCCCAACGGAACGGGTTATTGCAGAAATTGAAAAGAGAGCACTGGCTGCACAGGAGAATGGACAGACAGTAGGAATTATTGCAACGGATGAAACAAAAAGCAGATATTCACATGGTATTATAAAGAGTATTGGAAGCAGAGAGCAGGAAGAAACCATTGCACATCATCTTTATGAAGTGCTTCGTGAATTTGACAGCTGTAATGTAAGTGCCATTTATTCAGAGGCATTTTTTACACCAAGAATGGGACAGGCGATCATGAACCGCTTACTGAAAGCGGCTGGTCATAAAATTATCAACGTTGAGGAGGAGAAAGAAAATGATAGCACTGGGATGTGATCATGGCGGCTATGAGCTGATGCAGGAGGTAAAGAAGCATCTGGAAGAGAGAGGACTGGAGTACAAAGATTTTGGATGCAATGGTCCGGAATCTGTAGACTATCCTGTTTATGGAAAGAAAGTAGCACAGGCAATCGTGGACGGTGAGTGTGAGAAAGGAATCCTGATCTGCGGAACAGGTATCGGAATTTCCATCACTGCTAATAAATTCAAGGGAATCCGTGCTGCACTTTGTACAGATTGTTTTACTGCAGAGGCAACAAGACTTCATAACGATGCCAACATTCTGGCCATGGGCGGTCGTGTAGTAGGACCGGGACTTGCTCTGAAGATCGTGGATACATTCCTGGATACACCATTTTCCGGGGATGAGCGTCATATCAGAAGGATTAACATGATCGAGGATTGATCGATCAGTAAGAAACCAATAGAAAAAGAGGATTCTGTATGGATAAAAAAGGACAGAAACGACAGGGATATCTTTCCTGGGATGAGTATTTTATGGGTGTTGCCATGCTTTCCGGCATGCGTTCCAAGGATCCGCATTCACAGGTTGGTGCCTGTATCGTAAGTGAAGATAACAAGATCCTGTCAATGGGGTACAATGGATTTCCAAAGGGATGCTCCGATGATGAGTTTCCCTGGGGAAGAGAAGGAGATCCGCTGGATACCAAATATCTTTATGTGACACACAGTGAGCTGAATGCCATTCTGAATTACAGAGGGGGCAGTCTGGAAGGGGCAAAATTATACGTTTCTCTTTTCCCCTGTAACGAATGTGCCAAGGCAATCATCCAGTCCGGTATCAAGACTGTGGTATATAACTGTGACAAGTATGAGAACACCCCATCTGTCATAGCATCCAAACGCATGCTGGACGCAGCCGGAGTCAGATATTATCACTATAAGAGAACCGGAAGAAAGATCCAGTTTGAAGTGTAAAGGAGAAGTAGTTTTGAAAAAAATAAGTAAAAGTGCGATTCTCCTGGCATTGCTTATAGATTTTCTTGTTTTGCGCAGTGCTGACAGTATGGGCAGTGTTTTTAATGAGCTGGGCAAAAAGAAACTGGGACTTCTTTTTCTGTGTAATGTGATTTTCTGTGTGGCTTTATTTGCAGGAGACAGAATCGGTGAAACCATAAAAAAATGGCATATCTGTAAAGTTATGGAGTGGCTGTTTCTGATTCTGACACCACCGGTACTGCTTGGTGCGGTACAGCTGATCAGCAGTTTTTGTCTGGATACAGATCCGGCACATGGCTCTCTGGCCGGTGCACTGGAAAGAATGCAGTGGATAGAACAGGGATATATTCTGAAAAATCTTCTGATAGGATATGGACTTCTGTTGCTTCTGATCCTGCTTCTGCGAAAAGTGAGGATTGCCTGTGGAATGTATAGTTTTCTTCTGATTATGATCACACTGGTGAATTTTTATGTGGTACAGTTCAGAGGCCAGCCTTTTATGCTGCTGGATATTCTTGGAATGGGAACAGCAGCAGATGTGGCAGGGGGATACAAATTTCAGCTCCCGGTCTATATAGGCATTGTTCTGCTTCTGGTGATGACATATGTCTGTATTCAGTGGAAGATACAGACATTGGAACTGGGAACAAAGAGTACCAAAAACCTGGCACTTCGTCTGGGAACTTTTGCAGCAGTGTTGCTGCTTCTTGCAGTGGCAGTTCCCAAATGGTGGAGTTCACTGGAAGTTTCCCTCTGGAATGTCAGCAAAGAATATGTCAAAAAAGGATATCTCTATATGCTGGCAGGAGAGGGAAAATATTTTTCTGTAGAAAAACCTGCAGATTATTCAATAGAAAAAGTAGACAGCATTACGGAGGAAGCAGAAAAGAAATATACAGCCTCAGCCGCTTCCGGCAATGTGACTCAGCCTGAGAATATCATCATGATCATGAATGAAAGTCTGACAGACTTTGAAAGCATAGGCCAGGTAAAGACAGACAGTGAAATCCTTCCTTTTCTCCACAGTCTCAACAGAAATGTAAAGAAGGGTCAACTCCATGTACCTACCTTTGGAGGGGGAACTGCCCGTACAGAATATGAGGCTCTTACAGGAAACAGTATGAGCTTTTTGCCATCCGGAAGTGTTCCTTATCAGCTTTATGTGCGGGATCCGGAGTATGGTCTGGCAGATATCCTGAAATCCCAGGGATATTACACAATTGCCATGCATCCCAACAAGGCTCATAACTGGAACCGGGCCTCTGTTTATCCATGCATGGGATTTGATGAATTTATCAGCCTGGAGAACTGGGGAGAGGAACACAGAGAGCTTCTTCGAAATTATGTAAGTGACAAAGCAACATTTGAAAAGATCATCAGCCTTTATGAAGAGAAGGATGCGGATGAAAAATTATTTACATTCTGTGTAACCATGCAGAATCATGGCGGTTATACAGTAGAAGACAGAGCTGGATTTGAACCTACTGTAAAGCTTGGATATGATACAGAGTATCCTCTGGCTGAAACGTATTTATCGTTGGCAAGAGAGTCTGATTCAGCATTTAAGGAATTGCTGGAGTACTTTGAAAAAGTAGATGAGCCTACCATGATTGTTATGTTTGGGGATCACTGGCCTAAGATTGAAGAAGAATTTATGGCGAAACTTTTAGGCGGCAACAGGCAGAGCCTGGGACTTGTTGAAAGCCAGCAGTCCTATACAACTCCCTATGTGATCTGGACAAATTATCCATCTGAGACAGTAGAGGAAGATTTCAGTGCTAATTATCTGGGAAGCTATATGCTTCAGCTGGCTGGTCTTGAAATGCCAGGCTACAACCAGTTCCTTATGAATCTGAAAGAGCAGCTTCCAATCATCGGAGTTGGTGCTGTTTGCGACAAAGATGGAAACTGGTATGCAAATGATGCACTTCCGGATGATTACAAAAAACTGATGACGGATTACAATATTCTGGAATATAACAACCAGTTTGAGAAAAAGGATGTAATAGAGAGCTTGTTTACTATTGGCAATTAAGAGGTGCGTTTATGAAAAAACTGTCACAAATGTTTTGCAACCTTTTGTTAATGGCAGTAATTGATGGGCTGCTGATCTATACAGAGCTTGGAACAGACCATCCTTTTCAGGGAGATACCAAGAAAATATTGCTGATTGCCATTGGTGATCTGATATGGATTTTATTGGTTTTGTGGGGAGACAGACTAAGTGATGCCTGGCATACCTGCAGAATATCAAAAGCAGCGGATGGAATTTTACTGATTCTGTCCGCTCCTGTTATGATAGGGGCAGTGCAGATGATCACCTGGCTTTCCGGAAAAAGAAATAAATCAGTGAATTATCTGGGAAGTCTTCTGAAAAAGGTTACGTCCCTATCTTTTATGAATCTTATAGGGAACCTGATCGTCTGTTATGTTATTCTTGGTATATTGATCCTGCTTTTTCGAAAAATAAAGACAGCTTCAGCTGTATTTTGCTGGCTTCTGATTTTGCTGGCATTGATCAATTTCTTTGTAATGGAATTCAGGGGAGAAGCTTTTTTTCTGTTGGATATTACAGGAATTGGAACTGCTGCAGATGTTGCAGGAGA
>OGDF01007219.1_pt1 | contig 10534 bp, 8 predicted proteins | sample 1570141 | NCBI WGS metagenome assembly OGDF01 (sample SAMEA4370581, study PRJEB24528) | human gut metagenome | reverse complement strand
GAATTTGAAAAAATAACCTGAACCGAAAGCGAACATCATCAGATGAAAGGAATAGTAGCGGAACAGACCGTTTAGATCAAATAGATTACCAAGTGTAGTGTGACCATCCACTACAAAGACGATAGCCAGCAGATAAAACACACGCATTGTGTGGTTTTCTGTTTTGCTTTGCATGCGCAGAAACCTCCAATGTTCAGAAATCGTAAACAATTTTTAAAATATTCATCCCGATAACAGCATTATATCATGTTTTGACGCGGGGGCAAAGAGCCTTTGCGCCTGATGGACAAAACGGAATCATTATATCTTTAAAAACTTTGTCGATTGATAGGAAAAAAGTTAGAAATATTCCGTTTTTTCAAAAAACACCCTTTTTGTCCGTAGACGATTTTCGCGCGAACGGTATACTTATATCAATTACAAATCATGGTGAATGATCGCCTAAAAGGAGGTGCAAGGATGGTCAAGTTTGGTGAGCGGCTGAAAGCTGCCCGCACGGCCAAGCACATGAGTCAGCAGGCGCTGGCCGATGTGATCGGCAAGAGCCTGAACACGGTGGGACTGTATGAGCGCGGATTGCGTCAGCCGAGCCTGGAGACGCTCTGCCTTCTGGCTGACACGCTGGAGGTTTCCAGCGACTATCTGCTGGCGCGCACGGATATTAAACGCACGGTGAAGACTTCCGACTATTCCGAAAGCGATCTGGCGCTTCGCGTGGCTAGAATCGAAAACCATTTGGGGCTTTAATTCAAACATACTCAGCGGGCTGCACCCCGCTTTTTATTTTGTCTTTTCCAAAATGGACCATTCATATGTCTAAAAAAAATGCGTTTTCAGAATGCCGCCGTTTCCATTATGAAGTGCTTCCCGGCGGCATGAGCACGGGCGGCTTCAGGCCGCTTTTTGCAGAAATCATGGATCTATTTTGCGAATTTGTTAAAATTGTTGACTTCTTCTTTCTCAATCTGTAAAATAGAAACAGTTACAGTATGCGAAAGGAAAGCCGGCCTATGAAAATTCTGTTTGTTTCAAGCGAATGCGCGCCTTTTAGCAAATCCGGCGGTCTGGCGGATGTGGCGTTTTCCCTCCCCCCGGCCCTTCAAAAAACGGGCGACGACATGGCCATCGTCATCCCGATGTATCGCGTTACGCAGGAAAACTGCGGCAATCAGTTTGAATTGGTCAAAACCTGTTCCGTCACGCTCGGCCAGCGCAGCCTTGCCTGCTCGCTCTACCGCGGCGCGCTGAACGGCGTGACCGTTTACGCCATCGGCAATGAGCATCTGTTCCATCGTCCGCGCCTGTACGGCTATGGCGACGATTCGCTGCGCTTCGCGTTCTTCTGCCGCGCGGTGATCGACCTGCTGCCGGAATTTGGCGCGCTGCCCGATATTCTGCATTGCAACGACTGGGAAACGGCGCTGGCGATTCTCTATCTCAAAAACGACGCGGTGCTGCGGCCGGAGCTTTCCCGGATCAAGACGGTGTATACCATTCACAACATCGCCTATCAGGGGCAGTTCGGCAAGAGCGAAATGGAATCGATCTTCGCCCTGCCGTCCGGCTGGTATCACGGCGGCCTGAGCTATGAGTTTGAGGGGCGGCAGGATATCAACCTGATGAAGGGCGCGATGCTGATGGCGGACGCGGTGACGACCGTTTCTCCGACCTACGCGCGCGAACTGCATTATCCCTACTTTGCCCACGGCCTGCAGGGCGTGGTCGATCTGGTGGATCACAAGCTCTACGGCATCCTCAACGGCATCGATGTGGCGCATTATAACCCGGAGAGCGACCCGCTCGTGCCGTATCACTTCACTGTCGAGGATCGAACCGGCAAGGCGCGCTGCAAGCGCGAGATCCAGCGCCTGTTCGGGCTGAATCAGGAGAGCGAGTGGCCGCTGCTGGCCAGCGTCGCGCGGCTGGTTGAGCAAAAGGGCATCGAGCTGATCCGCGAGATTCTGCCGCAGCTGATGGATATGGGCGTTCAGCTCATCGTGTTCGGCCAGGGCGACCCGAAGTACATTGAGTATTTCAACTGGGCGAAGGCGCAGTGGCCGGGGCAGCTCGGTTTCTCCAGCGATTACAACGAGCCGACGGCCAGCGCCGTGTTCGCGGGCGCGGATATGTACCTGATGCCCTCGCGGTTTGAGCCGTGCGGCCTGTCGCAGATGATGGCCATGCGCTACGGCACCGTGCCGATCGTTCACGAGACGGGCGGCCTCAAGGACTCCGTGCGCGCCTATAAGGATTTTGACGGCATCGGCGACGGCTTCGCGTTTTCGGATTATCAGGCGAAGGATTTGTATTTGGCGATTTCGGAGGCCGTCAAGCTCTATTTCGGCGACGAGGCGATGTTTGACCGCCTGCGCGTGCGCTGCATGAAGAAGGATTTCTCGTGGGACAAGAGCGCCGAGCGCTATAACCGCATGTATGAGGATATCTGCGGCGGCGCGGGCGCGGGCGAGCCGATTCCATTTGAGGAGGCCTTTGACCAGCTTCGCCACTGCTACATGGAAAACGAGCGCACCAACCGCGTCCGGCACGAGAGCGGCTACCAGCGCGTGGTGCAAATCACCATCATCGGGCGCGGCGCGGGCACGTTCACCATCCGCTTCAATGAAAATGGCATGCAGGTCGAGCCGACCTCCGCGAGCGACGCGGAAGCCTACGTGCATTGCAGCTTTGACAATCTGCTGGCCATGGCGCGCGGCTTTGTGACCGTCGATAAGCTCTATTTGAGCGGCCAGCTCCGGCTCAGCGGCAACCTGTCCAAGGGCTTTGAAATTCGGTATCTGCTGTCGCCGGCCAAGCAAAGGGCATAATACTAATTCTTGTTAAAATGGCTTAATCCGCGCACCATCTTTTTCGCTCTGACTTTGCCTCGTTCCGTTCAACGTACCTCCAGTACGCCTCACTTCACTTGGCTTCGTCAGAACAAAAAATCTGATGCGCTCTGTTAAGCATTTTAACTGCGAATTAGTATAAAAACGACAAAGCGAAATGTGTAAAACAGTCAGCCCTCCGTATGCGGCGAAGCATACGGAGGGCTGACTTGGTTTATTCACATATGGAAGACGGCGTAAAGCCGCCCGCTCAAACGCCCAGCAGCCGGACGCGCTTCATCCCCGCGATGCTTTTCACGGCCTGCGTCAGCGCTTCGCGCTTTTCAGACGGCGTTTCGTCCAAATCCACGACGGAGACGGCGATGTTTCCGCGCGAACGGTTGACAAGGTCGGAGATGTTCAGGCCGAACCCCGCGACGGCGGAGGTGATCGAGCCGAGGACGTTCGGCACGTTTTCGTGGATGCAGAACAGGCGCGGCTTGCTGACCGGCGCGACGTCCACGGCGGGCAGGTTCACGCTGTTGCGGATGATGCCCGATTCGAGGAAATCCCGCGTCTGCGCGGCGGCCATGACGGCGCAGTTCTCCTCGCTCTCCGGCGTGGACGCGCCCAGATGCGGGGTGCAGATCACGCCCTTTGCGCCCAGCAGCGCGTCGGAGGGGAAATCCGTGACGTAGGCGGCGACGCGGCCATCCGCCAGCGCTTCGAGCAGCGCGGCCTCGTCAACCAGCCCGCCGCGCGCGTAATTTATGATGCGCACGCCCTTTTTGCACAGCGACAGCGCCCGGCGGCCGATCATGCCGCGGGTCTTCTCGGTCATCGGCACGTGTACGGTGATGAAATCGCAGGCGGCGAACAGCTCGTCGAGCGAATTTTCGTGCCGGACGCTCTGCGCGAGCTTCCACGCATGCTCGACGGAGATCATCGGGTCGTAACCGACGACGTTCATGCCCAGCGCGACGGCCGCGTTGGCAACCAGCACGCCGATGGCGCCCAAGCCGATGACGCCGAGCGTTTTGCCGCGCAGCTCCGGGCCGACAAACGCCTTTTTGCCCTTTTCGACGGCCTTTTCAATGCCGTCGCCCTGCCCCTTCAGGCCGCGCGCCCACTCGACGCCGCCGACGATGTCGCGGCAGGAGAGCAGCATGGCCGCCAGCACCATTTCGCAGACGGCGTTGGCGTTCGCGCCCGGCGTGTTGAACACGCAGACGCCCGCCTGTGTGCATGCGTCGATGGGGATGTTGTTCGTGCCCGCGCCCGCGCGCGCAATGCTCAGCACGGAGGGCGCAAGCGGCATGTCGTGCATGGAGGCCGAACGAACGAGAATCGCATCCGGCTGCCCGGCGCTGTCGCTGACGTGGTAGTGTTCGCCGAGCTGGGTGTAAATCGCGGGGGAAATCGCGTTCAGCGTTTGAATCTGATAGTTCATGGCTTAATTCTCCGTCTCAAATTGCTTCATAAAATCGACGAGCTTTTGCACGCCCTCGACGGGCATGGCGTTGTAGATGCTGGCGCGCATGCCGCCGACGATGCGGTGCCCCTTGAGGTTCACCAGCCCCTGCGCGGCGGCCTCCTTGACGAATTTCGCGTCCAGCGCCGCGTCGCCGGTGACGAAGGTGACGTTCATGCGGCTGCGGTCGCGCTTCTGCGCCGTGCCGGTGAAGAGCTTGCTCTCGTCCAGATAATCATACAGCAGCTTGGCTTTTTCGATGTTGCGCGCTTCCAGCGCCGCGACGCCGCCCTGCGCCTTGATCCACTTGAAGGTCAGCCCCGCGACGTAGATGCCGAAGCAGTTCGGCGTGTTCAGCATGCTGTCCGCCGCGGCGAGCTTGGCAAAATCCATGACCTTCGGCGTGATCGGCAGTGCGCGGCCGAGCAGATTCTCGCGCACGATCAGGATGACCACGCCCGCAGGCGCGACGTTTTTCTGCGCGCCCGCGTAGATCACGCCGAATTTGCGCACGTCGTAGACCTCGCTGAGGATGTTGGAGGACATGTCCGCGACCAGCGGCACGTCGCCCGTGTCGGGAATGTGATCCCAGCGCGTGCCGTAAATCGTGTTGTTGGTCGTGATGTGGACGTATTTCGCATCCGGGGAGAGCGTATAATCCGGAATATGGGTGTAATTTTCCGCGCGGGAGGAACCGGCGACGTTGACCGCGCCGTATTTCTGCGCCTCGACCAGCGCATTGTGCGCGAAGTTGCCGGAATCGACGTAATCGGCATGGCCGCCGTCCATCAGGTTCATGGCGACGGCCGCGAACATGGCGGTCGCGCCGCCCTGCGGGAAGATCACCTTGTAGTGATCCGGAATGGCCATGACCTCGCGCAGATCGGCGACGGTCTGGTTGAAGATATCCAGATACATGCTGGATCGGTGGCTCATCTCCATCACGGACATGCCGGTACTGCCGTAACACAGCAGCTCCTTTTGAATCTGCTCGAGCACGGGCAGCGGCAGCATGGACGGGCCGGGCGCGAAGTTGAACACACGTTCCATAAGACAAGCCTCCTACAAAAATCAATTCGCTTTTCGGTTTTCAAATCGTCAAGGGGAAACCCTGATCCTTTATCGCGGAAAAGCGTTTGAAACATCTTATCACGTTAAAAAGCAAAAAGCAAGAAAAAGAGGACGATTTTCGCCCGGAATTGACAGATGATCTATCTATTCCTGTTTTTCGGGGAATTTCGCCCGCGGAAAAAGAAGCGGGTGAACGTTCGCAATCGGTTGCATCCGTTTCATTTTTCCATTATAATCAAATCATCCAATCTTTGTCTTATTTTTCGTTTGGCTAAGGAGGATGTCTATGTTGACCGATATTGAAATCGCCCAGTCCTGCGAGATGCAGCCCATCGGAAAAATTGCCGACAAGCTCAACATTCCCGAGGAAATGCTCGAACCTTACGGCCGCTACAAGGCGAAGGTCGATCACATCGCGCTGAAGGATCTCCCGCAGAAGGGCAGGCTGGTGCTCGTCACCGCCATCAACCCGACGCCCGCCGGAGAGGGCAAGACCACCGTTTCCATCGGTCTGGCCGACGCGCTGCGGCTGGAGGGCTATAACGCCTGCCTCGCGCTGCGCGAGCCGTCCCTCGGCCCGGTGTTCGGCGTGAAGGGCGGCGCGGCCGGCGGCGGCTATGCGCAGGTCGTTCCGATGGAGGATATCAACCTGCATTTCACCGGCGACATGCACGCCATCACTGCGGCGAACAACCTGATCGCCGCCATGGTGGACAACAGCATCCAGCAGGGCAACCCCTGCCGGATCGATCCGCGCCGCGTGACGTGGAAGCGCTGCATGGATATGAACGACCGGCAGCTCCGCAGCGTCATCGACGGCCTCGGCGGCAAGCCCAACGGCACGCCGCGCGAGGACGGGTTTGACATCACCACCGCCAGCGAGATCATGGCGACGCTGTGCCTCGCGTCCTCCATCGCCGATCTCAAGGCGCGCATCGCCCGCATCGTCGTCGCCCGCACATACGACGATCAGCCCGTGACCGCCGGGGATATCCACGCGCAGGGCGCGGCGGCCGCGCTGCTCAAGGACGCGCTGCGCCCGAATCTCGTGCAGACGCTGATCGGCACGCCCGCGTTCGTGCACGGCGGCCCGTTCGCCAACATCGCCCACGGCTGCAACGCCGTGATCGCGACCCAGACGGCGCTCCGTCTGGCCGACGTCGTGGTGACGGAGGCGGGCTTCGGCGCGGATCTCGGCGCGGAAAAGTTTATCGACATCAAGTGCCGCATGGCGAACCTCGTGCCCAGCGCGGTGGTGCTGGTGGCGACGGTTCGCGCGCTCAAGAGCCACGGCGGCGTGGCGAAGGCCGAGCTGGGCGAGGAGAACCTCGAAGCGCTGGAGCGCGGCCTGTCGAACCTGCGCCGCCATCTGCGTAACATCCGCGAGGTTTGGGGGCTGCGCCCGGTCGTCGCGCTCAACCGCTTTACCAGCGACACCGACGCGGAGATCGAGCTGGTTCGCCGCGCGGCGGCTGAAACCGGCGCGAAGGTCGCGCTCTGCGAGGTCTGGGCGAAGGGCGGCGAGGGCGGCCGCGAGCTGGCCAAGCTGGTGATGGAGGAGGCGAGCCATGCCGATCCCGCCGCGTTCACCTTCACCTATCCGGATGACATGCCGCTGGCGGATAAGATTCGCGCTGTTGCGACGCGCATCTACGGCGCGAAGGACGTTTCCTTCACGCCCGCCGCGATGAAGACCCTCAAGCAGCTCACCGACGAGGGCTGCGGAAGGATGCCGGTCTGCATCGCCAAAACGCAGTATTCCTTCTCCGACGACCCGAAGAAGCTCGGCGCGCCGGAAGGCTTTACGCTCACCATCCGCAGCGTCAGGGTCAGCGCGGGCGCGGGGTTTGTGGTCGCGCTCTCCGGCGATATTATGACCATGCCGGGGCTGCCGAAGGTGCCCGCCGCCGTCAATATCGACGTGACCGACGACGGAAAGATCACGGGGCTGTTCTGATCAAGGCGGGGCGAGGGCGCGCCTGTCTGACGAAGGCTGCAAAATATAAAAAAGATGCGGGAAGGGATGTCCGACTCGCATCTTTTGTTGTCGTTTGAAACGGGAATCGAATTTGTGTTCTGCTTGATTGCTGGACAAGAGCAAAAAGATGCTTCTTCCGAGGTGTTTCCTGAACTCCGTGCATCTTCTAGTAGCATGTTTTTGCCTAAGAGCGGATTATCTGAATTTTACATTTGGGATGATGATTTTGAAAAAAACCGAATTTGGCGTATGAAAAGGTAAAGAGTCGAATTGAAAAGATTTTGAGCACATAAGTTTGTTATTATTTATGTTTGTGCGTTTTTAGAAACATTCGGCTTAAAACTGACAGCTCAATTTTCTTTATTCTTCAAGTAAGGACATGTTAATCGAAAAAAAGTATTTTTTCTGATGTTTATTTACCAGAATGAGATCGCCCATTTTTTCAAAGAATCGTTTCACCGTTATATCAGATTTTTCGGAGATAGAAGCCAACTGTTTGATATCGCTTTCGGAGTGGCCGAAAAGTTCAAGTTCAAGCATAGAATTTAACATATTTTGAAAAGCATTATCAAGTGAAACATTTCGTTCATTGAGTAAAAGCGCAAGCCGTGATCGATAGTGATTGTATTGCTTATTTTTTTCGTTTAGCGTTTGATAAGAGTCATCTAAAGCCATATCAAAAAAACGTAAAAATTCTGTTGTGAACCGGGTTAGATCGCCCATGTTGCGTTTATCATTCGTATCTCGAAAAATGTTTTGATAAATGGCACGATGGCCTTTAATGATGTATGCAATACGTAAACACGCGGATTCGTCATAGTCTTTTGAAAGCATATAACTGCTGATAAAACGAGTCATCCTTCCATTTCCGTCATTAAATGGATGGATATAGCCGAAAAGATAGTGAAAGACAGCAACGCGGATGAGGATATCCATTTCTTCGGTATGTAAAATAGCTAAAGCCTGATCCATGGCTTCTATAATTTTACCTTCAGGGAAAAGCCCTTCGTGGATAATCTGACCGCTGGAAGAAACGACTTTGATAGGACCACTTCGGAAAATCAGTCCTTCCGGTGCATTTTCGAGATTTTCCCGAACGACTTCGTCGAGGATAAATTGATTATACAGATTGCGGATATCCATGCTGGTATGGAGCGGAATATCCTCTTGAGCGACAAGCATCGAGTATTTTCTAACCATGCCGATGAAACGCTTATTTGATTTTGGGTTTTGAACGGCATCGACGGCATCACGGATTTCATGGCGCGTGCTGTGAACGCCCTCTACCTCATTCGTTTGTTGAATTTCTTCAATCATAGAACTGATGGCAAATTGCTCAATGGCGCTTTTAGGAATGGTTTGTTTAAGCAGAAGCAAATGCATATTTCTTTTATTGATTGATGAAATCAAACTTGTGAGTTCAGGATTCATCATAATGAAGGCGTTTGCTTCACCAATTTTGAAAGGAAGCCGCCATGTTGCGGGACTGTGATATCGAGCGGATAACTCGCTTTGAACATCCGCGCTTCGAATTCCGCCATGCTCAAGCGCAAAGATTCGCATATCTGTATACTTCTTCATCGTCTCACCTCTTAGATTTATAGTATGCCATAAATTCGAGCAAAAAAACAAGACTGTTGATTTGAATTTAAACTTCAAAATCGTTTGTTTTGATAAATTGGAGCGATAATTAGATAAAATAACGCAAAGAACTATTCAAATCCGCCTGGTTTGAATAGTTCTTTGTGTTATAGATCGAAAAGCGCTGATTTGAACGTTTCAAACGCTGATCCCCTTCTCGGCATAGGGGCAATACGTCAGATAGGCCAGCAGCAGGGTGGAGGTATCCGGCAGGGAGAGGCAGTAAACCGCCTGCTCGCCGTGCCTGCCCGCCGTTTCCAGCGGCTGAGAGAGCAGAAACATGCCGCTGACCTGCGCGCGGCGGTGGACATAGCCGAAATGCACGTCCTCCCAAGGCATATAGACGCCTACGCCCGCGCGGACGCCCTCCTCGTTGATCCACGGGCAGGTGGTGACGGCGACGATTGCGCGATAGAGCAGGAAAAGCCCCGCGGCGAACATGCCGCAGGCGGCGAGCGTCAGGCCGACGACGGAGAGGGGCAGAGCCAATTCGCTGGCGCGCAGAAGCATCATCGCGCCGGTGAAGAACGCCAGCGCCGCGCCGGGGATGAGCAGCAGCATGTACATGGCGGCCTGCCGCCAGAGCGGGCGGAGGGGATTGACGGGATGCTTGCGCGGCGCGGGCGCGAAGTCGATGGTCTCCGGGCAGAGATCGAGCACGGCGCTGATCAGCCGCCGGCTGGTCGGCACGACGAAGCCCCAGCTTCCGCAGCCGGGCGCGCGGTGCAGCAGCTCCAAAAAGCCGTTCGAGCCCTGATACAGGCCGTAGAGATAGGTTCGGCGGCTGTTGCAGCTGAGCACGCCGACGGAGGCCAGCTCGTGCCACGGCGTGCGGCGGACGCGCAGCAGAAAGCCCACGCCCACGCCCAATTCATCCGCGAAGAAGCGGCAGGAAAGCAGCGCAAAACAAAGCCCGAGCAGCACGAACGTGCAGACCAGCAGCACGCGCGACCAGCCGAGCAGCCCCTTGCCGACGCAGAGATCGCGGGCGACGGCGCACGATATGGCGCACAGGCAGGCCGCGCCGGTCAGGTATGGATAGCGCAGAACGCGAACCAAGCGCATCCCTCCTTTTCGAAATAGAAAAAGGCCCTCTCGTCGCTATGTCGCGTCTTTGCGGGCCTTTGCTGTCCGGAAAAATTCAATTAGGGGTTGGTCGGCGGCAGCGTGGCCTCCGGCACGGGGGTCGCGGTGGCCTGCGGCGCGGTCGTTGCGTCGCTGAAGCCGTAGCCCGCGTTCGTGCCCGGCAGGTTATCCACGATCGTGATATCCGAATTGAGCTCTGCTTCGGCCTTGGCCTTCGCCTCTTCCTCGGCGGCTCGCTGCGCGGCTTCCGCTTCGGCCTTGGCCTTCGCCTCGGCTTCCTCGCGCATGCGCTGCGCCTGCGTCACGGCGGCGGCGGTGATCGGCTGACGGCCGGATTCCACCACGCCCAGCGCCTGCTGCATCACGGCGTAGGGGCAGTCGCTGGTCAGCACCGTGTCGCGGTACGGGCTGGAAGAGGTGTGGCGGCCCTTGCGCAGTTCCACGTGGGTGTAATGGGTGTTT
>OGDF01007212.1_pt1 | contig 10549 bp, 8 predicted proteins | sample 1570141 | NCBI WGS metagenome assembly OGDF01 (sample SAMEA4370581, study PRJEB24528) | human gut metagenome | reverse complement strand
GGCACGACGTACTTTGTCGCGGGCGAGACAGTGGAAAAGAAAAAGCTCATCAAAAACGTGCTGACGCACCCCTGCCTTGTCGCCATCTACTTGGGACTTCTCTGCATGGTGACGCAGGTGCAGTTGCCATCCGTGATCCTGAACACCGTGAAGTATATCGGGAACTGCAACTCCGCACTGACGATGTTTATTGTCGGCACGATCCTGACGGATGCGCCGCTCAAGAGCATCGTGAGCCGCGACACGGTAAAGTTCAGCTTGCTGCGGCTCGCGCTGCTGCCCGCGGCAGCGCTGGGCGTCGGGCTGCTGCTGCACCTTGAACCGACGGCGCTTGGCGTGAGTGTCCTGATGACGGGCATGCCCGCGGGCGCGACGGCGGCCATCTTTGCCGCCAAATACGGCAGCGACGCGCCGTTCGCCGCGCGAAATGTCGTGTTCACAACGCTTTTATCCATGCTGACGCTGCCGCTGTGGGCGTATGCGGTGGGATAAAAACGGGTTTTCTTTTTGATCGCTTTGTGCTAAGATAGCGATGCTGTGTTAAAAAGGATAGGGAGGACTTGGATGGCTGCGATCGTTTTATTCTGCCTTGCGCTGCTCGTGTGCATCGTGCTGGGGACGAATATCCTCTACGCGCTCCTGGCGGGGCTCGTGATCTTCACGCTGTACGGCAAAAAGCAGGGCTTTTCGTGGAAAGAGCTCGGGAAGATGATCTGCTCGGGCGTGAAGACGTCGGCAAGCGTGCTGCTCGTCTTTCCGCTCATCGGCATTCTGACGGCGTTCTGGCGCGCGTGCGGCACGCTGCCGTTCATCATCTGCTGCGCCGTCGACCTCATCCGGCCGGAGATCTTGCTGCTGATGACGTTTCTCCTGAATTGCGGCGTCTCGATGCTGACAGGCACGGCGTTCGGCACGGCGGCGACGATGGGCACCATCTGCGTGAGCGTCGGCATTTCGATGGGCATGGACCCCGTGCTGCTCGGCGGCGCGATGCTTTCGGGCGTATACTTCGGCGACCGCTGCTCGCCGGTCTCGACGAGCGCGCTGCTCGTGAGCGAGCTGACGGAGACGAACATTTACGACAACATCAAGCGCATGCTCAAGACGGCGCTCGTGCCGTTTCTTCTGAGCTGCGGCGTCTATGCGGCGCTCGGCATGGTGAAAAGCGGCAGCGGCGCGGCGGGCGAGCTGTGGTCGCTCTACGGGCGCGAGATGACGCTTCACTGGGTCATGTGCCTGCCGGCGGTGCTCATTTTGATCCTGTCGGTCCTACGCGTGAACGTGAAAAAGGCGATGTCGGCCAGCATTCTGGCGGCGGTCGTGCTGTGCATTTTCCTGCGGCATCTGGACGCGGTGACGATCCTCAAGACCGCAATCTTAGGCTACACGGCGTCGGACGCCGAGGTCGGCGCGATGCTCAACGGCGGCGGCATCATTTCAATGGTGCGCGTGGCGCTGATCGTGATGATCTCGTCGGCGTATTCCGGCATTTTTCGCAAGACGGGGCTGCTCGACGGGCTGTGCGGGCGTGTGACGGCGCTGCGCGACAAAACGTCGCCCTATGCCTCGATGCTGCTGACGGCGGTTCTGGCGAGCCTTCTCGCCTGCAACCAGACGTTGACGATCATCCTGACACACCAGCTCTGCGCGCCGTCGCAGAAGGATAAAGAAGAATTTGCCATCAACCTTGAAAACAGCGCCGTCGTCGTCGCGCCGCTGATCCCGTGGTCGATCGCGGGGGCGACGCCGCTCTCGACCGTCGGCGCGCCGATGACAGGCATGGCGTTTGCGTGCTTTTTATACATCCTGCCGCTGTGCGAGCTCGTGCGGCGGACGGCGCAGCAGCGCGCGGCGAAAAAAGCCGCCGCGCAGAAATGAGAAAGGAAGTTTGCATGAACGGAGAGACTTTACTGGCGGAAGCCATCGAAATGAAAGATGAGATCGTCGAGAATCGGAGAGCGATCCACCGCGCGCCGGAGGTCGGCGCGCACCTGCCGCAGACGGTTCAATTTGTCGAAGAAAAGCTGCGATTGCTCGGCTATGAGCCGCGCGAGCTGGGCGGCGGCGTGGTCGCGGAGCTCACGGGCGAAGACATGGGGCGCTGTATCCTGCTGCGCGCCGACATGGACGCGCTCAAGGTGCGGGAGAAGACTGACCTGCCGTTCCGTTCGGAAAACGGCAGCATGCACGCCTGCGGACACGATATGCATGCAGCCATGCTGCTGGGTGCGGCAAAGCTGCTCAAGGCGCATCAAAGCGAACTCAAGGGCACGGTGAAGCTCGTCTTCCAGCCCGACGAGGAAGGCTTCACGGGCGCGAAAGCGATGCTTAAGGTCGGTGTGCTGGAGGCGCCGGAGCCGCAGGCGGCGATGGCGCTGCACGTGAACTCCGGGACGCCGTCGGGCCTGGTGCTCTGCGGCAAGGGAACGTTTATGGCGGGCTGCACGCTGTTTCGCATCACGGTCAAGGGTGTCGGCTGTCACGGGGCAATGCCGGAGACGGGCGTCGACCCAATCAACATTGCCGCGCACATCTACCTTGCGCTTCAGGAGATCACGGCGCGCGAGCTGCCCGCGAAGACGCCCGCCATCGTGACAATGGGCAAATTCAGCGCGGGGCACGCGCCGAATATCATCCCGCAGGAGGCCGTGATCGAGGGCACGATCCGCACGTTCGACCGCGACGTGACCGCGCTGATCCTGCGCCGCATCGGCGAGATCGCGGACGCGATGGCCAGGGCCTTTCGCGGCAGCGCGAGCGTCGAAGAGCTTGCGAGTGCGCCGCCGCTCAAAAACGACGAGGCGCTGACCGAGCAGATGGCACGCTGCGCCGAAATGCTGTTCGGCGAGAAGAGCGTCTACCGCCTGCGTGAGGGCGGGATGGGCTCGGAGGACTTTGCGTCCTACACCTACGAGCTGCCGTGCGCGTATCTGTTGCTCGGCGCGGGCACGGCGCAGGAGGACGCGCGCTACGGAAAGCCCATGCACAACGAGAGCGTCGTCTTCAACGAGAACATTTTACCGCGCGGGAGCGCACTGCTCGCCTATGGCGCGATGCAGTGGCTCGAAGACCGGCAATAAAAAAATCCGCTTACGAATTTCGTAAGCGGATTTTTTATAATCGGTTGTCGATGACTTAGCCGACGAGCGCCTCGGTATCCATGGCGATCATGAGCTCCTCGTTCGTGGGGATGAGGAGGACGGTGACCTTGGAGTCGGGCGCGGAGATGACGCGTTCTTCGCCGCGGACCTTGTTGGCGTCCTCGTCCATCTTGACGCCCATGAACTCGAGGCCGGAGGCGATGGCCATGCGCTGGGAAGCGCTGTTCTCGCCGACACCTGCGGTGAAGATGATGGCGTCCACGCCGCCCATCGCGGCGGCATACGCACCGATGAGCTTCTTCACGCCGTAGTTGAACATATCGACGGCAAGGCCGGCGCGCTCATTGCCCTGCTCGAAGGCCTCTTCGAGATCGCGGAAGTCGGAGCTGACGCCGCTGACGCCCATAACGCCGGACTTCTTGTTGAGGATTGTGAGCATCTCGGTGATGTCCATGCCGTACTTGTTCATCAGGTACTCGAGGATACCGGCGTCAATGTCGCCGGAGCGGGTACCCATGGGAAGACCGGCGAGCGGGGTGAAGCCCATGGAGGTGTCGACGCTCTTGCCGCCGTCGATCGCGGTGACGGAGGAGCCGTTGCCGAGGTGGCAGGAGATCAGCTTGAGCTGCTCGATGGGCTTGCCGAGCATATCGGCCGCGCGCTGGGAAACATACTTGTGAGAGGTGCCGTGGAAGCCGTAGCGGCGGACCTTGTCCTTCTCATAGTACTCATAAGGAAGAGCATAGGTGTAAGCCACGGGAGGCATGGTCTGGTGGAACGCAGTGTCGAACACGGCGACCATGGGCACGCCGGGCATGAGCTGCTGGCAGGCCTTGATGCCGATGATGTTGGCGGGGTTGTGGAGCGGGGCGAGGGGATTGCACTCCTCGATTGCCTGCATGACCTCGTCGGTGATGACGACGGACTTGGCAAACTTTTCGCCGCCGTGGACGACGCGGTGGCCGACAGCGTCGATCTCCTTCATGGAGCCGATGACGCCGTTCTTCTCGTCGACGAGCGCGTTCAGCACGGCCTGGATGGCCTCGCTGTGGGTGGGCATGGAGACGGAAGCGGCCTTGATGGCTTCCTTGCCGGGAAGCTGGGGCTTATAGGTGAACAGACCGTCGATGCCGATGCGCTCGCACAGACCCTTCGCCAGCAGCTCGCCAGTGGTGGGGTTGAGCAGCTGATACTTCAGGGAAGAAGAACCTGCGTTGATGACCAGAACATTCATAAGTATACTCCTTTTTCCGAGGGCGCTTGCATTGCGCCCGAATTTCCGATAAAATAAGAATCAAATTGATCGGATGTACAATTCAATACAGAATATATTATAACAACTTTTTTCGCAAAGACAAGTAAATTTAACAAAACGTAACTCTTTTGTAACCGCTTTGAGAGGACTTCCATGAGGGTATTTGGTATAATATGCGAATATAATCCCTTCCACCGCGGCCACAAGTGGCAAATTGATGAATTGCGCCGTCTGGCAGGCGAGGAAGAGTGCGCCGTCGTGTGCGCGATGAGCGGCGATTTTGTCCAGCGGGGCGACTTTGCCATTGAACGCGCGCATGCGCGCGCCGAGGCCGCCGTGCGCGGCGGGGCTGACTTGGTCCTTGAGCTGCCGCTGCCGTGGGCCATTTCGTCGGCGGAGGGCTTTGCCCGCGGCGGCGTGAGCATTTTGGCGGCGACGGGCGTGGTCGACACGCTGGCCTTTGGCAGCGAATGCGGTAACGCGGCGAAATTGCAGCGCGCGGCAAAGGCACTGCTGCGGGCGGATTTTCCCGACGCGCTGCGAGAGGAGCTTGCCAAGGGCCTGTCCTTTGCCGCGGCGAGGGAGAGCGCCGCGAGGGCGCTCATCGGCGAGGATGCCGCGGTGCTCCGGGAGCCGAACGATATCCTCGGCGTAGAATACTGCAAGGCGCTGCTGCAAAGCGGCAGTACCATCGCGCCGCTGGCAATATTGCGAAAGGTCGTCGGGCACAACGGGGGTGCGGCGAAGGGCTTCGCCTCGGCGAGCCACATCCGCGAGCTGCTCACGAACGGAGAGGACGCCTCCGCGTATCTGACGGCGGAGAGCGCCGCCATCTATGCGCGCGAATGCGCAGCGGGCCGCGCGCCGGTGACGATGCAGAATGCGGAGCGAGCGGTGCTTTCCCGGCTGCGCACGATGTGCGAGGAGGACTTCGCCCGCTATGACAGCGGGAATGAAGGCCTTTATCGCCGGTTTTATGACGCAGCGCGGACGGCAGCGTCCGTCGACGAGCTGCTCTCCGCGGTGAAGACGAAGCGCTATGCCTATGCGCGGCTGCGGCGGATGCTGCTTGCGGCGTATCTGGACGTGACGGCGGCGGATGTGCCGCCGGAGGTCCCCTATCTGCGCGTGCTGGCGTGCAATGAGCGGGGACGAAAGCTGCTCAAAACGATCAAAAAAACGGGAAGCGCACCGGTGCTGACCAAGAGCGCCGATGTGCGCGCGTTGAGCGAGGAGGCGCAGAAGCTCTTCGCTCTGACGGCGCGCGCGGCGGATCAATACGTGCTCGCCTATCCCGAGCTGCGCGCGGCCAGAGGCAGCAGCGCGTGGACGGAGGGGCCTGTGATCGTTTGAGCAAGGAACCGAGACCTCGAAAGGAGAACAGAATGAAAAAATGGATGACGCTGCTGCTTTGCTGCGTGCTGGCGCTGAATTTGACCGCCTGCGGCGCAGGAGCGCCCGGCGGGCCGGAGGACAACGCGCCGCCGCAGGCGAGCGCGCTGCACTTTGAAGTCGCGACGCAGATCTACGAAAACGAGTACAAGGCCGACGACGGCACGGTGCTTCTGGCGGAGCGCTACGAACTGCCGGTGCTCGAACTGCGCACGGAGGACGGCGAGCTCTACACGCTGGCGGAGAACGTGACGGCGAACGGCGGCACGGGCAACCCCGCGCAGTTCACGGCGCAGAATGCCTTCAACACGGAGATGAACAACGTGCTCGCGGGTCTTGAGTCCGAGGCGGCGCAGATGGCCGCGGAGGCCAAGGAGCTCTACGCGGAAAACGGCACATCGGTCTTTTTGAACGGAAGCTACTGGACGAACGAGCTGAGCCTGACGCAGACCTACATGACCGAGGGGAAGCTCCTGAGCGTCGCGGCGGAGAACTACACCTACTACGGCGGCGTGCATCCGAATTCCGCCACCCGCGCGTGGAGCTTTGATCTGACGACGGGCGAATTCCTGACGCTGGACGCGCTGGCCTCGGAGGAGGGCGATTTGCAGGGAAACTCGCTGCAGGAGAGCATTTATTGGAATATCTACGAGCAGATCACGCAAAAGGGCCTCAGCGAAGGATATTTTGACGATTATGACTCTTATTTGCAGGATTTCCCCACGCTCGCGACGCTGAACTTTACGGAAAACGGCCTGACGGTCACATTCGACCAGTACGTCATCGCGCCGTATGCGGCGGGGCCGCAGGTGTTCTCGGTGCCGTACAGCGAATTCTACAACGCGCTCAGTGAGCATGCGAAGACGATCCTGAGCGTGTCGCAGGAGCAGACTGTGACAGCGGATTTCAAGGCGGCGGTGATACTGTGGTCGTGGTTTTATATGGACGACCCGCCGATGGACTACAATGTGACAGCCGAGGTCGACGGCGATCTTTATGATCTGGCGGACATCAAGGGCGTGGAAACACTGGAGGATCTCCGTGCGCTGCTGCTGCGGTATCTCACGCCGGAGCTTGCCGACGAGTGGCTGGGCAGCACTGAGCAGCGTTACCGTGATATTGACGGCAGACTCTATGTCATGTCCGCAGGCCGCGGCGGCAACGAGAGCCTGGGCGGATACACGTGCACGGCTGCGCTCGACGGAGACAGCGGCGTGCTGACACAGACGGTCGTGCTGCTTGCGTGGGACGACACCGCGCAGACGTGGACAGACACCGGCAAGACGGAAGCCTATGAATATCCCTTTATCCTTGTCGACGGCCACGCGGTGTTCTCCGCATTCCCGTATCCGTACTGAGAGAGTAAAAGAGAGGGAGGAGAGTCCCATGGCGTAAAAAGCGCGGCCGCGCCGCAGAAGCAATCATAATAGGACCACTTTTACGGAGGATGAGAGAAATGAAGAGAGTAAAAATCTTCCTGCTGCTTTTTACCCTGTGCTGCGCACTGACTGCTTGCGGCACAAAGCCCGCGGACGATGTACCGCCGCCGGATGATGAGACGTCTGCGGTGGACATCGAATGGTTCAACACGGAATTTTTCAATGTGGGCAGCGGCGTGTGCATGACGAATATGCTGCTCAGCAGCTATTACGACACCGCCGCGGACATCGACCTCTATGAGCTCTTCTATAATGGCCCGACAGGAATACAGGAAGAGGTTACTGAGGCAGAACAGACAGCAATCGGCCCGGTGGCGTTTGAGCATTATCCCATCAAAACGCAGAGAACGGAAATGGACGCCTTTTTGCAGGAGTATTTGGGCGTGGCACTGGACGAGACGAACAAAAAGAATCTCGACCAGTTCATCTATCTCGAGGAGTACGACGCCTATTATCTGCTCCACGGCGATACGAATTTCCAGCGCTGCACGGTCACCTCGCTCGAGCAGAACGAGGACGGGACTATCACGCTCACCTATGAGCAGGAGAGCGGTGAAAAGGGGATCGTCACGCTGAAGGGCAGCAAAGGCAGCTACCAGTTTGTGTCGAACAAGGAAGCGTGAAGATAAAAGAAAAATGCTGGCTCTTATGAGCCAGCATTTTTTATGTCATTTACCGGTAGCGCTCGCGGTGTGCGTGCATGATCTCAGCCAGCAGCACACCGTTGTCAGGCGGGGTGTAGGTGATGGCGTTCGCGCCCGCGGCGATGGTCTTGCGAATAGTCTCATCCTTCGGGCCGCCGGTGGCGATGATGGGAATCTCGGGATGGCGCTCGCGGAGCGCGGCGACGAGCTGCGGCGTTTCCGACGCGGCAGAGACGTTCAAAATGTCGACGCCTGCGGCGATACGAGCCTCAGTGTCCTGCGTGGCGGAGACGATGGTCGCCACGACCGGAATGTCGATGTGCGACTTGATGTCGCGCAGAATATCCGCTGAAACGGGCGCGTTGAGCACAACGCCGTAAGCGCCGCAGTGCTCAGCCTCCATCGCCTGGGCGACAGAGCGCGCGCCAGACGTGAAGCCGCCGCCGACGCCGCAGAACACGGGCATATCCGCCACGCTGATGACGGCGCGCACGATACGTGGCTGCGGGGTAAAGGGATAAACGGCGATCACCGCATCGGCATTGACGCTTGCGATGGTGGCAACGTCAGTGGAAAAGACAAAGGACTTGATCGTTCTGCCGAAGATGCGGATGCCGCTGCACTCGTTGATGCACTCGGGCACCATCAGCATATGGTTGCGGAGCTTTCCGCTGTAACTCGGCGTGGGCGTAGGGGTAAAATCGCTCATAAAAGCACCTTCCTTTCCGCAGGTAATAGATGACCGGTAAAATGTTATGCAGGGAAATTATTCGACATGAATGCTTGCACGCATGGCGAGGATCGTCTGCTCAATGAGCGTGTCAAGATCCCAGCCGAGCATCTCCGCGCCGCGCTCGATGACCTCGCGCGAGCAGCCGGCGGCAAACTTCTTGTCCTTGTACTTTTTCTTGACGGACTTGACCTCAAGATCGCTGACGCTCTTACTCGGGCGCATGAGCGCGACCGCGCCGATCAGGCCGGTGAGCTCGTCGGCGGCAAAGAGGACCTTCTCCATCTCGTGCTGCGGCTCGGGCAGGCCGTCGAAATGCAGGCCGTAGCCGTGGCTGGCGGTCGCGCGGATCAGGCGCTCATCCAGTCCCTTTTCCCGCATGATCTCCTGCGATTTGATGCAGTGTTCGTCGGGATACATCTCAAAGTCAAGGTCGTGCAGGAGACCTACGGTCTCCCAGAAGTCGGCCTCGTCGCCGTAGCCCAGTTCATTTGCGTACCAGCGCATCACGTCGCCGACGATCTGGCCGTGCTTGAGGTGAAATTCACCCTTGTTGTACTCGTTGAGCAGCTCCCATGCCTGTTCTCTGGTCAATGCCATAACAATGCCTCCTCAGGGATTCTCGTCCGTGAAGTGGACGTGGTTGAAAATGTGGTCGGAGCAGAAGCAGTGATAGCCCGCGCACTTCGAGCAGTAGCGGAACTGCAGCTCCGGATTCGTGACGTCGGTGCGGCCGCAGACCGCGCACTTGTGGCGGTAGCCCTGGCTCTGCTGCTCGCGCTGCGTCTGGCGGACGGCGTTGTGGAAGTGCGCCGCCTGCTTGGTCCGCGTCTGCTCCCGCTTGGCAAAGCGCCCGATCTCCGGCGCGAAGAACACAAAGAAGTTCAGCAGCGCCACGAGCGGCAGCACCACGCCGATCCAGTAGCGCCCGACGGCACAGAAGAAGATGATATACGCGAAGTAGCACGCGTCCAGAATGGCCATCCACTTGATCTTGACCGGAATGAAGAAGAACAGCAGTACCTGCGCGTCGGGATAGAGCGTGGCAAAGGCGAAGAACATGGCAAGGTTCACATAGGTCGCGCCTGCCACCTGCCAGTCGTACCCGGTGATCAGACTCGTGATGACCGCGCCGAGCGCCGTGAGGAGCACGCCGCTGAGGTAGTAGATGGTGAACTTCGCCGTACCCCACTCGCGCTCGAGCGTCGAGCCGATCCAGTAATAGAAATAGCAGCTCACCAGCAGCCAGAAGGGTCGCGTGTCCGTCGGCAAAAAGCTGAAGGACAGCAGCCGCCAGAGCTGCCCCTGCTTGAGCCCCGCCCAGCTGAAGCTGAGAATGGAGTAAAAGGAGCCTCCGTCAAGCGTGGAGAACAGGGAGAGCAGATAGAAGGCGATGTTGCCGATGACGATGTAGAGCATCAGGTTCGGAATGCCGAAGTTCGGATGCAGCACGCAGAAGCGGTCGATGCGGCGGCGCAGAGAATTCAAGGTCGATCCCTCCGATCGTGAAAATAGCTTATCCTGCATTGTACCCTATGCGGCGGAAAAAGTCATTACCAAATTATAAATTCCGCGAAAATTCCCGCCGCGCGGCGGGAATTTTTCGGCTCAGTAGTGATATTTTCTCCGCTTCGCGGCAAGGAGCGAAACGGTGACGAGCAGCGTGAGCGATTCCGCGGCGGTGACGGCGAGCCAGATGCCGTTGATGTCCAGCCACCTCGGCAGCAGCAAGATCGCCGCGACCTGAAACACCAGCGTCCGCAGGAACGAAATGAGCGCGCTGTCCGTGCCGTCGTTCAACCCGGTGAAGAACGCCGAGCCGAAAATGTTGAAGCCGAAGACGAGGAACGAGACGGAGTAGATGCGCAGGGCGTTGACCGTCATATCGTGCAGCGCTGCATCGTAGCCCACGAAGAGATCCGCGATGGGACCGGCGAGGACAATGGCCCCGCCCGTCATCAAAAGGCTCACGAGCACGGTGATGATCA
>OGDF01007205.1_pt1 | contig 10564 bp, 10 predicted proteins | sample 1570141 | NCBI WGS metagenome assembly OGDF01 (sample SAMEA4370581, study PRJEB24528) | human gut metagenome | reverse complement strand
CCAGAATTGCGAATTGCCACATAATTATCCTGTATTGCAAGGTAGAAATAGTCAAAATGAAGCATCACTCCAAATGGATGCCTGTAAATAACTGCTTTGGCCTGACTAAAGCAGAAATCAATAATCTCTGTCCAAGTCTTCCCATGACTCTCAAATGCAGGGAATGTATAGAATGAATCTTTAAATTCATCTTTTAATGACTGTGGAATAGCTGTCCATGACACGCTACATGTTATTGCACCATTTGTGGCAGACTCCGCCATAAAATTAAGCAGCCCAGTCATGTAACCAGAAGACGCTAACGCCTTCATCCTATTCACAATTACTGGATTGTGGTTGTATGCTGAAGAAATACCACCGCCAGCTGATGCGACCTCACGGATGTATGCTATCTGATCCTGGCTAAACCCTTCGCTTACCAGCTTAGTCTTAAGCTGGTCAAAGGATAGTGAGAAATCAGAGTACAATTTCTGGATTCTAGCAGAGGTGTATCCAGGGACAGCGTACCTTTTAATTGAAATTCCGTCTGTGGCTAAACGTACAAGCGCGTCTACGGCATCTTCTGTGAAAGATGTATTTAAGTCACTAACAGGAAGATTCTTACTCAGTAAAGTGTAAATTCCAGCTATTGTTGCCATTGAGATTGAATTATTAAGCAATGCTGCTACAGGAAATTTCCTCTTAAGCGCATTTGCTAGGTAGCGTTTGTGCTGTGCGTCTAAACCAAACTCGTCGTACTGCTCCGTTAAACTAAACAGACTTGCCATACCATTTGGATCAATCTCTGATTGCTCCCAAACCAGCTCCTCAACAGTCTGGGACTCTGCAATTCGCTCAAACAATTTAGCACCGCCAATAGCAGCTGCTTTGTTAATGTTCTCTACACTAACATGCAATGAATCATCAACAAAATTTCCACTCTCATCTGTTGGCGCTCTAAACAGATCCGGCACTCTTTTCTTATTGTCAGGATGTGTGACTCTTACTAAGGTATGTACACCTTCTGGACGTTTCATCACATAGTAAAGTTTGCCACCATCCATCTCGCAATAAATATCTCCATCCTTCATAGAGTCTATTGGATTCATGGTGTATACATCCTCTGTCTTGCGTACTTTCTTGCATGTGGCACGGCAAAAGTACAACGTATCTTCACTAACTGAAGTGTACTTATTGATTTGCTCAGAGATAGTTTCGATACATTTGCTGTCACTTCCCTGTTTAATGACGTATCTCGGGATTTTACCAAACGTAAGAATAAACCCATGGCATTCCAGGTGCCAGGATTGATCTGCTATTGTAATACCTGTTAAACATGGCATACATTTATCAGATGAGCTAAACTCGACCACAGGTGTCTGATCATTCAGGTATAATACAAAATAAAACTTGCCATTCTGTAAAACACCGTACTGTGCAGTCCGCTGCCACCCAGATGCTCGTAATGCATCGGCAAGTTTCTCAAAAAATTTATTCTCTTCCATAAAACTCCTATCTGCTCAGATTTAATACTGATTTTCCTATAATTGCATGTTTGTTGATGTATGGATTCGCCCAGAATCTTGCATCAAATGAATCAGCCCTATTGTCCCCTAAAAAGAAGTAACAATCATCTGGTACCTCGAAGTGGCCATTGTAATTAAGAGATGTGCTGACATAATCTTCCCTAAACTCCTCACCATTGATGAACACTGTGCCATCTTTGATCTCAATAGTGTCCCCAGCAACCCCGATCAATCGTTTCACCAAAACTCGGCCAAGCTCATCGCTCTTGAAACATACAACGTCGCCTCGTTCAATCTTCTTAGTCTTCTTGATAATCAGATGGTCCCCGGTCATGATAGTCGGCTCCATACTCCCGCTTGTTACAGAAACCTTCATGAAAAAGATATGGCATATGACAATACTACTTGCGATCAACAAAAGCGCAATAATTATTGTATTCTCTATCTTCGCCTTAATTGCTCTCACCTCGAATCTCAACAGCTAAACCATTTGCTCGTAGGTATGCAGAAAGCCCTTCAGCACAAACATCAAATAACATATCTGAATCACAAATAAATTGCACAGTCTTCCCAGCCAATGTCATAGTCTTTAGAATCTCCACACCTTCCATAGCTTTAATAGAATTGTTAAGATCAAATCTATATTGATCACGGACAAAGTCCTTCATGGAATCATTCCATTTATTCTTGGCAATAAGTAGACGCAGAAAATTTGACATGCTAAAGTGTCTAAACTTGGTGATATTTCGATCATCGTATTTAAAGTCATGCTCGAAGATCAACAGGAAATTGACTGCGTCCTTACTAAAGGATTCACTTCCGTATCTGCTTATAGTAATCATCGTACCTCCTCGTTGGCAGGCAAATAGTATTTTATAGCATTTATAGTGCTCTCCCTAAACTTGCCCTTCCTGAAAACAAACATGATAATAGCTTTGGAATCATCTGGTGTAAATCCAAAACGCCAGCACAGCTCTTCTGTTTGCTTAGCTGGTAAAACAGTAACCACAGCGTCCCAATTGGAAGATGCCATTCGTATGTTGTCATGCCTATTGTAATCTGTGTTGTATGCTAACATCACTGGATTACATACATAATTTGCCTCACCTAAAGGCTTGCACAAAGCATCGCGGCCAGTGATATCCTTCTTGTCTATTTGTGCATAGCCAACAAATGATGTATGGCGTTGCTCCTTGATGCCGCAGATACGAGGCATGCCGCTTTTTGTGTGGCTGTACAGGATGTAACCTAAAATAATCCCACAAGCGTCAAATCCGTCACAATCAGTTGAGAAATGCAGATTGAGATAATTCTGCAGTAATGGGTATGTCCTGCAAAGTAAGCTTGCCATTGTTTTCTTATCTTTTACTGCGTCTGAGTATTTTATTGCATCATTCTTACTCATGGAAACCTCACAGATCTTTGACTTCCATGTTTGAGGATAGATCGTGTGTATCGGCACATCCCGTAGCTGCGGGATGTGGCTAAACCAGGACATAAGCTTTCCTTTTAGCTCTTTCAGAATCATGGAGGATGCTGGCGCAAACTTACTTGAGAATGGCTCCTCAGCTACTACCATCTTAATATTTGCTGATGTAAGAATCATATTTAGAATCCCGTGGAGCCCTCTAAAGTAGACCTCTTTGTCAGTCCCCTCTCGCTTAATATCAAGCATAGCGTATGACTTCATATTGTCATCTGCGTCAATCATAAAGATGCCTGTGCACGTTGTTGACTGGTCAATACCAACCCAGTATGTGTGCTCCTTAATCAGATGAAACTCAAACAGCTCAAGCTGTGTTGGCTTTATAATGATGTATCTATCACCCTTGACCATTATTCCGGCTACTGCTGCCATCCAAGCACCTCCTCTAAATCATACGATTTATTCTGCTTTCTTATTGATGTGTTGTCGTTGAGAGATCTATAGATCTCTGCCGGTGACATATCACTCTGCATCAACAAAATAAACATGATCAGCTCCTCTTCTGATCGTTTCTCTTCTTTCAGCATTGCAGCCAACTCCGTGTAGGTGTCCGGAAACCCCTCACCGCGCCGTAAATTGTACCTGTGTCGCGTGGTAGCTAAGCTGAGATCTTTTGTATCGATAAAGATCGAAGTTGCTCCGACAGCTGCTTGCATGATTGGATCATTTCTTAGAAGCTCTTGCAATTTTTGGTAATAATTGGTATTCCGCCCGTTTACCTTCAGGTCGTAATCAACGAGGAAGTTAATGTAGTTTCCATGCGCTCCACACGAGAAACAATGGTATCTCCCGATCTTGTCATTCAACGAGCACGACGGTGACTCATCAATGTGAAAGGGGCACTGAATTACTAGATCAGTGCCCCGCTCAAGCATCCCCTCAGTCCAGCCGTGCTGACGCACAAGATCGGTAAAAGAGTATTGATCTGACATTAAAATATAATGCTCTACCTTCTCTTTTACATCTTGATTGATATTCAATTGTCCGTCACCTTCTTTGTGTCGTATTCTCGGTGCTGCTTGTGTGCTAAAATAAAATTAGCGATATCATCCTTACTGTATCGTGTTCCGTATTCGTCGAGCATAGCTAAAAGCTCCTTCGCGGCTGCAGGCTCCATCTTGGAAGCATGCCTACGCCACCGGATTACATTTTTATCTTCTGTATGACTACTCTCTATTTTAGATGTATTCAGATTAAGTGTGATCTCTCGCAGTTTATCCCCAACTGCTGACTTGCAGTGCAGAATACAATCAGAGTTTACATGTAGAACAGCGGCAACAATTGTCTCACCTGCTGGCTTCGGTGCTAACCCATCAATAAGCATCTCACCTAACTCTGTACATTCCTCTGGGATAACAGAGTTACCCTGAAAGATCCGGATTCTGACGTATTCCTGATTGTCTTCAATAGTCTTAAAGTACTTCTGGGCAGTAGTCGGGATCTGTGAGTTACGCTTAATCATATGAAGTATCTTATCGCCTGACAGAATGCCAATTGCCTGCGGGAGAACATCGAAGATCTGCACATCAGCATCACCATAAAGGAAATTCCGTGCCTTCTTGCCAGCTCCCTGCGCAACTGCCTCATCCGGATTCAGTGCACCACTAATCTCGAATCCTGGGTAATCCTTCTCTAAAAGAGATTTAAGGATAGGATTCTTCGTGGAACCACCCATAAGAAGAATTGTGCTAACCGGGCAGTGAGCGTACCGCAGTACTGAGTTAAGTAGCTTCTTTGTTCTGAGGTAGATCGGCATGAACCCTTTCACAAAATCCTCTGGGTCTAAAGCAATCTCCTCTTTTACCTCAGTGCCATCCTTTGCTACAAACGAGATGGCTAAATTGTGGCGGCACTCCACGTCCCTCTTTGCAATTTCTGCTTTTCTCGTGATGCGTCTCTTGTCAATATCAGGGATATCATCTTCTGTAAAATCGATCCCTTTTGCAGATAATCTGTCTAAAAGCTTCCTCAGAATAAGCAGGTATAACTCATGGTCATAATCGTCACCACCCAGACGTCCATCACCATCGATCGCCTGCGGCTCGATTAACCGACCAGTAGACTTATCATTTGCAGGGCGCTCAATGTTGTATAGTTCGTACAGCTCATTCACTGCCTCTCTGTCTGTAATCCGGATCAGCGATACATCAAAAGTTCCGCCGCCTAAATCATAGACAACAGCGTATTGTACTTTTGATTCTGACTTGTCCAGATTATAATTTAGTGCTGCGGCTGTGGGCTCTCTCATAACATGCAGGCAATTCAGGCCAGCAAGCTCGCAAGCCCTCTTTGTATTAGAGACTCCAATATTATTAAAGTATGCCGGCACTGTAACTACCACATCTTTAACCTCGCCATACATCCGCCCAGTTTGCTCAACTAAACCCTTCAGAATAAGTGCTGAGACCTCTGTTGGAGTCATTGTCCGCTCCTGTCCATTGTACTTAAATGTGACTGTCGCATCTGCATCCTGCATCAGTCTCTTAACCGAGGAAACCACACTGTCGTCACAATCATGATCGTATGCCTCCTGTCCGACAACAAAGTTGTCACCGCCGCGCCACATCACTACAGATGGCATTGTTCGCTTTCCATTTGTAAGCTTGATAACCTGCGCGTCACCGCTATCTAGCCCAACGCTGATTGCACTGTTTGTTGTGCCTAAATCAATCCCGAATGGTCGGCGATCTGCCTTCACCCTGTTCTCGTTCTTCTTGGTATTGACCATACCAAATAAATCCATATCCTCTAACATAGCTAGTTACCTCCTAAAAGTATTTAGGTTATTTAGTTTTACTTGTTCCACTCCTGGAAAATCAAAATCCGCCACATTGAAGTCGCTGTCAAGCACTGTGAAAAACTTGCATCGGCTGAGTGCTAAACCCGATACAAAAGAGACCACATCATCAACCTCCTGCATGCCAACTACCAAGGCGGAGTACAATTCTTCCACAACGTACTGCAGATCCTCCTTGTCGGATGCCAGACTAATCTCAGAGTTAATTCTCAATAATTCATTGTAGTCAATTGACACAATTGCGTCTTTTGGCATCGCAAGCTCAAAAATAATAGACTCATTTGCCCTCACTGGGATGTAGTCTGCTAATCCATCAGCTGCTGCCTGAATAGCTACATCCCGCCCTCTGATCTTGCTCATACAAGCCACAGGGTAATCGTTATACCCTGTGTTCTCCATCATAAATCTTTTTGTCTCTTCTATAAACCGATCATTCAGCTGCGGCATAGTATTGTGCCAAATAACGCCATTCTTCCTAAACTCCATGGCTAAATTCTTTGGAATTGCTGTTACCATCTTTATCATGCCAAACTCTCCTTACAAGCCGTATTCGTCGTTGTCCTCATCACCATCGTAAAGATCTGAAATACCACGCAATGCCTCGTCAGCATTAAGATTGTCAATCTTGTCGCTCGCCTGGTTCTTTGGGTTGTAGTAAAAGTGGCATACGTCGAACATCTTCTCAAGAATTATCTGCTCCTGCAGTCGTGGTGCATCACGTCGCTTTTTATTCTCCAGCTTAATTAAACCTTGCTTCAATAATGTCTGATTGTCCCTCAGTACAAATAACTCGTCTGATTCTGCTTCAAGTGTAGAGCTCTCTCTTGTTACAGCGATCTCACCAGGAATCGGTGCATCTTTGGCTAAACACTCCTTGGCCGCTGATGAAGGATGTGACGCCACCAAGATGCAAACAGGGTATTCTCTTTTGAAATTACGGGCGTCTACAGCTAAATTGTGTACATTCTCGGTGGCTGTCTTTCCTGTAGTGTTCAATGCTAAAGAGTGGTCAATAACCATCAGATCAAATGCGTATCTCTTGTAATCATCACACATGTCCTGATATAGCGTGTCGTATGCATAGGCCTCTCGTAATGCAATTGCACCACTCTCGTAAATCTCAGTCTTCGCCATTGCAATAATGCGACGGATTAACTCGGGCTGATCCATCTCAGAAGCAAGCATTGGTAATGTTACAAACTTACCAAACTTCTTGTAGATGTAGTTAATCAGCAACTTTCCCCATACCTGCTCCCTCGCACCCTCGCCGTACATATACAGAACTTTTCCGCCAGCTAAAACCACATTGATAGCGCTGTCTATACAAAACATTGTCTTACCAACATTGACCGAACCTACGACTGTGACTAAACGATGCCGCAAGATAGGCGTTCCTGCTGTTATTCCATCACCGTCTAGCTCCGGGATACCCCATGGACAGATCGGAATAAATGTTTTGCTCAGATCATTACTCATTTCTGCGACTTTGACTAATGAGTCAACAACGAAAAGATTACGATTGTTTGACACATCTCGTAACCTGCTATTTATTTCTGAATTTACATAATTTGAGTAATCCAACCAATCCTCGAATCCGGAATAAACTCTTCTGCCAATACGAATGCTTCCCATAATAATTGCATTCTGGGTCTGAATACTCTGGATACCAATATGTGCAATAAATGCTGCTCGGTATTCTGGCATGAAATTCTCTACAGTCTCACTAGACTGAGCTAAACTGAAACAAGTATCGTACAGCTTCTCTGCCCTGCTGTATAATTTCTGCATACCAGTCTCACGATTGGTCTGAATGTCTAAGTTAGACTGCAATCCGACTGAATCCATGTATGCCTCCAGTCTCACTGACTTATCACTGACCAAATCATCTGCGGAGACCTCAAGAATAGAAAGGAAGGTCTCTTTCGTGAGTCTTGGTTTAAAATTCGCTGATGTTACCTTGATCTTGTTCAGCTCATCTAAAGCCTTTAGAAGCACATAGTATTCCATTGAAAATTCCTCAAGGTGTATGTAGCTCAATGTATTACTCAAGATTGCAGGAAAATTCTCTGGGTTGTAATTAGCATGGGGAAGCATTCCACTGATAAACACATTTACCACTTTCTGCAATTCCTCATCTGCTACAATGTCAATGTTAATCATAACTAACCCCGCTCTTCAATTTAACGTCGAATACAGCATCGTATCGTTTCCCAACTACCTTTTGAATAACCTCAGATACGCTGTAAATATTATCGTAAAAATAGCGTAACTCACCTGTGTCTTCTGTTATCATAAAGTAGACCTTAAGGGTCTTATCCTTAAGTCCACGAGATGCTCTACCAATCATCTGAGCTACATTAACTGTGTATTCGTAAAACATCACCCAGTCACAGTCTAAATCGATAGCTTCTGTTACAGATGTAATGACGACGTCTAAATCTTTCTTATTATTAAACCTATCCATCACTTCTTCATCTTCAAGCTTAGAGGTTTTACCATTGATACATCCATATCGGATTCCTGCGTTGTCTAAAAAGCGAAGAACCCACTCTCGGATAACGTGCTGGTTGATATAGACTAAACCCCGCTCACCCATGTGCTCTTGAATGAAGCTGACTAAAGCGTTTACCTGATTGTATGCTCCAGGACCTTTGCATTTTAAGAACATATCTGCTCCAGAAACATCCATCTGGTTGTATTGTGCCTCTACAAATAATGGATAGCCCACAGTCTTCATAGAAATATCGAAGTCTGCGTACTTCCGCGAAATAAAGAAGAATGGGTCATTTTTTATCGAAAATGACCCATTCTTCATTGCCCGTGCTAGCTTTACATAGTCTGGGTAGGAATCCTTATCCATGATGTAAGCTAAGCGTGCAAACTGATCTACATTAGTAGTGATTGGTGTTGCTGTTAAAGCAAAACGGTATTCAAACCCGGAGCACATACCTTGCAGCATATTTGCTGAACTTGCACCAGCTAAATTGTTCAAGTTATGTGCCTCGTCGATGATAATGCAACTGTATAGATCCCTGTATTCTAGTAACTTCCGCATCACAACATTATTGTTGAGGCACTCATGTGTAATCATGAGAACAGGGTACTGCAAGAATTTACCAGACAGAATATTCTTCTTCACACTCTCCTGATCAGATGCCGTGGCTAAGATCTCCACACCAACATTCTTCTTTACTTTTGCCGGTGTAGCTGTTAGCTGTTTCTTCTTGATGACCATGATAATCTTTCTGCTGTTGTCCTGATTAAGAAGCATACGGATCACAGCCGCTGCTAGGTATGTCTTCCCCATACCAGTGTCATAAGATACAATAGCTGCCTTTCGGTATAGCATGGCCAAAACGTCAACTGCTTGCAACTTAATAAGCCTGTCTTCGAGCAGTATAGTCTCTATCGCTTGAAATGACTTTGATTCGATCAGCACTTTTTCAATCTCATTCATAATGATTCCTCAAAAATAGAATTGACACAGGAGCTTAAACAGCGATTTCGTAGTACACAGTATCTTAGCAGCAAATAGTAATCTTTCTTTTCACGAATACTTTTTACTGTCTCAGCTAAACCCATCTTTGTCTTGTATGACTGATTTGTATTAAGCATAAACTTCAATGCTCGCAACTCGTCCTGATTATTCAGAACGTTAATATCCTCTAAACTGAATGGAACATACTGGTAATCGACCTCTTCTGCAATCAGATCACTGTAGATTCTATCCAGGACTTTTACAATCTTCACCCTATTCACTCCTTACTCTAAACTGTGTAAGAATCAGATCTGACACAACGTATGCGCCAGTAAAATTCTTGTTTAGAACAAGAACCACAAAGATTCTTAAAAACTTGTATGCTAAACCAATGCGCAATTTTACTTGGTTCTCATCCACGCTCTGGAGTAAGCGTACAACCTTACCAACGTCGTGTACGCTACTACCAGTAATATTTCTGGCCCTTGTGTAGGTTAAGAGTACTTCGGCAACTGGCTTTAGAGCTGGATAATGCGTATAATTCAACTTTGTCAACCCGAAGTACTCCATTCTGCCGGAAATATAGGCAAGCAGGATAAGATCCCTGCTTGCCTTTGTATTCTTCTCATTTAAACTGTCAACATTCGAAGCTGCTAAACCTTCCTCTACATGTTGCAGAACGTCATTTATTCCGGTGTCCCCAATTAGGACACCGTTTTCATTTTTGTCTCGTAACCCGTATAGAGATTCAAGTGAAATTATGATCTTTGACATCGCTGAGATATAAGCATCATTCATCTCACTCCTCCTGATCGTCGCCTTGGTGCATCAATTTGTATACCTCCGACGGTACAATATTTCCGGAAAGAATAGCACGCACAATCTCCAATGTCAGCGCATCAGGATCAACGTCAGCAAGGTATGGACCCATAACCTGCTCGAATGGCTCCTCCAACTCCGGATTCTCCTCGAAAATCGGAAGTGTGGCTTTGTATACAGAATTGATTGCAATAATGGATTTAATTGTATCAATGATATCTAAATTGTATCGAGCACAGTACTGCTCGAAGACAACATCCACATCCATCTCTTCTTTGTTGTTGCTGTGCTCAAGGTAGCTTGTCATAGCACTATTCAGATCAAACTCGTATCTGAGCACATGCGAGAAGATACCTGCTAATTCTGTTGTATACTTCTCTAAGGCTGTTAGCTCTTCGTCTGTAGGACCTGCCCACGCATCTACAACATCGTTAATTACCTCATTGTAGCGATAGATAAATCCATCTTCGCTAAACCCA
>OGDF01007194.1_pt1 | contig 10573 bp, 7 predicted proteins | sample 1570141 | NCBI WGS metagenome assembly OGDF01 (sample SAMEA4370581, study PRJEB24528) | human gut metagenome | reverse complement strand
TTCTGAAGAAAATTCCAACGGAAGAAAATAGCGATTCGTAAGAATTGCGTAGCCAGGCGATTAGCTTGTTCAAGGGGATTTGGGATGTGTCACCAACGAGCGGATAGTAGCTTTTTGTACAAAAAAGCACTGCTCGCCGCTTTGCGAAGACGCGTCCTAACACCATCGAAGATTGGTGTCGCGCGAAGCAGGAAAATAGATTAGAAAAGCATGAAAAAAGGTCCGAAAGTCCAGATAATGGGACAGTATTTCTGATAATTTAGACATGTAATAAGACCGTAGGGAATTAAAAAATCAATCTCAACATTATATGGAAAAATAATAAAGCAATGCTTTTTTTGTGAAAATAAAAACTTTACAAACATAAAGATTTCTATAGCGAATATGGAGAGATGATGGTATAATAGTGAAAGATTGGTTTAATGTTGTTCTCTGAGGAGAAGAAAGGTGTACTTAGTGAAAATATCATATAACGGTCTATGGAAATTATTAATTGATAATGGAATGCAAAAGAAGGATCTGATAGATAAGATCGGAGTCAGCTCTACTACCATTGCAAAAATGGGGAAGGGCGAAAAAGTGTCTTTAGATGTATTGGAGAGAATTTGCAATTATTTCAATTGTGATATTGGTGATGTTATGAGTTTTGAAAAATGAATATGTCTCCAAATGCAACAAAATTAAAGATTGAGAGGTTATACAAATCTTAAATGAAGAAGACAATTTACAACAACGCTTTTACTCGATTCACAGACAAGGAATTTGATGAAAAGTATGCATTAATCAGTCATGCGATTCAGCTTGGCGATACGATTAACGCAAAGAAGTATCGTGACATTTTAAAAGAAAATGGAATTGACGCTTCTGACTTACCTTCAGCAGAATTGTTCAATAAAGATAATAAAATTGAATTAGTGCCTGAGAGAAACAAGTTTACATTTATAGATTTATTTGCAGGAATTGGCGGATTCAGAATTGCTATGCAGAAGCTGGGCGGCCAGTGCGTTTTTTCTAGTGAGTGGGATGAGCCTGCCAAGGAAACTTATTTTAGAAATTATGGTGAAGTGCCATTTGGTGATATTACGATACCTGCAACAAAAGCATTAATCCCTGATAAATTTGATGTTTTATGCGCGGGCTTTCCTTGTCAGCCATTTAGCAATGCTGGCTTAAAAAAGGGAATTGAAGATACGCGAGGAACATTGTTTTATCATATTGCGGAAATACTCCGTGATCATCAACCCAAGGCAGTATTGCTTGAAAATGTTAGAGGACTTATCAGTAATGATAAAGGAAAAACCATTCAAACGGTTCTGCGAACAATTACTGGGATGGGGTATACGTGTAATGTTCCACAGGAACTTATTGATAATGGTCCGGTATCAAAACTAAAAGAGGAATGTGCAAAGATGGTTCTGTGCGCAAAAGATTATGGGGTACCACAGAATCGTCCTAGAATTTATATAGTACTTTGGAAAAAAAATTTGGATATTAAAGAATTTTTATATCCAGAGACTGAAAACACGAAAACAAAAGTTTCATCTATTCTCGAAAAAAATGTTCCTGATACATTTACAATTTCGGATAAATTGTGGGCGGGACATCAAAGAAGAAAGCTGGAACATGAAGAAAAAGGAAATGGATTTGGATATTGTTTATTCAATGGGGATTCCGAATATACAAGCACAATATCGAGAAGGTATTACAAGGACGGGAGTGAAATACTGATTGAGCAACCGGGTAAGAATCCGAGAAAATTAACACCAAGAGAGACAGCTAACCTGCAGGGATTTCCAAAAGAGTTTAAGCTTCCGGATTCGAATACAAAGGCCTATCAGCAGTTTGGAAATAGTGTAGCAGTTCCGGTAGTTGAAAAGGTATCAGAACAAATAGTGAAACAAATATTGGAGGTGTAAATAGATGTTTGCAGATTTAAATAATCCTGCGCTTCAACCTGAAAGTATCAAGGCAGGACTTATTCCAGAAATTACAATAAGTGAAGGCTTAAGAATAAAGTTGGATGAGATGTTTTCACAGGAGGAGAAAGCATATAGCAAAATTTGGGGAGCAACATCAGTTGTTCAAACTGATAAAAGCTATGTTTTCTTTTCAAATCAATGGTTGTATCTGGCTGTAATGTGCAAAAAATATGCGCAGGCTTTATATCAGTATTGCGATTTTTTTGATAATCATATGAGAACTGATACTGATGTAATGAATTGTGTTAAAGCACAGGATTATAGCGGATCTGCATATGTTAATCTTTTTGACTCTGAAAATGATAGAGAGTATATGAAAAAATTCATTAACGGAGATCCGGAATTTAGACCAGGTAAAAATCTGGTTAATTCCGGCGATAAAATCAGATCATGCAAGGATATCTTTGGGTCTTGTGTTTTAGGAAAGATGGATGTTCCAAATGCCTCATCTGCATATCTAGGTAATCTGGTCTATTATCTTGCAAAAAGACCTGCACTTTATGATGAGCTTGAAAATGAAATTTCTGGCCAGACTGAAGTGCTTGATTCAGCAATCAAGCTGCCAGTTGTAGTGAAGGATTGTGCAAAAGCAATTGTTGATTACATATATAAGTTAGATGAGTTCGAGAGTATTATTGAACGAATCGAAATTATGGATCAGAGTATAAAGATAAATACAGGAAATACAGATGGGCTTTTACCAGAAGGAAACTGGTTACGGTATATGTTTGCACGTCCATCGTCAGGAATGTTCGATCCAGAATCATCAAGTGATAAGACCAGGGTGTTTGATACTGAATATCTTATAAAAGCAAACGGTGAAGAGTACAGATGTAAACTGACTACTGAATGGGTTGGAACAGATATAACTGAGGGTTCACAGGGTAATAATTATCTACAGGCGCTTATAAAGCTGGTTAATAAATATTATTCTGATGTTCTCGAAATAAAGGACGAGGGTGGTACCTATTATCTTCATGTATTGAAGAAAGAATTTCTTATATCAGATTTACCAGACGTATTTGATTCTGTTTTTGCTGAGCGATATATCACATCACTTCTGACTAAACCGTTTGTAATTTTGACTGGTAATAGTGGTACGGGAAAAACCAGAATAGCGAAACAGTTTTCACAGTACCTTGAAAGAACAATAGATGGTAAAAGAAATTGGTTAATTGTTCCTGTTGGTGCAGACTGGACAGATAATACTAAAATGCTTGGATTTTATAATCCGCTTGCAGAGAAATATGTCTCAACTCCAACACTGGATTTTATTCTCCAAGCAATAAAAAATCCGACAGTGCCATATTTCCTTATACTTGACGAAATGAATCTTTCACATGTGGAAAGATATTTTTCAGATTTTTTGAGTGCAATGGAGTCGGATGAAGAAATCCCACTTTACAAGGTATCTGGCAAAAAAGCGAAAGATGGAGAAGAGATAACGATTCCTGAAAAGATACGACTTCCTAAAAATCTTTTTGTAACAGGAACAGTTAATATTGATGAAACAACATATATGTTTAGTCCAAAGGTGTTAGATTGCTCTAATGTTGTAGAATTTAAGCCTGAAAAGGAAGCTGTATTGAACTTGATGACAGGTTCAGTAGATGTGAACAATGTTTCTCGTGCAGGAAATGGAGTGGCTGAAGGATTTATAGATCTTGCGTCTGTTATAAGAAATGGAGTTTGCAATGTTGAACAGATAAAACTTGAGCAGGTTCGAGAATTTCTTGATAGCATTTACGAGGAACTTCAGAAAAGTGGTTTTGAATTTGCTTATCGTACAGTTAAAGAGATTCGTCAGTATTATGCAGCGGCATATGAGTTACAGAAAGGTAACTTTAATCTTACAAGAACAATGGACGAACAGATTGTTCAGAAGATTCTTCCTAAAATATATGGTGATAGAAAACAGATAGGAGAGTTACTGGATACTCTTGAAGAAAAATGCAAAAACGGAATTGGGGATTCATCAGAAGAGATGACTTTATCATTGAAGAAGATAGAGCAGATGAAGAAAAGACTTGATAAATATCAGTACGCAAGCTTTATGTAAGAAGGTGTTTTAATGGGCATAGCAGCAGTTTCATTTAAAGATAAAAATGGAATAGAGATAGTGATTTATCCGCAGGGCGAGTGGGATACTATTGATTTTAACGTAGCTACTGAAGAAGAAGGCACAGATATGATTGCCTATGAAGAAAAAGAAGCTGCGTCTAAAGCTGTGCTCTCAAAGCTTGATATTGCAACTTCAGTGGATGGACAGAAAATATTAAGACTACGCGAAACAGCTACTTATACATGCAGATTAAAGGATGACATTCAAACTGGTTCGGATCAGATTTGTAAGAATCTCGGTTTCCCAAATGAGAAGAATAATAAGTTCCTCAAAGTAACCAGAGATAGAGATGCATTATCCTTTAGATTTATTAACTACCTTGGAAGAACACATTTAAAAAATTCTTCAGATGAAACTGTAGTCGATTTTGAAATAGTACCTCAGAAGATGAATTATGAAGAGGACTATATTGAGTTAACTAAAAAGCTGGCTGAAGAGTGCGCAGAAATCTTGCTGGAGTATTCAGGTGTTACATCGAACAGATTTGAAACATCTGATACCAATAGTGCCAAGACGCTTTTGGAGCAGTTTATTTTCTTGAGGGAATTCTGTTACTCACATAACCTACAGGCTCTTTTCGGACATATAAAGCGTAATCCGGATAGAATGCTTATGAAGGATGAAGTCCTTAAGCCAATTGGACAGGGTTCTCCAAGTGCAAGCTTTTATTCCAGCCCTTTTTCTCATAGTAGAGGCTGGCAGATGGTAAATGGAAAGCCTATGCCTCAAGAAGTTGCTGTAACAAGAAAGTATGACAGTCTTGATACCGTTGCAAACCGTTTTGTGAAGTTTGCTTTGAAAAAATTCAACCTGATATGTAGAGAACTCTGTTCAAGTCTTGATGCTGCAAAAGGAAAAAATGCAGGACAGAATATGTATACGGAGTGCTATCGGGAGGCTTTAGAGATTCAAAGAATTACTGATGACATTTTGAGAGATCATTTCTTTGATGATGTAAGAGAACTTACGATTATGCCGCAGAATAATCAGGTACTTGAAAAGAGAGAAGGATATAGACAAGTCTTTTACGCAGCAGCTATGGTTGATCTTGCTCTTCAGTTGAATTGGGAGGGTGAGCAGGAGGCCTATAGCGGAGAATCTAAAAATACGGCATTACTGTATGAGTATTGGCTGTTTTTTGAACTTAGAAAAATTATCAGTTCAATCGATAATTGCCAATGTGTACAGGCTTCTGAAAAGCCGTTCATCAATACTGACAATGGTCTAACTATTTCATTAAGCGAAGGTCAGACTTCTTGTCAGGCATTTCTTCTTCCTGATTTGGGTACAAGGGTGAATCTGTATTATAACAGGACCTTTTCAAGGGAAGAGTTTTCCAATACAAAGTATGCAGGATCATATTCAAGGCCGTTTAGACCGGATTACACGCTGGAAGTGTATCCTTCGGATTATCTTAAACCTGAAGATGCCGTCAGAGAAGGTGCGGTAAGCTACGTTCATTTTGATGCGAAGTACAGGATAACGGATTTAAGATCTTTTATCGGACCTGATGAAAATGAAATGACAGAGGAGCAGATAAAGGAAGAAGTTGAAAATGATAAACAGGATAGCGTAACGAATACATACAAGCGAGGAGATCTTCTGAAAATGCATACATACAATGATGCAATTAGAAGAACTGTAGGAAGTTACGTCCTGTATCCTGGAGATTTTGATTCAAAGACAAAGAATTACAGACTCTTTGAGGAGGTTCTTCCAGGAGTAGGTGCTTTTGCAATCAAACCAAGTATTCAGACGGACAGTGAAAATGCATTGAAGGATTTTATATATGAAATCATTGAAGCACGTAGCAGAAAATACAGCAGACTTAACCGTATGTTGTCTTATAGCAACCTTGTACTTGGTGAACCTGCGATTAGTATGTTAGATAAAAGAACTACAGGTAAGGAAAAGGACAATAAGAATATCCATAATGATTTGTGTGTTATCGGTTATTTGAGACCTGATTATTATGAGTTGCTGAGCAGAGAAGACCTTTTATCTGAAGGCAGGACTTTTGTTTTTTATTACTATGCTATCAAGGGTGAATCAGTGTATTCACATCATGAAGATATAGGAAAAGCAAAGTATATTCGCTTTTATCAGAATGATATAAATGCTACGGGTAGATATGAAATAGAGCCGCTTAAAGGAATCATAAAATCAAGTGAATTGGTTTCAAAAAAGCAGCTTGATGATTTACTGACAGAGAATGGTTCTAACGATGGTAAAGAAAGATCCGCAGATTTTTATTATGTTCTTAAGGTGGAGGTAGTAAGCTGCACTGAGCCAAAGATTAGCTGTAGATGCATTATCTCATTTAGTGAATTTTATGGATTAATAGTTAAAGAATACTATAGCAATTATGACGATAACAAAGAGTTTAAGTATTTTCTAGTGCTGAACAAAATAGATGAGGTATTTATAAAGTTTAGAGAAAATAATTGTAATCAAAATAATTGTGAACAGTGTGCAAATGCAGAAACCTGTAATCTGTTGAAACAACTTACAGAATTGTCAGGTAGGGAGATTGAAGAACAGCATAGCTTAGTTTTTAATCTTCTTTTGCAAGAACCAACAGAGAGTATTAATAATCTTCCAAGTGATGAAACAATCGAAACACAATTGGTTGAACTGTTAAAGGATTTGTCTGTCTTAACATTGAATGAGAAAAATATAATTACGGCTTCATTGAATAAAGAGTTTTATTGGTTATCACTTGATGATAGTCGTAAAAAAGAAAAACTTAGAGAAAAAATACAAAAAGGAATAAGGGAAAATCCAGATAAATCGTTCCTTTATGAGTGCGATACTTTAATTACTGGTCGTCTAAATGATGAGACATTTAAGATAGACGGTTCCAATGTGAATATACTGGAAAGAAATCAGCTGGAAGAAATAAGGCATATTGTTTCTAGCAATATAGAAGATGAAAAGGCTGATTGTAATAAACCTAAAATAATACGCTTGGTTGATGCTGAGCAGGCAAAAGAGGAATTACTGTAATGAGAGAGTTAATACAACAGATGCATATTAAAGCACTTTTACCAGAGGTATTGATTCCTTTAAATATATCACTGCAAAAATTGAAGGAAAATTTGCTGCACTATGAAAAAATAGTAAAAGAAAGCGAATGTGTAATAAATAAGATTATTACAAAGGCGTTTTTGGATTTTAACGACGAGGTAAAAGCAGATAGAGAATTAACACAAGTATTTGAAAACTTCTTAAGTATGTTGATCGAGCTTGATATGGAGGAAGCAGCAGTGATACTTGATGAATTTAGAATACATTAAGAAAGAAGTGAGAAGTTGGGGAGATATAGTAATTTAGAGCTTACTGATTTGGTAAAGTTATGTATCAGTAGAGGGCACGAAGGTGACTTCTGGGACTTTAAACAGGAATGGCATAAAGATATGCCTGCTTTGATAAAAGATATTATTTGCTTTGTAAACACTGTACATTCTGAGAATTGTTATTTGATTTTTGGGATAAGTGATGATTGCAGAGTTGTAGGAATGAAGCAACCGAGATACGAACTGGCAAATATTATTGATGCACTATCCAAGCTAGAATTTGCTACAATAGATGTTCCGGAAATCACACTGGACACGATTGTATTAGATGGTATAGAGGTTGATGTGCTTACTATATTGAATACTGATAATACCCCGATTTATTTAAGAAAACCATATGGGAAAATGCATCCAGGCTGTATTTATCTAAGAAAAGGTGATCGAAATACTCCGGATAATTCAAATGCGTTGTTTGGAGACATAGAGATGTTATGGAAAAAGAGATTTAGACTCACAAAGCCACCTTTGGAATACATCAAGAATCATTTGAATAATCCGTTGGAGTGGAATGAAACGCAGGATTGTTATTATAATATTTTTCGCCCGGAATATGTACTTGAGCATGTATATGATGAAAGTGATAGAGATTTGCGTGCTGAATTTTACGCGTATGCAATGACGAACGAACATGTAGTATACAGTTCAATGGTTGTAAAATGTAGCGGAACAATTGTTGATAATTATCAGATTGTAGCATTAGATGGAGGACGGTATACAACACCTACGCCAGAGTGGGGATTTTTAGGAAAACGGTTAACAGAAAATGGCCCAGAGTTTTCATACAAATATTTTTTGAAAGATTCCTTTCGATATAGTCTTCATAGTTTTATGTATCACGAAGAAAATGGAGAAGAAAGATATGCGCATGATGATTTGATGGACATTGTTTTGTTATTTGATTCGGTGGATGAAAAGAATGAATTTGAAAGATATGTTGAATATCATATTCAGAATTTGCGGGATAGAGTTGATGCGCAAAACGAGTATTCATATGTAAGGGCAGACTCTGAAGCGGAAACCAGATTTATTATTCATAGGCTTAGAACTGCACGTGTGTTGCAAAGTATTTTAAAAGAATATAGAGAATGGGTGAAAAATCATTGTTAGATAGGTAAAAATAGTAAAAGGAGGTGATAGCCGTATGGCACAGAGAACAGTAGCTCTCTGCAATGGTAAATATATTGGAATTGAAACTATCTATACGGTTATCAACGGCCGGCAGATAAATATTCCGGAAAAATTAAAAGAATTAAGAGCTAAGAGCCAGAACAATGAACTGTTTTGTCCATGTGGATGTGGAACCAACCTGATTCTCGTGGCTGGTGATAAAAATTTAAGAGAGCAGCATTTTAGGGAAAAGCCAGGAACGGGTACATATGAATGTAATATGCCAACAGAGGGTAAAACCTCGGTTGATTCCAAGATTGTGTTAAAATGTTGGTTAGACGATAAGCTTGAATCGAATGATATTGAATCAAGGGTTCCGATAGATACTGTAGAAGATACTAAAAGAAAGCCGGAATTTACATTCTTATCAATGGAAAACAAATTTGCGATTCGTTATTGGCGAACACGTGCAAATGTCCTTGATGATAAGCTGGATGTATTGGCTGGTAATTTATTAGGAATAAAAGTTGTGTACATCGTGGATGAGTCAAATGGTGGTACCGATGGCCAATATCCGGAAGCGCTTATGAAACTACAGGATAGGCAGAATTTTTGCTTGTTGTTGTCAATTCAAGAAGCAGAGTATGATAAGGCTTGTTTGAAGGCAGTATTTTATGAAAAGGACCTGGATGGACTCTGGAAGGAGAGCGTTTTTGCTGAAGGGGAATTGCGCGATTTCTCGATAGCTCATAATGAAATAATATATGCAGGCAATACATTGGAACAATTATTATCTGCAGCTAAGGCTAATTTTTATAATGAACAGCAGATTGAGAAAGAACGCAGAACTGAGCAAGAGCGATTAAGAGCAGAGTATATTAGAAGAATGCAGGAGGAAGAGGAACGCCATAGGCAGGAACAGCAACGTCAACGTGAGAAAGTGGCGAAACGACTTCAACAGCAACGAGAAGAAGCAGAAAAGCGTCAGAAGGAATTTGAAGAAAAAAGAAGAAAAGAGGCTGAGCGGCAGCAGGAGGAGAAGCATCAGAGAGAAGAAGATTTTAAGCGGAATATGGAATCAAATTTTTCACAGCAGGAAACGCAAGTTAGAGATGCAGCAGGAAACCGCTGGATTAAATGTGAATTTTGTGGAAAGATTGCGATGGAAAGTGAGTTTAACACTTATGGCGGAGCAGGGCACATTAATTTAGGAACTTGCAAGGAATGTTCTACAAATAATCCGGCTGTTAAACAAAGAGCTGAAGAGCAAACAGCAAAATTGAGGAGCAAGTATGATCCGAATGTATGTCCGGAGTGCGGGGGAAGACTTCGCGAGAGAAGTGGACCGTATGGGCGCTTCGTGGGATGTAGTAATTATCCAACTTGCCGGTATAATAGAAAAATGCGTAATTAAGGCAACGAAGGTCACTAGCGTAGTGCTAGCGGCCTTCTTCATTTTTTCGCTTGTTATATTCACTGGATTTTTTGCGTTTTCGCACAACCTGGCATTCATCCTTGTTGCAATATTTCCGATTATGGGATCTAGGGATATAATCGCCGCAGTTTAATTTTTTGATTGCATAATCATTATCTTCGGTAGGCTGGAAGTCATCGAAGTAAGCGGAGTTTTTAAAGTCGATGAATAAAGTATCTTCTGTAATAAATTTGGAAAATACAAACCATCCAATATCAAATACGGAGTCTACGACAAGTGTGTGGTGTGGCAGCATGGTTTCTCTGTTGATTCTTACTTGAAGTGTCTGTGGCTTAAAGTCTTTTACCAGTAGCTGGATAAATTTGTCGTAGTCAGCAGCCACATTTCAGAATTAGAAGAAGGAGAAAATGGTAAAAAATTTGATTTTTTAGTAAAGCCACGTGCGATTGTTATGGGAAGGAATATAGAGCAAAATTTAGATCTTAGAGATAGGGTACGGGAGTACTCTAGCAAGAGTGGAATCAGATTACTAAAAGCACAAGATATTAAGAAGTAATGCGGTAAGGTTAAATTT
>OGDF01007186.1_pt1 | contig 10585 bp, 6 predicted proteins | sample 1570141 | NCBI WGS metagenome assembly OGDF01 (sample SAMEA4370581, study PRJEB24528) | human gut metagenome | reverse complement strand
ACTCCGCAAAGATGGCGGACAGCGTCTGCCGGGGGATGGCGGTATCCTGATTGAAGGCGCGCAGCATCAGCACCTGATAGCACGGCTTGGTGAAGGACATGCCCAGCGCTTCCGCCTCTATATTATAGGAAGCGAAAGAGTCGAATTTGCCCTTGAGCAGCGAAAACAGCAGCGAATCCTTCAGCGCCTGCCCGTCGGGGGAGGTCATCAGCTGACTGCGCATGTGGTTGTTCTGCTCGGCGAGGGAGGCAATCGCATCCTTCAGCGACTCCAAATCATCCGCATCCGACCGCCCCAGCGATTCGGTCAGCTCCTGTATCGGGCGGTAATTCACCTTCATCGCATAGTGGATGACCAGCGTGCCCGCCGCCAGCACCACCAGCAGGAACAGCGCCAGCATCGCCTGTGCGCGGTAGAGCGGCGCAAGCGTCTCGCTCGCGGGGAGGAAGAAGTAGTACGTCCAGTTCAGGACAGAGGACGGCTCGCGGTAGATGAGGTAATTCGTGCCGTGCAGGCGGATGGTGCTGATGCCGTCGGTCAGCGGCGCATCCAGTGCCATCGTCGATACGACGACCTGCCCGCTGCTGTCCAGTATCGCGCCCTGCTGGCTGGGGGCGCTCTCCGGCGAGAGGAAGGACAGGAAGTGCCGCTCCTGCACGAAGAAAATCAGGACGCTGTTTTGCAGGCGCGAAAAGACCGACGGCGTGTTGATGAACGCCAGATAGCGTTCCGCGCTGCCGCTCCGCTGTGCCGTGCGGATGATGCGGCGGCTGCTGTCGGCAAGGCTGCTCGCCACGGGGTCGCCTTCCGGGAAGGAGAAGATGCGGTCGAAGAACAGCGCGGCGGAGTACACGGCAGTGGAGGTGTACACCATCTTGGCGTCCGCGTCCGCCAGCGCCATTTCGGAAATCAGGGTGGAGGGGGCAAGCAGATTCTTGAACTCGTTCACCAGCCGCAGGTCGCGCACGGGGCTGGGCGCTTCTAAATAATAGGAAAAGAAATTCTGATTGACTGTCGAAATCTGGTACTCGATGTCGTAAATCTGCTGGAGGTCGCTGTCCATCTCCTGCACGCTCTGCTGCACGAGCGCGCGGTGGTTGTCCTCCAGATTCGTCCGCAGCTGCCGGATGAAGAACACCTGCGACACGAAAACGAGGGCGATGATGGCGGTCAGCAGCAGCGCGCCATAGGATGCCAGATACTTATAGTACGTCTTGGAATGATGCCCGAACATGTTCCCTTCTCCTCCCAGTCACATGGGTTTATTCTATCACAAACCCACCATTTTTTCAAGGAAAGAGGGGGCAAAACGCAAATACTGCATATAAAAAGGGGGCATCTACAATTTTTTAGGTGGTGATTTTGTGTCCTGCATGGGAAAATGACGACCGAAAAACACAAAAACCATCATTTTGAAGATTGAAAACCGCCGCCGCCTGTGAGAGAATACGCTTGAAACAAATCCCCCCGAAAATGACGGCGGTGTGCAGCGGGGCACGCCGAAGAGGAGGAAAAACCAAGTGAAGCGTAGCATCGTGCTGTCTCTGATTCTGGCGATTTGCTGCTTATTGCCATTCACCGCGTCGGCAGAGGAATGGTCGGATTTCTTCGCGCTGAACGAGGAAACCGCTATCGGCTATGACGAGGCGCTGATATCGTATCAGGATACCCCGAACGCGCCGGCAGGTACGCGGATTGAACTGCTGCCCAGCGCGGCGACTTTGTCGGGGGATGCGGTGCTTGCGCAGGAGGCCATCATCACCGGCGACGGCGAAAGCACGGCGGTCTGGACGGTGGATGTGCCCGTGACTGGACTGTACGAATTGGAAATCACCTACTTCGCGCAGGACGGCAACGAGGCGAAAGTGCAGCGCCGCTTGACCATCGACGGCATCGTGCCGTATGAGGAAGCGAACAACATCTGCTTATACCGCCGCTTTGTGGAGCGGGCGAGCGAAATCGGCCGCAAGAACTCCATCGACGATGAAGTGTGGGCGCGGCAGGATGAAATCCACCTCTGGCAGACCGTCCGCGCGGCGGATGGGCAGGGTGTGTATGTTGACCCGCTCAAATTCTGCCTGACGGCGGGCCGCCACGAGATTTCCCTACATTATGTGGACCAGCCGGTGACACTGGGCACGCTGGCGCTGGTCGCCCCGGCGGCTCATCCGACTTACGCGGAAGCGGCGGCGGGCTACGCGGCGCAGGGACTGAAAGCGGCGGACAAGGACGTGCAAATCAAGTTTCAGGCGGAAAACAGCGCGTGGCGCAGTGAGAACGTCATCCGCCGCGAATCCGATGCCGACCCGATGACCGAGCCGCGTTCCGGCGCGAACCGCGTGCTGAATGTGATGGGCGGCTGGCGCTGGCGGCTGGGGAATGCGGCGGTCGCGTGGGATTTCGATGTGCCGGAGGACGGGCTGTACGCCATCACCCTGAAGGTGCAGCAGAACAACGACGCGGGGATGCCCTCCTATCGGCAGATTATGGTGGACGGCGAAATTCCCTTCGACGAGCTGCGGCTGTACTCCTTCCCGTACAGCGACCAGTGGTATGCCGAGACGCTGCACGGCGCGGACGGGGAACCGTACCTCTTCCACCTGACGAAGGGCACGCACACGCTGACGATGACCGTGAAGCTGGGGGCGATTGGCGAAATCATGACGCGCACGGAGGCGGACACCGCGTATCTCAGCGAGATTCACCGCGAAATCGTCAAAATCACGGGCACTGACCCCGACTACAACTACGAATACGACCTCTACCGCACGATGCCGGGGCTGTCCGATCAGCTGCTGCATCTCGTCGACCGCTTGCAGGAAAGCGCCGACTTGCTGGCTTCCATCTCCAACGAAACGACCTCGATGGAGAGCAACTATCGCCAAATCATCGACCAAATGCGCTTCTTCGCGGAGGATGTTGACCGCATCCCGCGCGCGCTCAGCGACATGGACAACGCGCAGTCCAACCTCGGCACGTACATTTCGTCCATTGAGAAGTGCCCGCTGGCGGTGGACTACATCGTCGTGCACGCGCCGGAAGCAAAGGTGGAAATCACCACGTCGAACTTCTTCCAGCGCATGGGCGTGACGGTGGAAAACTTCCTCGCGTCCTTCTACAAGGATTACGATTCCGTCGGGCTGATTGTGGATGAAAACGCGCCGGATGAGGCGGAAAAAACGGTGCTGGATGTGTGGATTGGCCGCGGCACGGAGTGGGGCGAAATTCTGAAGGAATTGGCAGACGAGGACTTCACGCCAAAGACGGGCATCGTCGTCAACCTGCATGTGCTGCCGTCCGGGCAGCTGGCGACGGGGTCAGTCAACACCATTCTGCTCAGCGTGACCTCCGGCACAGCGCCGGACGTGGCGCTCTCGGTGGACTACAACCTGCCCGGCGAGTTCGCCTTCCGCGAAGCCGTGGTGGATTTGACCCAATTCGACGATTTTGAGGAGGTCGCGAGCCAGTTCTACGAATCGAGCCTCGTGCCCTACACCTACCGCGGCGGCGTGTACGCCCTGCCGGAGACGATGGACTTCACCGTCATGATTTACCGGCAGGACGTGATGCGCGAGCTGGGCATCGACCTGCCCGAAACGTGGACGGATTTGTACCAGCGCGTGCTGCCCCGGCTGTACGAGAACAACATGAGCTTCTCCCTGCCGGTGGACACGTCGGTATCTTCCAACTCGCCCGGTGCGCTGCGCGGCTTCACGATGCTGCTGCTGCAAATGGGCGGCGAATACTACAACGGCGACGGCGAATCCTCCGCGCTGGACACGCCTGAAGCCTACAAGGCGTTCAAATTCTGGACGGACATGTACGCCAACTACGGCATTGACGCGGAAAGCAACTTCTTCACCCGCATCCGCACGGGCACGATGCCCATCGGCATCAGCAACTACACGGGCTACTTGCAGCTGCTCACCAGCGCGCCGGAGCTCTACGGCCGCTGGTCGATTGCGCCCGTCCCCGGCACGGTGCAGGCGGACAGCACAGTCAGCCACGCGGTGGGCACAACGGCATCCACGGCGGGGGTCATCCTCAGCCAGTCGGACAAGCAGGAGGCGGCGTGGACATTCCTGAAGTGGTGGATGAGCGCGGAAACGCAGACGCGCTACGGGCGTGAATTGGAAGCAATCCTCGGCACGGGCGCGCGCTGGAACACCGCGAACGTTGAATCCTTCTTCTCGCTCCCGTGGGATGCCCGCCATGCGCAGATTATCAAGGCGCAGATGGAGAGCGCCCGCGAGCAGATGATTGTGCCCGGCGGCTACTTCACGGGCCGGCACATCATCAACGCATGGAACAGCGTGGTGGTGAACAACAAGGATGCCCGCGACATGCTGGAGAAGGCGGTCAAGGACATCAACAAGGAACTGAACAACAAGCGCAAGGAATTTGGATTGGATAATTAAGGAGGATAGCCCGTGACTGCCATCTGCCAGAAGAAAAACAAAGGGATGCGTGCGTGGCTGCGCAAAAATGCGGTCGGCTACGCCTTCCTGATGCCGTTCCTCGTTCTGTTTGCGATTTTCGTCATCGTGCCGGTCGGCGTGGCGATGTACTACTCGCTGACGAACTACAACATGATTCAAGCGCCCAAGTTCGTGGGCTTAAGCAACTACGCACAGCTGATTCTGGACGACGACGTGTTCCTGATTTCGCTCAAGAACACGCTGCTGCTGGCGGTCGTCACCGGGCCGCTGGGGTACTTCGCCTCCTTCCTCATGGCGTGGATTATCACGCTGGTGAAGAAGGGGCGCGGCTTCTTCTCGATGGCGTTCTACGCGCCGTCGCTCACCTCCGGCGTGGCAATGTCCACCATTTGGCTGATTCTCTTCTCCGGCGACCGCTACGGCTACATCAACAACCTGCTCCTGCGCCTCGGCATCATCATGGAGCCGATTCTGTGGACGAAGGATGCGGATTACGTCCTGCCAGTCATCATGATTATCACCATTTGGATGAGCATGGGCAACGGCTTCCTGTCCTTCCTCGCGGGCTTCCAGAACATTGACCCGTCGATGTACGAGGCGGGGCGCGTGGACGGCATCAAGAACAAGTTTCAGGAGCTGCGGCTGATTACTATTCCGCTGATGAAGCCGCAGATGCTCTTCGGTGCCATCAACTCCATCGTGGGCGCGTTCGCCGTGTTTGACGTAGCGACGGCGGTGGCGGGTATGCCCAGCCCAAACTACGCCGCGCACACCATCGTCGCCCACCTGTACGATTACGCCTTCACCCGCTTCAACATGGGCTATGCATCCTCCGTGGCAATGGTGCTGTTCCTCATCACCTTCTTCCTCGGTCGGCTGTGCATGCGCCTGTTCCACGACGAAACGTAAGAAAGGAGGGCTGGCAACATGTCGACGGTATCCCTCAAAATCAGCAGAAAGCGCATTCGGATGCATCGGCCTTCCTTCTCGCGGGTGATGCTGTACATCTTCCTCTGCCTGATGGTGGTGGTCTGCGCGCTGCCGCTGTTCGCAATGGTCTGCCGCGCGCTGATGCCGCTGGATGAACTCTACCTCTATCCGCCGCGCCTCATCGTGCAGAAGCCGACGCTGCGCAATTTCTCGGATTTGCTGACTTCGCTTTCCTCCTCCACCGTGCCGTTTACGCGCTACATCTTCAACAGCCTGTTCACCACTGTTGCGACGGTGCTCGCGTCGATTCTGGTGTGCTGTCTGGGTGCATACGGGCTGGTGAAGCACCGTCCGGCGGGGTCGAACATCATCTTCGGCATCGTGGTGGCGGCGCTGTCCTTCTCCACCCACGTCACGACGATTCCCAACTACTTGGTCGTCAACAAACTGGGGCTCGTGAACACCTGCTGGGCGCTGATTATCCCCAAAATCGCCGTGGCGTACAACTTCTTTCTGGTCAAGCAGTTCTGCGAGCAGCTGCCGGACTCCATTCTGGAAGCGGCGCGCATCGACGGCGCACGCGAGCTGCACATCTTCTGGAAGATTGCCATGCCGCTGCTCAAGCCCGCATGGACGACCTTGGCGGTGTTCTCCTTCGTCAGCAACTGGAATGACTACTTCTCGCCCCTCATCTTCATTCAGTCCAACGCGCTGAAGACGCTGCCGCTGGCGCTGCAAACCATGTCGGGCGGCGCGGGCGTGGTGGCGCGCGCGGGCACGGTGGGCGCGGCGACGTTCCTGACCACGCTGCCGTCGATTCTCGTGTTCGCCATCATGCGCGGCAAGGTGATGGAAACCATGTCCTATTCGGGCATCAAGTCGTAAGGGAGGCAAACGATGATGAAACGATTCTGCGCATGTCTCCTGACGGCACTGCTGATGATGTCAAACGCCTTTGCGGCGGTTGGGGTCGATGCCTTCGTCGCCGACAAGGACGAGAATTATATCCCGATTCCGGCAGCGTACGAGGTGTACACGACGTTCAAGAACCTTGATGACTACGGCTTCATGAATCACCCGGAGGACATTTTCATCGGCAAGGACAACCTGCTCTACGTCGCGGACACGGAGAACAACCGCGTGCTGGTGATGAACCGCGAAGGCGTGGTGCTGGAGGAAATCACCGAAGCGTGCGGCAAGAAGCTCTCCAAGCCGCGCGGCGTGTACGTCGGCGACGACCTGTCCATCTGGATTGCCGACACGGGCAATCTGCGCTTGGCGACGCTGAACGCCGACCGCACCGACCGCAAGGCGTATGGCAAGCCTGATTCGGCGCTGCTGGAAAACAGCTTCACCTTCGACGTGCAGAAGCTGTTCGTCGCCAACACGGGGTACATCTACGTCCTCAAGGGCGCGAACCTGATTGCCATCGACGAGGCGAACAACTTCCGCGGCTACCTCGGCGCGGACGACGTGGGCTTCTCGCTCTCGCGCACGCTCATCCGCATGTTCGGCTCAAAATCGCAGATTGAGCGCACGGTGAAGCAGGAGCCTGCGAGCTACTCCAACTTCTACATCGGCACGGACAACATGATTTACGGCATCCTGTCCAACAAGGAAACCGCGCAGATTCGCAAGCTGAACTCCGTCGGCAACAACACCTACGAGACGAAGAAATACGGCTTCACCTTGGAGGACAAGGAAGGCAAGCCGCTCCACCCGACGATGGCGGACATCACGGTGGAGGACAACGGCATCATCACCGTGGTTGACCGTATCACGGGGCTGATTTACCAGTACGACCAAGAAGGCAACCTGCTGTGCACCTTCGGCGGCATCGGCACGGTTGGCGGGCTGTTCCAGATTCCCGTGTCCATCGACCATGACAGCGAGGGCTTCCTGTATGTGCTGGACTACAACACGGGGTCTATCACCGTGTTCAAACCGACGCACTTCATCAAGCTCATCCATCAGGCGGTGACGCTGCACGGCGAAGGCCGCTATGCCGAGGCGCTGGACTACTGGCAGCAGGCGCTGGAAATCGACAGCAACTACGCGCTGGCGCATCAGGGCGTGGCGAAGGTGATGGGCAAGCAGGAGAACTGGGAGGACGCGCTGGCATCCTACTATCTGGCGGATGACAAGGAGGGCTACTCCGAGGCGTTCGCGGAATACCGGCACGAGACGTTCCGGCAGCACTTTGTGCCGATTGTGCTGGGCATTGCCGTGGGCGCGCTGCTGCTGGTGAAGCTGCTTGGCTTCCTCAAGAAGAAAGCCGACCAGTGGGCGGACGATGTGCAGATGGGAAGGGGACTGTGAACCATGAAGAGCCTGAAGCTGTGCCTGATGACCCTCTACCACCCCATTGTTGTGACGGAGCACATCAAGCGCCACCGCGGCGAAAAGAAAAACTGGCTGCCGGTGATTGTCCTGCTCGTGCTGACGCTGGCGGTGCGCATCCTGTCCATCTACGGCACACACTATCCGCTGGCATCGGTGTCCGTGCGCAAGGCGAACCTGCTGCTGGAGTGCGGCAAGCTGTTTGTGCCCGTGCTGACGTGGGTGCTGGCAAGCTACATGATGACCACGATTTTGGACGGCGAAACGCTGCTTTCCGAAACGCTGCTGTTTTCCGCCTACGCGCTCACACCCTACATCGTCTTTACGCCGATATTGACGCTTTTGTCCCGCATCATGGACGGCAGCCAAATAGGGCTGTTCGCGACGCTGGAGGTCGGCGTGCTGGCGTGGGTCGTGCTGCTGATGATACTCGCGCTCAAGGAAATGAACGGCTACTCCGTCGGCAAAACAGTGCTGATGATTTTCCTCTCCCTCTTCACGATGGTGATGATTTGGGCGATGGTGGTGCTGCTGTTCACCATTGCATCCCAGTTTGTGGGGATGATTCGCGAAATGTTCTACGAAGTGATTTACAGGATTGACTGAATCAGGAGGCAGAAAATGAAAAAACGGATGCTTGTATGCCTGCTGATGATGCTGCTGGCAGTATTCAGCGTCGCGGCGGCGGAAGAGACGCGCATCCCCGTGGCGGAAAACGACCGCTTGGCGCTGTCCCTCTCGGTGGATTTGTGCGGCTTTGAGGTGCTGGATAAGCAGACGGGGGTCACATGGTCATCCAGCATGAATGACCCGACGTTCACCGGCAAGCTGGCGGGGCTGAACCAGAAGAAAGCGAACTCGCTGCTGACGGTCAACGTCACGAACCTCGCCAAGGGCGCAGGCTCGATTACCAACGCCGTGCTGCTGAACGAATCGCAGCTGGGCGCAAGCTACGACCTTGTGGAGAACGGCGTCATCCTCCACTACGATTTGGCGACGACGGGCGTTGCGCTGGATGTGGAGGTGCTGCTGGAGGACGAAAGCGTGCTGGTGCGCGTGCCGTACGAGAGAATCAACTGCTATGCGGATTTCTCCATCGTCTCCATCGACATGATGCCGTACCTCTGCGCCGGTTCGGACAACGCGGACGGCTTCCTGTTCTACCCGGACGGATGCGGCGCAATCCTGAAATTCGACGACTACGCGCATTTCAAGGAGCTGTCGCAGTACTTCAGCATCTACGGAAACGTCGAAAAATCGCAGCAGATGCTGGATTTCTACGATCAGGAGCAGCCGACGGTCATGATGCCCGTCTACGGCATTTCCATCGGCGGAAACGCGATGCTGGCGGTGGTGGAGGAGGGCGCGGAGAGCACCCGAATTTCCGTCAGCCCGTCCACCAAGATTGTGGCGGTCAATACCGTGTGCGCGAACTTCCAGTACCGCCGCGGATTTGATGACATGCGCGTGACGAGCCGCTCCATCAAGACCTACGACAAGAACGCGATGCCGGTGGATTACGCCGTGCGCCTGCTGTTCCTGCCGGAAGGGAAGGACACCTACTCGGATATGGCGGTCACCTACCGCGATTACCTAATGCAGCGCGGCCTGACCGCCGACGTGGGCGAGCAGACCATCGCGATTGACCTGTTCCTCTCCGCGCCGGAAAAAGGGCTGCTGTTTGACACCCAGCGCACCGTGACCAACTTGGCGCAGGTGGGCGAAATCATCGATATTTTCGCGGAAGCTGACGTGAAGCAGGTCAAGTATGCCCTGAAGGGCTGGACGAAGGGCGGCTACGGGCACTGGCCGGACGCGCTGCCGGTGGAACGCAGTGTTGGCAAGAACAGCGACCTGACCGCGCTGGCGCAGAAAACGGCGGAATTGGGGTCGACGCTCTCGCTGACGGCGAATTTCGTCGAGGCGGACACGGACACCCGCAGCTATTCCAAGCGCAACGACGTGGTGTACCTCTCCAACTACGCCATCCTGACCGACCCGGACGAGGAAACGTTCATCCTCAGCCCGGAGGTCATTCGCGAAAAGTACGAAGCCTTTGCCAAGGAAGCCGAAAAGCTGTCCGTCAGCGGGCTTCGGCTGGAGCGCGTGGGGCAGTACATTCCGTTCAACTACAACCGCGGGCATGTGTGGACGACCGAGCAGACGCTTGAAGCCTATCAGCAGATGCTGGCGGACGCAAGGGCGAGTCTGGGCGAGGTGAGCGTGCAGGGAGGGGCGATTTGGGCAGCGCCGTATGCGGATTTGCTGACCGAAGTGCCCTACAAGGACAGCGGCTTCCAGTTCACGACCGAGGCCGTGCCGTTCTACCAGCTGGTGATGCACGGCGTGCGCGCGTACACCGCCACACCCGGCAACCTCTCCAGCGACTTAGACCGCGAGATGCTCCGCTGGGTGGAAATGGGCTACATGCCGTATTTCGAGCTGACGTGGAGCAGCACCGAAGAGCTGATGTACACGGACTATCAGAGCCTGTTCACAGCGCAGTACAGCGCGTGGCTGGACAAGGTATCCGCAATTGCCGCGGATTTTGCGGATGGCGACCTGCACAACCTGCGCACCGCGCAGATGATGGAGCACACGAAGATTTCCAGCGACCTCATCCGCGTGCGGTACGACAACGGGATGCAGGTGTACGTCAATTACGCTGACCACGACCAGCAGGCGGACGGCTTGACCATCCCCGCAATGGGCTATCTGGTGACGAAGGAGGGAGCGCAGTGAATCACGGTGCAAAAGCAGGCGGGTGGCAGCGCGCCGGACGGCGGGCTTTCTGGTCCTGGGACGCTGGGGGGCCTTTGAGGGCAAAGCCGCCTGCAGCTGCTCTGCCTGTCGCTGCTGCTCTTTTCTGTACTGCT
>OGDF01007181.1_pt1 | contig 10591 bp, 8 predicted proteins | sample 1570141 | NCBI WGS metagenome assembly OGDF01 (sample SAMEA4370581, study PRJEB24528) | human gut metagenome | reverse complement strand
CACGCTTGTAAGCTCTTTTCCATCGCGGTCTACATATGGAATTTCGACACCTCTGGCATCGACCATCGTTGCCGCGTACCAGGTATTGTGATTATTTCCGGTGCCATAAGCTGGAAAGCTTCGTCCGGCAGCTGAATACTCAGCACGGACAGATTTTTCCATCATAGTAAATTCAATTCCGCTTCGCCAGCCCATTGCATGACCGCTTCCGATGCTCTGGAATGGACGAAATTCGCACAGACCAGGCTGATCTGCGTCAAACAGCCATACTCTGGCAGGACGGGACATAGCGAGAACAGTTGATTTTGCGCGCAGAATATAAAATTTGCAGGTATGCACATCCATAGCGCAGGCTCCGGCACCGTGCTTTTTGCCATTTACAAAAGAGGTCAGAAGGGCAGTAGCTTCTGTATGTTCAAGAAGTTTTACACCGAGACGCTTTAACTCTTTATACAGAGAAGGCTTAAAGGTTGAACCCCACACGCGCAGCGTAAACTTATTCTTGTAGTCATAGGCAAACATCAGCTTTGTCTTTTCATCGCGAAAAGCTGCACCCTCAAATTCATTTTTTGTATCACGTATCTTGCCGCCAAATGATTCCATATCAAGCATACGGTCATATCCCTCGCGGCACTCAATATAGTGTGCAATTCCGTTGCTGTAGTAGTCCTGCTCATTGACATAGGCCCAGGCAATTTCCTCAGGTGTTACACCAGAGCAGGGATTTGTGCAGGCAGATTCCCAGTGGTCAAAGCCAGTTCCGGCAGAGCCGCTTCTTTCAACAGCACCTTTTTCAACTAAGATTACAGACTGACCGCGTCTGGCAGCGGCGATAGCAGCATAGCAGCCTGCGAGTCCGCCGCCAAGAACAAGAACGTCGCAGTTAAGCTTTTCTGTGATACCTGTTTCATTGGCATACGGCCAAGAAGTGTTATGTATCATAACGCTTGTTCCCCCTTAAATCAGAATTGAAATTCATATTTTGAAAATGCAGTACAAAGACGAATGCCAGACTCCGCATCTTCCTTTGAGATAACGCTGCTGCTGCAGTGAGCGTAACGAGTGACAACGGAAATACCGCCGGCGCGAACGCCAAAGTTTGAAAGATTCATACTGGAGGCATCGCAGCCGCCTTTATCAATGACCTCATACTGGAATGGAATATCTTTATGACGGCAACACTGCTCCATGGCAGCAACGACATCCTCATCACACAGAACAGATGGATCTGCAACCTTGATGCCGATTCCTTCGCCGATTGCATTGCTTCCAGTCAGATCACACGGATAATCATGTGCCGGGGTAACGTCAACAGCGATGCCAATATCTGGTTTAATAAAGGCAGCAGTTGTCTTAGAGCCGCGGCAGCCAACCTCCTCCTGAACGGTAAATACATAATAAATGTCATTAGGATAAGTTCCGTCATTTTCACGAAGTGCTTCAATTAACTGAAAGCAGCCAACTCTATCATCAAATGTTTTTGAGCAGACAAGATCATTTGCAAGTGGAAGATATTCGCCGCAATAGCCGCATACAGAACCAACATGGACATATTTAAGTGCATCCTCTTTGGATTTGGCACCGATATCAATAAATAGTGCATTAGGATCATTGTGTGCATCCTCAATATTTTTCATGCTGCTGACGACACCATAGATGCCATTTCTAAAAACGACTCTTGTGTTGTAAGCAGAAGCAGTCCAGTTCCAACCGACATTGCATACTAAAAGACGTCCATCATCCTCAATTTTCTTTACCATGAAGCCAATTTCATCCATGTGAGCGGCAAACATGATTTTCTTGGAGTGTGGTCCACCTTTGCCTTTTTTAACGGCAATCAGACTGCCGAGCGGATCAACAATCAGTTCATCTGCGTATGGACGCACCTCCTGTTCAATCAATTCGCGTACCTTTTTTTCGTATCCGGCGATGCCCTGAGTTTGGGTTAAGCGGATTAGAAGTTCTTCATTTCGCATCGCGAGTACCTCCTCATTTTTGACTGATACACATATTTGTGCAAGCCTATACAGATTTTATCACCTTAAAAAATGAAATTCAATATGTGATTATCTAGTTTGATTTTTTTTATAAATTAGTGCAAGCCCCTTAAGCATTAAGTCAGGATCGTAGGAAATAGTTTCCTCACAGTACGGAAGGATTGCTGGTGCGATACCACCTGTGGCTACTACAATAGCATTTTCGCCAATTTCTTTTTTGATGCGGCGAATCATGCCGTCAATCATTGCAGCGTTGCCAAAGAGGGAACCGCTTTTCATGCAGTCAATTGTATTGCTGCCTATCACGTGCTTTGGCGCCTCTAAACTGATAAAAGGAAGCTGAGATGTCTGAGATGATAGCGAGTTTAGTGCGACAGCGGCACCAGGGGCAATTGCACCGCCTATATACTGGCGCTTATCATTTATAACAGAAAAAGTTGTTGCAGTTCCCATATCAATAATAATAGAAGGAACTGGATAAGCAGCTATAGCGGCAACGGCTGTCACCACAAGATCGCTGCCAAGCTGGGTTGGATTATCAATACGAATAGAAAGACCTGTTTTTACGCCAGGTCCGACAATCAGCGGTTCTTTAGGAATTAATTTTGTCAGTGCTGTCTTTACAATATTCGATAAAGGTGGAACGACAGATGAGATAATGCTGCCTTCCACCTGTGCGCGTGAAATAGAGTGAAGTTCAAAAATAAGCTTAAAATCAATAGCATATTCGAGTTCTGTCTTATCGGTACGTGTAGAGAGGCGTTCTGTAAATAAAACGTGATCAGCTTCAATTCCTCCAACTACAATATTTGTATTTCCAATATCAACTGCAATAATCATAACAATCTGCCTTTCTGTGAGAACAACATTATGCAGAAAGAATATCATGATAAAACAGGAAAAACAAGTATCATTTTGGGTATAATAAAGAAAAAAAGGAGCTGTTTTCATGGAAAATAATAAGAGAAAAACAAAGCCTGATTGGAATAAGCTGACAGCAGAAGATCTGCAGAAGCTTGAAATTGCAGAGGAGATAGGTGTGATTGACAAAATCTATGCAGGCGGATATGGAAATCTTACATCAAAAGAATCGGGAAAAATCGGAGGGATTCTCGCTGCCAGAAACAAAGCAAAGAAGAAGTAAAGAAACAGGTTGAAAGAAAGTGCGGAATCCATTATACTAAAAGTATAGAGATTATTATGAAGAAATGGAGGATTCAAAATGGATCACGCAAAGCTGTTAAATAAAGTAGACCACACATTGTTGGCACAGGGAGCAACATGGGAGGAAATTCGTCAGATTTGTGACGATGCTATCCGTTTTAAGACAGCATCCGTATGTATTCCGCCGTCCTACGTAAAGCAGGCAAAGGGTTATGTAGGCGATAGAATGAAGATTTGTACCGTAATCGGTTTCCCGAATGGCTATAACACTACAGCTGTAAAGGAGTTCGAGACAAGAGACGCAATCGCAAATGGTGCAGATGAGATTGATATGGTAATCAATATTGGATGGGTAAAGGACGGCAGATATGATCTTGTTGAAGAAGAAATCCGCTGCATTAAGGCTGCATGCGGTGACAAGATTTTAAAGGTTATCATTGAGACTTGTCTTTTGACAGATACAGAGAAGATTCGTATGTGCGAAGTAGTAACTGCGGCAAAGGCAGATTTTATTAAGACATCTACAGGATTCTCCAAGGCAGGTGCAACATTTGATGATATCGCACTTTTTGCTTCACATGTAGGTGAGAATGTGCAGATTAAGGCAGCCGGCGGAATTTCATCCTTTGCAGATGCAGATGAGTTTGTAAAGCTTGGCGCTGACAGACTTGGAACAAGCCGTCTTGTAAAGATTGAAAAACAGCAGTAATAGCAGGAATCGGTAAATCAATTCATGGCAAAAGACATGAATTTGAACACGAGAAAAATTTGATTTTATAAGAGATAAGAGGTGGTCTGCACAGGTTGCAGGCCACTTTTCGTTTCCGAGGGGCTTTTCGTAACCCCACCTGTGAACTGTGACGGTTTAATTAAATCTTTCTAAAATAAACAGTCAACGAATTGACGCAGAAAAATCAAGGGAATATAATGAAAGTCGCATTGTTAAAAACGCGAGAAACAATTGTTTCACATTCAAAAAAGAAAAGGAGAACAACGTGCTTCAGTTAAAAAACATTGTGAAAACGTATGTAGCAGGAGACACCAAACAAGATGCGTTAAAGGGCGTTAGCATGAACTTTCGCGAAAACGAATTCGTGTCGATTCTTGGACAGAGCGGTTCGGGAAAGACAACGTTGCTTAACATTATCGGCGGTCTCGATCGTTATACGAGTGGTGATCTGATCATTAATGGCGTATCCACGAGCAAGTATAAGGATGCCGACTGGGATTATTATCGCAATCATTCGATTGGTTTTGTCTTCCAAAGCTACAATTTGATTCCGCACCAGAGCGTGCTGTCAAATGTTGAGTTGGCATTGACTTTGGCTGGCATTTCCAAGAAGGAGCGCCGTGCGAGAGCGATTGAGGTGTTAAAGAAGGTAGGCTTGGCGGATCATATTCATAAGCGTCCAAATCAGATGTCCGGAGGCCAGATGCAGCGTGTAGCGATTGCGCGTGCGCTGATCAACAATCCAGACATTCTGCTTGCCGATGAGCCGACGGGCGCACTCGATTCAGAGACGAGTGTACAGATCATGGAGCTGTTAAAGGAAATCGCAAAGGATAAGCTTGTCATCATGGTAACTCATAATCCAGAGCTGGCGGCAAAATATTCCACCCGAATTATCCGCGTGCTGGACGGCCGCATCGTGGATGACACCGATCCGTACAACGTGCCGGATCAGATCAGTGTGACCCCGCAGAAGCGAAAGAAGATTTCCATGTCGATGGGAACCGCAGTGTCCCTTAGTTTTAACAATTTAAAAACGAAGAAGGGACGTACACTGCTCACGGCATTTGCGGGTAGCATTGGAATCATCGGCATTGCACTGATTTTGTCGCTGTCGACCGGTATTCAGGACTATGTAAACGATTTACAGCGCGATACGCTTTCCTCCTATCCGGTTTCGATTGCGAAGGAAGAATCCCCACTTGCGAGCATTCTGACGGCAGCAATGCCGCAGGAGGATGGAGACAATGCAGACAAAAAGGAAAATACGGTTTATTCCAACAGCCGTATGGGTCAGATGTTCAATGCAATGTTTGCATCCGATAGTGATACAAATAATTTGACAAAGTTTAAGGCCTATCTGGAAGAAAAAATGGCAGAGGAGCCTGAGAAAAAAGACAGCGATGTATTAAAAGATCATGTGGAAACCATTCAGTATCAGTACGATGTGGCACTCAATACCTATATTGAGACCGAGGATGGCTATCGCAGTACGGATATGACCTCTGTTTTTATGAATGGAATGACTAGTTCATCGTCAACAGGAAGCGACTCCTCGGAGAATTCCATGGCATCCATGATGGGTATGTCTTCGTCCTCGATGTCTCAGATGAGCAGCAGTATGATGAGTCTGTGGTCCGAACTTCTTCCGGGAAATGACGGTGAGTTGATTTCAGATATGGTGTATGACCAGTATGATCTTGAGGCTGGAAGGTGGCCAGAGGCAGCCAATGAGCTTGTATTAATTATGTCAGACCAAAACGAGATCACAGATGTTGCTTTCTATGCGCTTGGATTGATGAGCGATGAAGAGGTCACAGATATGATGAAGGCGGTCATGAAGTCAGAGACGTTAAGCACAAAGCAGCGTGAGATTTCCTATGATGATATTTTAGAAACAACCTTTAAGCTGATCTTAAATCCAGATTATTACACAAAGGAAGCAAATGGAACCTGGAGTTACATCGGTGACGATAAAGATTCTATGAATCTGGTAATTGATCATGGTTATGATTTGAAGATTGTCGGTATTATTAAGCCAAATCCAGATGCAGCTGTAACCTCTGCAACAGGAAGCTTTGGCTACACCTCTGCACTGACTCAATATGTGATTGAGCAGACAAATAACAGCGAGCTTGTAAAAGAGCAGAAGCTTCCAGAAAATGAAAATCTCGACCTTCTGACCGGACTTCCATTTGTCATCACCGAGGAGAACGATACGACTGATGAGGAGAAGGCAGAGAAGATCAAGGAATATTTTGCTGGATTAAATGATGTCGAAAAGACAAAGATTTATACGGAAATTCTTTCTGAACCAACGGATGAGGAAATTGAGCAGATGACCTCTATGTATATGAATAATTTCTCTAGTCGTGATGCGATTATTACGTTGGTGGCCAGCACGATGGGCATGGATGAGGAGACCGCGAAATCCTATCTGGAGGATTACAGCGACGAAGAACTTCAGGAAATGCTTCAAAAGCAGCTTGTGCAGATGATAAAGGAAAACAAGTCCGACTCCGCGCAGGCACAGGTACTTCAGATGCGTGTGAATGCGACTGGGCAGGGAGATCTGTTTGGTACAGCAGGATATGCAGCAGTGGCAAAGGCATTTGATGAGCTGATTGACAGTACCGATGATACCACAGTGCTTGCTAAGTATTACGATGAATATATGCCATCAACGGTTTCAGGTTCTACACTTGAGGAAACTTTACAGAAATTATCTGCGGTGGATATCAATTCTCCGTCTGCGATCAATATTTACGCAAAGAGCTTTGACGATAAGGAAAAGATTGCCGATGTGATCACGCAGTACAATGAGACAGCAGAGGAAGATGACCAGATCAGTTATACGGATTATGTGGCACTTTTAATGTCGGGTGTCAATACGATGATAAATGCCGTTTCCTATGGCTTGATTGCATTTGTATCCATATCACTGATTGTTTCTTCCATCATGATTGGAATCATCACGTATATTTCCGTTTTAGAGCGTACCAAGGAGATTGGTATTCTTCGAAGTGTCGGTGCATCAAAGAAGGATATCTCCAGAGTCTTTAATGCAGAGACTGCGATCATTGGTCTGACGGCAGGTCTTATGGGCATTGGCGTTACGTTGTTGCTTAACATTCCAATCAGCATGGTAATTGACAATTTGACAGGAATCGGAAATATTGCAAAGCTTCCAGTCATGGGTGCAGTCATTCTTGTTGCAATTAGTGTGGCACTTACGATGATCGCCGGACTGATTCCGTCAAAGCTTGCTGCAAAGAAGGACCCAGTTATTGCACTTAGAAGTGAGTAAGTTCAAAGTGAATAAAAAGATAGGAACCGATTGACAAAGACCTCTCATAGGACGTATACTAGCAATGTCTTGTAAAAAGACAAATGAGACGTTTCTTGTTTCAGTTTATGGGTTCGTTAGAACAAAATAAATGAGACATTTGACGTTACAATCAGAGGAGGAGAGGTTATGAAAAACAACAGCATTAAAACCGTTGTTGCCGTTGGAATCGGCGCAGCATTGTTTTTTGTACTGGGACGTTTTGTGGCAATTCCAAGCCCGGTTCCAAACACAAATATCAGCTTGCAGTATGCAATGTACGGACCAGTAGCAGGCGGTCTGATCGGATTTATCGGACATGCACTGATCGATTTATCATGGGGCGGCAGCCCGTGGTGGAGCTGGGTAATCACATCCGCATTTGTCGGCGTTGTGATTGGTCTGTTCGCAAAGAAGCTCAATGTACAGGAAGGTGTATTTGACAAGACAAAGACAGCTATCTTCGCAATCGCTAATGTGGCAGCGCATGTGATTGGCTGGGTAGTCGTAGCGCCAGTACTTGATATTTTAATTTACGCAGAGCCTGTAAAAAAGGTATTTGCGCAGGGTGTATTTGCAGCAATCTCCAATACCATCACAGGAGTGATTGTTGGCGGACTGTTAATTGTGGCATATACAAAGACCATTGCAAAGAAAGGTTCTCTCGATAGAGAATAAAACTTTGACAAAGCCTTCTCATTTAGCTGAAAAATTTTCGGCTTGTGAAAAGGCTTTGATTTTTATTGTTTTTATGAGGTGTTTAAATGACGAAGAAAAAGTCCCCTGTTATTTCATTTGAAGATTTTTCATTCCAATATCGGGCACAGAAAAAGCCAACACTGACAGGGATCAATCTGAATATTTATCCGGGAGAAAAGGTACTGATCGCAGGCCCTTCCGGCAGCGGAAAGAGTACGCTGGCAGGCTGCATCAATGGGTTAAACCCATTTTCTAATCCTGGTGAAAGTACAGGCAAGCTGATTGTAGATGGCGTAGATGCGATGCAAAGCAGCATTTTTGAACTGTCAGCTCATGTGGGAACAGTGTTACAGGATCCAGATGGACAATTTATCGGTCTGACGGTAGGTGAGGATATTGCGTTTGCATTAGAAAACAGCTGTACACCTCAGGACAAAATGCATGAAATTACAAAGCATGCGGCAGAGCTTGTTGGCATCGAGCATCATCTGGACTACGCACCGCATGAGCTGTCAGGCGGACAAAAGCAGCGAGTCAGCCTTGCTGGTGTTATGGTCGATGAGGTGAAGATCCTTCTCTTTGATGAGCCGCTTGCTAATCTCGATCCGGCAGCAGGAAAGCAGGCAATTGAACTGATTGATGAGATTCAGAAAAAGACGGATACGACTGTTCTGATTATCGAGCATCGCCTAGAGGATGTACTTTGGAGAAATGTGGATCGCATTGTGCTTGTTAATGATGGTACAATTCTTGCTGATTTGACGCCAGATGAATTGCTTTCAACAAATCTGCTTAGAGATAATGGTATTCGCGAGCCGCTCTATATAACCGCCATGCGTTATGCAGGAATTGATATTACAAAGGAAAAGAAGCCAGCTCATGCCGATTCAGTTGTGTTAGATGAGTCTGATCAAAAAAAACTGCGAAATTGGTTTTCGGCACAGCCATTCTCCCCAAAGGAGCCAGAAGGAGCTCCTCTTTTGGAAGTGAAAAATTTGAGCTTTGGCTACAATAAAGGGCAGCAGACGTTAAAAAATGTCAGTCTTTCTGTGAAAAAAGGCGAGATGGTCAGCATTGTGGGACGAAACGGAGCTGGAAAATCAACCTTTTCTAAGCTGGTATGCGGTTTCGAGGATCCTAATCAGGGAGAGATATTTTTTGAAGGACAAGATCTTTTGAAGGAAAATATTAGAAGCCGTGCTAAGAAGATTGGCTATGTCATGCAAAATCCTAATCAGATGATTTCTAAAACAATGATTTACGATGAAGTCGCGCTTGGCCTTCAGAAGTCTGGAAAGTCCGAGGAAGAGATTCGAGCGAAAGTCGAAGAAACGTTAAAAATTTGTGGTCTGTATCCGTTCCGTAACTGGCCAATTTCGGCACTTAGTTTTGGTCAGAAAAAGCGTGTGACGATCGCAAGCGTTCTTGTGCAGGATCCGAAATTAATTATCCTCGACGAGCCGACAGCGGGACAGGACTTTAAGCACTACACGGAAATTATGGAATTTTTGCGCGGATTAAATGAGCAGGGCGTTACCGTTATCATGATTACACATGATATGCATCTGATGTTAGAGTACACACCAAGAGCGCTTGTATTTTCCGATGGACAGCTGATTGACGATTGCAGGGCATCACAGGTACTGTGCAATCCAGAGCTTGTGGCGCGTGCCGCACTCAAGGAGACGAGTCTTTTTACACTCGCAAATCGCTGTGGCATCACTCCGCCGGAAAGCTTTGTAGAGCGCTTTATTCAGGAAGACAGGGAGGTTCGCAGCCATGGCCGCTAAGACGGTATTAAATTATCTGGAACGCGACAGCGTGATTCATAAAATGACGGGAACGACCAAGCTGGCGTTTTTCCTGCTCTTTACCTTTGCCAGCATGATTACATACAACACCTGGGTATTGCTTGTATTGTTTGCTGTAAGTCTTGCTGCATTTAAGTTAAGCCATATTAAGTACCGCGAAGTGCGCTTCATGATGATTTTCATGCTTGTATTTTTGGTACTCAATAATTTATTTATTTTCTTATTTGATCCGAATCAGGGAACAACTCTTTATGGTACCAGACATGTACTGTTTCATTTATTCTGGCGCTATGATGTGACAGCAGAGCAGTTATTTTACATGCTAAACATCTCGCTGAAATATTTTGTGGCGCTGCCAGTTGCAATTTTGTTTATTTCGGCAACAAATCCAAGTGAGTTTGCTGCCAGCTTAAACAGTATTGGAATTTCCTACAAGGTGGGCTATTCTGTTGCCATAGCACTTCGCTATATTCCTGATATTCAGAGAGATTATCACAGCATAAGTCAGGCGCAGCAGGCAAGAGGAGTGGAGCTTGGCAAAAACGAGCACTTTTTTGCAAGACTGAAAAACTCGGTAAACATTTTGCTGCCGCTTATATTAACAAGCTTAAACCGAATCGACACGATCTCCAATGCAATGGAGCTGCGTGGCTTTGGTAAAAATAAAAAGCGCACCTGGTATACAAAAAGACCATTTACAAGAAGAGATTTTATTGCAATTGCAATTGGCGTGGTGCTGCTTGCCGTTAGCTTATTCGTGACAATCCGGTTTGGAAGGTTTTATAATCCATTTGTGGGCTAATTGATTTTAACAATAATAGCAAGGATTCTCCAACATCTATAGGTGGCGAGATGAATTGCTATT
>OGDF01007179.1_pt1 | contig 10594 bp, 10 predicted proteins | sample 1570141 | NCBI WGS metagenome assembly OGDF01 (sample SAMEA4370581, study PRJEB24528) | human gut metagenome | reverse complement strand
TCACTGCATCCACAGCACAAGGACCGCAGGACAAAGGTGCGTAGTCTTGCTGATTATACCACAAGTACGCCTGTTTTTCAACTGTTTTTTCGGGATGAGGCAAATTTTTTGCAGGATTTTATGCTCGATGCTTGGTGAACAGCTCCTTCACCACCGCGTAGCTCATCTTCGGTCTCCGATACTCGTCCACCACGCCCTTGTTGTTGTGCGTTTTCGGGCGGTGCATCGCCCATTCCTCCGTCACGCGGCAATCCGCGAACTGCCACAGGAACACGCCGCTGCACGCCGGGTTCTTAAGCACTGCCTCCACCTGATCGCGCAGAATTGTGCACTGCCGCTCCTCCGACCACTTCGATTCGCCCAGCGGGTCATGGTAGCCGTAAATGCCGCCCGCGCCGATTTCGCTGATGATGACGGGCTTCCCCGCCCCGCCGTGCTCGCGGATTTCCTTGAGTTTCTGCGCCAGACTCTCCGCCACGGGCGTGTTGTGATACCACTGCGGATAGATGTTCACGCTCACCACGTCGCTGTCGCCATAGACGCGGCTGCCGGAGCGCTCCAAGAGCGCGGCGGTCATCGGGCGGGACGCGTCCAAGTCGTGCAGGAGCGCATAGACTTCGCGATAGCAGTCCGCGCCGTAATCGCAGTTGTCCGCGCACTCGTTCAGGCAGCCCCAGATGAAAATGGACGGGTGATTGCGGTGCTGGGCAACCATTTCGCGCACGCACTGCCTTGTCTGCGGCATGAAGTTCGGGTTGCGCATTTGCTCTTCCTGCAAGCCGCGCGCGTGCGCCTCCTCCCACACCAGCAGCCCCATTTCGTCGCAGAGGTCAAGGAAGCGCGGGTCATTGGGGTAGTGGCAGGTGCGCACGCAGTTGCAGCCCATGTCCTTCATCATCAGGATGTCCTGCGCCATGGCCTGCAGCGGCACCGCGCAGCCGAACGCGCCGTACTCCTCGTGGCGGTTGAAGCCCATCAGGCGGAGCTTCTCGCCGTTGAGCAGCAAATCCATTCCGGAAATGCTGATTTCGCGGAAGCCGACGCGGTCAATGAGATCATCCAGCACTTGATTTCCTTCGCGGATTTCAGCGCGGAGGGCGTAAAGTGCGGGCGTGTCGGGCGTCCACGCGGTCACATCCGCATAATGCGCATCGGGAATGCGGATGATGGCGGTGCTGTCCGCCGGGATGTGCGCAGTTTGGGTGAACGTCTGCCCGGCAAGGGTGAGGGTGACATCCGCCGATGCGTCGTCATCCGCCAGATTGCGGATGTTTGCGGAAATATCCGCCGTCCAGCCGTCCGCCGCGCGCTTCGTCGTGATACCGACGCGCTCCACAAACACGTCCGGCAGCTGCTCAATGACGACCGGGCGCGTGATGCCGCCATAAGAATAGTAGTCATTCGGAACGTGCAGGGCGGAATCCTCCCCGAAACGGTTGTCCACCTCGACGGTCAGCGTATGTTCGCCTTCCGGCAGGCGGCGCACGACTGTCTCAAACGCGGTGAACGCGCCGTAGTGCCGGGCGATTTCATTGCCATCCAGCAGGACGCGTGCGCGGAAGGACACGCCGCCGAAGGACAGGCGGATATTACCCCCGCAGCGAATGCGGGTCGTGTAGTGCGCGCGTCCGCGGTAGTTGTGGAGCGCAGGGACAAGCTCCCATGCGCTGGGGACGGGCAGCCGCGCGGGGACGGGAGCGGTGGTGTCAAGGGCAGCAAAATCCCACAGCGTCGGGACGGGGACAGCGCAGCGGATTTGGTGGGTGGCGAAGGTGCGGTCAGACATATGGCTTCCTTTCTTCCTGCCGATGGCGGGAAAGGTGATTTTCTGGTTGTATTATAGGCGAAAAGGGACAAAAAGGCAAGGGAAACGGGGGATGAAAGTAAAATGAAAGCGCGCAGCCTGCGGAGAGGATGCGCGCTTTCATTTCCTATTTTATAATCTACACTGCCATTACTTCAAGAACCCGCTGATAATCTGCTCTTCCGCTTCCTGCTCGGTCAGCCCAAGGGTCATCAGCTTGATAATCTGCTCACCCGCAATCTTGCCGATGGCGGCTTCGTGAATCAGCGCGGCGTCGAGGTCGTCCGCTTCGAGCTGCGGCACGGCAAGAATTTTCGCGTGATCCATGATAATCGCGTCGCACTCCGTGTGGCCAGAACAGGCGGCCTGCCCGACAAGGCGGCTGTCGAACTTCTGCCACGAGTTGTCCTTGGCAACCGAGCGGCTCACCACATCCGCGCTGCTGCCCGCACCCTTCATCGTCACGACGTAGATGCTTTCCGCCTTCTGGTCGCCGTGGGTCATCAGGCGTTCGCGGACGACAAGGCGCGCACCGGCTTCCAGCTCCGCCGTCGTTGTGCGGATGGTGCTGTCCACGCCGCGAATCTGCACCATTTCCATCTCCATGCTGCTGCCCTGCGCCAGATGCACCTCCGTGCCGGGATTCAGCAGGCGCTTGCCCGCGCCGTCGCCCGAACCGTAGTGCTTCTCGACGTAGCGGACGTGCGCGTTTTTCTCCACGAAGAAGCGGTGCAGCCCATCGTGCTGGGAGTCCTGCGAACCGCAGTTGTCGATGCCGCAGCCCGCGACAATCAGCACGTCGCTGCCCTCGCCGATGTAGAAGTCGTTGTAGACCATTTCCTTCAAGCCGCTTTCGCTCAGCACGACCGGAATGTGCACGCTCTCGTTGACCGTGCCGGGCTTGATGCGGATGTCGATGCCGGACACATCCGTCTTGGACTCGATGCTGATGTTCGCCGTCGTCTGGCGCGACGCCAAATGCCCATTCGCGCGGATGTTGTATGCGCCCTCCGGCACGCCGTGCAAATCCGCCACTTCTTCCAGAAGTCTGCGCTGAACAGCCGTAATTTTCTCGCTCATCAGCAGTTGCCCTCCTTCCCGGTGGTCTTTTCCAATTGTGCGCACGCGCTGACGGCGGACGGCGTGCCCAGCAGCGTCGGCAGAATTTCCGCGCGGCTGCCGTGGCTGACGATTTTTCCTTCCGCCAACACAATGATTTCATCCGCAATGTTCAGAATGCGCTCCTGATGGCTGATGACGAGGATGGTGCGGTCGCTGCGCACCTGCCGCATCCGCTCAAAGACGCTGATGAGGTTCTGGAAGCTCCACAGGTCGATGCCCGCTTCCGGCTCGTCAAACACGGACAGCTGCGTGCCGCGCGTGAGCACCGTTGCAATCTCAATGCGCTTGAGTTCGCCGCCGGACAGGCTGCCGTTTACCTCACGGTTTACATAATCCCGCGCGCAAAGCCCCACTTCGGACAAAATCGCGCACGCTTCGCTGACCGACAGGCGCTTGCCCGACGCAATCCGCAGCAAATCCAGCACGGTGATGCCCTTGAAGCGCACGGGTTGCTGGAAGGCGTAGCTGACGCCGAGTTTGGCGCGGTCGGTGATGGACAGGTCGGTCATGTCCGTGCCGTCGAGCAGAATTTTGCCTGCCGTCGGCTTCTCGATGCCGGCAATCATCTTCGCCAGCGTCGATTTTCCGCCGCCGTTCGGCCCGGTGATGACCACAAAACGCCCGCTGTCCACCGTCAGCGTAATATCATGGAGGATTTCCTTTCCCGCCGCCTCATTCGTGACGGCAAAGGACAAATGCTGGATGTCTAACATGAAAGCACCTCAACCGCGGGCATTCCCGCCATTTGTCTGATTGATTTTTCCCCGGTTTGCGCATTTCCATACGCAGCCAGTGTCCATGATAGCAGTTTGCGGGGGGCATGTCAACCGATTTTCGTCAAAATCCGGCGAAATATAGGGGTTTACCGCAAGTCCGGCACGTCTGTCCAGTCGCGCGCCAGCATCCGCTCGTACTCCTCCTCCGTAATCGGCAGAATCGTGCCGTGCTTAAAGCCGTAGGGAAAATGGAAAGCCTCATCTGCGCGGGTGAAAACGCCCTTCGTCAGGTCATCCGACACGAACGGAACGTACCCCTGTCCCGCGCAGCCCGCGCCGTAGAAATCCGCAAACAGGCACCAGCGGCCGTCGGCGAGTTTGACGGCGGTCGGCGCTTCGTACATGCCCTTCGTCTGCGCACCCATCGAATCATCGAAGCCTTCCACGCGCTCGAATTTTCCATTCACATGGTCGCTGACAAGCAGCAGCAGGTTGTCCGGGTTCGGGCTGCTTTTCACAAAAAGGTAGAATTTGCCCTTCTCCTCGTACATGGCGGAGTCGATGATGCTGCTGTCCGGCTTGCGGTAAATCAATTCCGGTTCGCTGTAATGGACGAAATCTTTTGTCCGACTGCCGTAAATCGCCATATTCCCGAAGTTGTTGCAGCGGTGCTTCGATGACCAGTGCACGAGATATTCGCCATGTTCGCTGTCAAAAATCACGTCAGGCGCCCAGACGCAGCCCATGTCGTCCGTGCCGAAGCGCACCATTTCCTCCTCCGACCAATGCACGAGGTCATCGGAGACCCAATGCGCCAAATCTCTGCTGCCGTTTAGCCCGATATTCCGCCATGAGTGCTGATATTGGTTACGCATCCCGTAGGACAGGCTGAGGTCAGTCGCGAAAATGTGGAATTTTCCGGATGTGTGGTCGCGGACAATGGTCATATCGCGCACACCGCGGTCGCCATAGTATGCCCAGAGGACAGGATGTCCGCCGTTGAGCGCCTGCCAGTGGAATCCGTCGCGGCTGACGGCGAAGTGCACCTGTTCGCCGTCAGGGGATGTTTTCTCCCGAAAATGAACGAAAAGATAATGCTGCATGTTCAACCTCCTTGCGGCATGTTTCCATAAAAATTCGCGATGGCGCACCGATTTTCCTGCTGATTCTGCATATTTCGGCGAATTTTTGTCTGCATTTCTGCATCATCCGCCTGCACGCGAAAAAAGCCTGCCGCAATCCGCTTGCAGCAGGCTCTTCGTTATGCAATTGTCGGGGTTGACCTATATGTTTCAAGGCTCAGACAGCATGGACTGGGCAGGCGGCTCGCACCGCCCACGGGGAGCTGTTAGGAAGCTCTGATGAAATGAGGTGGTCAGATGGTGGATGAATTTTTCGTCAGATGCAATTGACAAAATCGAAGGTTTACTGGAGGTAAATCGAGATTTTGTCAAGCAGCAGATGGCGGAAAAGACATTCGCCAGATGACTGCCGAATAAGTCAGAGATTCCTCAGTTTTCCGGCTCCAATAAGCCCAGTTTTCCGTCTTTGCGCTGATACAACACGTTGATTTCCTCGGTTTCGGCGTTGACGAACGCGAAGAAGCTGTGTCCCAGCATTTCCATCTGAACAGCGGCGTCCTCTACAGACATCGGACGCACGGGGAAGGTCTTGTGGCGAACGATTTCCGGCACGCTCTCTTCCGCCGCAGCGTCCTCATCCTCGATGAATTCCAGCTCATTGCTGGCGAAAGCATCGTCGCGGATGCGCTTGCCGAGCTTCGAGCGGTGGCGGTGAATCTGACGTTCCATCTTCGCCAGCGCCTGATCAATGGCGAGGAAGAGGTTTTCGGGCTCAGAGGCCTCCGAGCGGAGGATAACGCCATTGCCCATGGGGACGGTGATTTCGACGGTGCGAATATCGCGCTTGGGTTCCTTGCTCAGCCGAACCTGCATTTCCGTATCGGGCAGGAGATAGCGGCTCATGCGCTCCGTCTTTTTCTCAATGCGGCGGGTCACATGGGGAGAAACCGTCATATTCTTCGCATAAATCGTCAACTTCATAAAATCAGTTGCTCCTTTCGCAGTTGATAATTCCTGCGGAAGCACATGGACACTTGTCAGCGCTTCCGCTGATTCTGATGCGCCATCGGCATCACGTCCTTTCTCTGTCCTTGTGTTTATATATTTCGACGCTCCCTCGAAAATTCCTGCTGCTTTTGCAAAAAAATTTTTCTTTTTTGACCAGAAGCCGCAAGGGGCTTCGCCCCTTGACCCCACCAAAGGGTCTTCGACCCTCTGGACTCCCTTTCGCGCGATTCAGTTGGTGACAACTGCATACAATGCCCGCGTGTTTATTGAGGGAACGCAAGGGAGTTCCTCCCTTGACCCTTTCGCGCGATTCAGTTGAGCGCATTTGCATACAATGCCCGCGTGCTTATTGGGGTGAACCCGCGGCTTAGAGGTACTTCACCTTCACCGTCGGCGGAAGCATCTCCGGCACGTCCTGTCCCTTCGCCAGCACCAGCACCTCAATGCGGTACAGGCGCATCAGCTCCGGCAGCGTCAGCTTTTCCGTCTCCAATTCCAACACGCGGTCAACGCAACGCAGCGCCAGCAGCGAACTTTTCCGCACATCCTGTGCACATCCGGTCAGCGCGACCGTCAGGTGTCCGCCCTCGTCTTTCGCGCGGGTCAGGAACGCAATCGCCTCGTGCGACAAGTCCGCAAATTCCCCGATGACCATCACGCGCCGCATGATGCCGCCGGAAATGTGGCGCATGAGGGCGCTCTCGAAGCGAACCGCCAATTCGCTCTGACGCACTTCGCTCGTCTTGTCGCGCGTCATGAGCGCCAGCGCCATGTCCTTCGCGCTGATTTCGCCCTTCACGACCGCGTTCACCGCCTTGGCAATCGGCATTTCCACCTGATAGCGCTCCATCAGCTGCATCGCGGCGGGCAGCGCGTTGATGCCCTCCACCGTGCCGACCTGCCGAACGGCTTCCTGCGGCGGAACACCCTGCCCGATGAGGATGCCGCAGCGGTTGTTGCGGCTGTGCATGGACGTCGCCGTCACGATGAGGTCGCCGATGCCCGCCAGTCCGCCGAACGTGTACTCCGCGCAGCCCATTTTCAGCCCCAGACGGCTGATTTCGGCAATGCCGCGCGTGATGAGGGCGGCGCGGGCGTTGTCGCCGTTGCCCAGCCCGCTGGAAATGCCGACGGCGAGCGCCTCGATGTTCTTCATCGCGCCGCATAGCTCCACGCCAAGCACGTCCGTGTTCGTATAGGTGCGCATACAGGTGTTCATGAACACGTCCTGCACCGTTTCCGCCACCTGCATGTCCGTGCAGGCGGAAACGATGGACGTCGGCATATCGAGCGCGACTTCCTCCGCGTGGGTCGGGCCGGACAGCGCAACGAGCTTCACATGGTCATGCTGCCCGTCTTTGCTTAATTCGTCGCGGATGACCTCGGTCATGGTCATGAGTGTGTCCGGCTCAATGCCCTTGGCAACATCCACGATAATCTGTCCGTCCGGGATGAACGGGCGCGCGCTTTCCGCCGTCTGCCGAATGGCGATAGACGGCACGGCGAAAAGCAGAATATCCTTGCCGCTTGCCACTGTCTGCAAATCGCAGGTGAAATGCACCGTTTCGGGGATGACCAGCCCCGGCAGCGCGGGATGCGTGCGCGTAGCAGACAGATTTTCGATTTCCTTCGGGAATTTTGACCACACGGTCACATCGTGCCCGTTGCGGTGCAGCAGCCGCGCCAGCGCAATGCCCCATGTTCCGGAGCCAAGAATGCCAATTGTCGTCTGGTTATTCATGCGATGTTTCTCCTTCTGCTGGATGATGGACGTTCAGCTCGCGCATCAGCATTTCGTAAAACTCCTTCTGATCGCGCTGCAGCCGAATGAAATGCCCTTCGGGATTCAAGAAGCAGTGTTCGGACGAGCCGGTGAACACACGCGTGCCGTCCTGCTTCGTCATGTCGTAGCCAATCGTCAGCACGACGCCGTTGAACGCCTCCACGCGCACATCCACCGTGATGCGGTCGTCGAACGTCGTCGTCGCCAGATACTTGCAGTTCACCGCCGTCACGGGCGAAATCACCCCGCGGCGCTCCAGTTCCGCATACGGGAAGCCGAGCTGCTCCAGATACGCCACGCGCGCTTCCTCCATGAAGCGGATATAATTCGAGTGGTGCGTCACGCCCATGCGGTCGGTTTCATAATACTGCACCCGATGTGTTAGTGTTTGCATTGCTTACCAATTCAGGCGGCATCCGTCCGCGGAGCAGCCCGTTTCCTCCTGATTTTCTTCCGCCGGAATCACGCCGCGCAGCACGTCCGTCATTTCCGGCAGCGTGTACGCCCGCAAGCGGATGCGCTGCCCGTTGACGAATAGAATCGGCACGCCGCGCGGATGATAGGTGTCCAGCGTGTTTTGGATGGCGGTCTTCACGTCGTCCGCGTAGGTGCGGTTTTCCAGCGCCTGACGCATTTCGCCCGCATTCAGTCCGATGTCCGCCGCCAGCGCACACAGCACGTCAATTTGCCCGATGTCGAGCCCATCGACCCAATACGCGCGGTAAACCCGGTCGCTCCACGCCTCGTGCTTGCCCGATTTGTCCGCCAGCACCGCCCCTTCAAACGCGAGATACGTCATCGGGCGCGGACGGATTTCCGGCGGAAGCTGCATGTTCAGCCCGACCGTCTCCGCGGGTTCTTTCAGGCGCGCGAAATACGCCCGGTGCTCCTCGTCGCAGATGTCGGTCGCCTCGCTGCCTTCGGGGGTCAGCGCATACGGATGCTCGATGATTTCCGCCTCTTGGTGCAGCGTTTTCAGCGCCGCGCGGAGGTTTTCTTTCGTGACAAGGCAGAACGGACACACATAGTCCGTCAGAAAATCAATGGTCAGCATGGGGGTCTTCTCCTTTCGGGGGATAATCAGCCGTCGTCGTCGCGCCAGCATTCGTTTTTCGCGCTGCCGTCGCGGTACGTCGGTTCATAGGGCGACATGTCCTCGTCGTCCTCATCGGGGGATACGCGGTCGCTGTCGTCAGGAATTTTGCGGATGCGCTCCATCTTCGCCGCCTCCTTGCGTTCTGCCTTCTATCATACCACTTTCGCGGGAGGACTGCAAGGGGAAAGAAAAAGCGCCTTGCCCCGGCGGGTGCGCGGAGCAAGGCGGAAAGAAATTTTGTCGCGGGTTAGTTGTTCAGCCAGTCGTTGGCGTCGGGGTAGGTGTAGGGGATGTTGTTGGTTTTGGCGTATTCTAAGGCGTAGGAGTTGCGAGGGACGGTGAGGGTGAGGTTGGAACAGTCACCGAACGCGTAGTCGCCAATGGAGGTAACGGAATTGGGGATGGAGACGGAGGTCAGGGAGTCGCAGTAGTAGAACGCGCGGTTGCCAATGGCGGTAACGGAATCGGGGATGGAGACGGAGGTCAGGGAGTCGCAGTAGGAGAATGCGCGGTCGCCAATGGAGGTAACGGAATCGGGGATGTTGACGGAGGTCAGAGAAGAGCAGGAGTAGAACGCCTCGTCGCCAATGGCGGTAACGGAATCGGGGATGGAGACGGAGGTCAGGGAGTCACAGTAGGAGAATGCGCTGTCGCCAATGGCGGTAACGGAATCGGGGATGGTGACGCTCGTCAGGGACTCGCAGAAGTAGAACGCGTTGTCACCAATGGAGGTAACGGAATCGGGGATGGAGACGGAGGTCAGGGAGTCGCAGTAGTAGAACGCGCTGTCGCCAATGGCGGTAATTCCCTGCGGAATGGTATAAGTTGAAGAACTGATGCCGGCAGGATAGGAAATCAAGGCTTTATCGGCTTTTCGGAACAAAACGCCATCAATGGTGGCAAAATACGGATGCTCAGGAGAAACAGAAATGCTTTTTAGTGCGGAACAGACTGTAAAAGGATTCGTACCAATTTGTTCAACGGAATCGGGGATAGTGATGCTCGTCAGGGAATCGCACAAGGAGAACGCGCAGTCACCGATGGAGGTAACGGAATCGGGGATGGTGACACGGGTCAGAAACTTGCAGTCGTAGAATGCGCTGCTTTCAATGGCGGTAATCCCCTGAGGAATGTTATAAGTTGTGTACTCCCTTCCTTTAGGATAAGAAATCAAACAGCTATCTGCTTTACGGAATAAAACGCCATCAATGGCAAAAAAGTACGGATGTTCAGAAGAAACGAAAATACTTTTTAGTGTGCTGCAGTATGCAAAAGGATTAACAGAAATTTTCGCAACGGAATCTGGGATGATGATGCTGATTAGAGAATCACACCGATAAAACGCTCTGTCATCAATAGAAGTAACCTTTTTCCCATTGAGCATATTGGGAATGGTGAGCTTTTCTGCTTTTCCATTGTACCCTGTAATCTCCACTGTTCCATCATCCAGCAGCGCATACTCATAGTCCCCAGACGTGAACGTCTCGCGTTCCACATCCTCCGCGAGTACACCCGTCCAGCACGCACACATCATCACAACAACCATCAGCAGAGCTACGAAGCACTTCTTTTCCATTAGAACAACCTCCTTTATGCCATTATCATACACAACAAGCCTTCATTTGTCAATGCGATTCCATAAAAATCCCCCAGCATATCCACGATACGAAAATATTTGTTCGTGTTCGCCTTGCATGAAGCCCCCTCGGTGTGGTATACTGATGACCTAAGCCAAGGAGGATTGCAACGATGAACGACCAAATCATCATTCGCGGCGCAAGGGAGCACAACCTGCGCAATGTCAGCCTGACCGTCCCGCGCGACAAGCTCGTTGTGTTTACGGGGCTGTCCGGGTCGGGCAAAAGCTCGCTGGCGTTCGATACCATTTATGCCGAGGGACAGCGGCGCTATGTGGAAAGCCTGTCCAGCTATGCGCGGCAGTTTCTGGGGCAGATGGAGAAGCCCAATGTGGAAAGCATCGAA
>OGDF01007174.1_pt1 | contig 10601 bp, 7 predicted proteins | sample 1570141 | NCBI WGS metagenome assembly OGDF01 (sample SAMEA4370581, study PRJEB24528) | human gut metagenome | reverse complement strand
TCGAATTTCTTCAGAGCATCTGAGCTGGGATCATCCCCGCATGCGCGGGGAGCACGTGGACTCGAATTTCTTCAGAGCATCTGAGCTGGGATCATCCCCGCATGCGCGGGGAGCACGTGGACTCGAATTTCTTCAGAGCATCTGAGCTGGGATCATCCCCGCATGCGCGGGGAGCACGTGGACTCGAATTTCTTCAGAGCATCTGAGCTGGGATCATCCCCGCATGCGCGGGGAGCACTTCATGAAGCTCGACGGTACGTTGGCCTTGACGGGATCATCCCCGCATGCGCGGGGAGCACAGCGCTCCGGCGAGGAATCCGTCGAGTTCAATGGAATCATCCCCGCATGCGCGGGGAGCACTGCTGCGCGATGGTGGTCGGGATGACCGAACCGGGATCATCCCCGCATGCGCGGGGAGCACATGATGGTGTTCGCCAGCGTGGTCGGGATGAAGGGATCATCCCCGCATGCGCGGGGAGCACCTCCCGTACTCGTCTTGAATGGCTTCCATGACGGGATCATCCCCGCATGCGCGGGGAGCACGCCGTCATCGTCTGGCCGGACGATTTTGCCCAGGGATCATCCCCGCATGCGCGGGGAGCACTTGAGCTGGTTGGCGGTGTCAATGACGTAATCGGGATCATCCCCGCATGCGCGGGGAGCACACCACATCCGTGTATCTGACACCGTTGCGAGTGGGATCATCCCCGCATGCGCGGGGAGCACCGTTTGCGAATGGCTCTAGTTTATCCGTTCGCGGGATCATCCCCGCATGCGCGGGGAGCACCGAATCGACCATGAGCTTCGCTGGCTATGACAGGGATCATCCCCGCATGCGCGGGGAGCACAGATATCCTTGTACTCCGCATCGCTCTCAAAGCCCACGCGCGTTTTAACCGAAACGCCCAGAGCAGACCTGCTGCAAATATCCTGCAAAAAGAGCTCGAGCTCGCTCAGGTCGCGCAAAAAGCCGGAGCCCTTTCCTTTGCCCACAACTGTGCCAGAGGGACAGCCCAAATTGAGATTGACCTCGCGGTAGCCCATATCGGCCAAAACCTGGGTTGCCCCCACAAACTCGTCGGCATTTTTGCTCATAAGCTGAGGGATAACAGTGAGCCCTTGATTGTTCGCCGGATCAAGCTCCTTGAAGGCTTTTCCTCCAAAGGTCTTGCCCACACGAGGAGGCGGTAAAAACGGCGTGTAGTAACGGTCGAGCGCACCGAAGCACTCCGCATGCACGCGGCGAAACACATAACCCGTAAGGCCCTCCATGGGAGCCAGCGACAGCATCACGTATGGTATCCCTCTCGATTCAGATGCTCTTTTGACCGAATCATCTTACGGCATTGCCAGGTGATATCCAATTGAGCAGCTGAATCCCATATCCGTTAGAGGAAGAGCTGAGGATCCTTCTTCACGGAGCACGCGCTCTCAATCCTCGCGGCGATAGCGCCGGCAATCTCCTGATTCACGACGCGAGCATGCTTGGGGCACACGGCGGCACAGCGCATGCAGCCGATGCAAAGGTCCTCATCTGCCATGCCGCGCGGCAATGAGCCAATTGCCCCAACGGGACATACCTGGGCGCAGGCACGGCATGCCGAGCACGCCGGAGTTGGCTGGGGAACCAACTTGCCAGCACCGGGATCTTTGTAAGGTTTATTGCCGGGGACCTCAACGTCGCCGGTAGCGCCGTTTTGCACCTTCTCGAGAATCTGCTGTGCGAACGAATGAAGCATCGCAATCTGATCCGGACCAGGCTCGCCCGTGGCGAACTGATGTGCCAAAGAGTGCTCGGCGATACCAGCCACACCGGCAGCCACCGTATAGCCAAGAGCGACGGCGCTGTCTTTGAGCTCAAGCAGGGCATCGTCAAAATCGCGATTGCCGTAAACGATCGTCACGACCGCCTTTGCGCCATTGCTAACCACCTTGGCAAGACGCTCCAAGACGAGAGCGGGCACACGGCCGGCAAAGCACGGCGCGGCGATAACGGCAAGGGCGTCGGCGTCAACGCAGAGATCGGCCTTCTCCATCGCGGGGTCGGACAGATCAATCTGAGAGATTAAGCCCCCGTTCTTCGTCAACTCTTCCGCAAGAGCATCGGCGACCTTCTGAGTTCCGCCTGTCGGGCTGAATACGATCTTTACTACGTTCATGTCGGTCAATCCTCTCCTTTTAGGATGTGCGATCCGGCAGACGCGTATCTCGGTCCCTCAGCGAAAATGCGACTTGCTGCCTCAACCGTGCTCATTGCGAGCACACTGTTCATTGTGTTCGCCAAAACAAGAAAATAGCAAGGAGATATAGGGGGAACGGGCGATATCTCATCGCATAGAATCGTGGCAACGCAAGAAAGGGGCCCCGATGCTCAGGAAATCATTCTTCAACCCATTCTCCGCGCTGCTGCTCGCGCTCGCCATCCTCGCGCTTTTTGTCGATGTTCTCCCCCGGCCACGAGGCGAAGCAGATATATTCGCCCCCGCCGTTTTGTTCCTCATGTGGTTTGTGGGAGGCCTCGTTAGGCTCTTTTACGAAGAAGAAGCGAAGCGGACTTTCGAACGCCATATGTCCCGTGCAAATCATGCAATGGTCTGGAAGCAAGACGGCGAGTGCTGGACCCAGGTTGACGCAAACTTACTCACCCCGGGCAACGTGATCCGCATCAACGCAGGCATGCTGTGCCCTGTCAACGCCTCTCTAAACGCAGGCAAGCATGTCCTTGTGTCCGAAGCCTCCCTTACGGGCGAAAGCGGCTTCTCCATAAAGGAGGAAGGCGACGTCATCCTGGCAGGGACCACCGTCACCGACGGTCAGACAACGGCAACCGTGCTTTCGAAAATCGATGACGAGACGCCTCGGGTGCGCCTCGATGACGGCTCGCATGCCAAATACGGCATCGGCGCGCGAAACGTCTGCCTCAGCCTCATCAAATGCATGCTCGTCGTGCTTCCCTTTGTGATGCTCGTCCGCGGCGCGATGCTTGGAGACTGGGCGCAGGCCCTGCTCTTCGCGCTTGGAACCGCCGTTGGCCTGGTGCCGGAAATGCTGCCGGTGGTCACCAGCGTTTGCCTTTCGGGAAGTGCTCGACGCCTCAAAAACAGGCAGGTCATCGTTAAAAACGTCGATGCCATGGAGTCCTTGGGATCCATGGATGTCGTGTGCGTCGACAAGACGGGCACCCTCACCGAAGACCTCGCCGTGCTTGAATATTACACGGACATCTTGGGAAACGAGAGCACTCGAACCCTTGGGCTGGCCTATCTCGAATGCACGCGACAGGGCACGAAGAGAAACCAGCTGGACCGCGCCGTGGCCACAGCCTGCAGCTCGGAGCATCTCTCCTTTCCGGCAAAAGACCTTTCAAAGGCATTCTCCCTGTGCGCGAGCGACCCCTTTGACCATGTGACCAAAGCATCTGGCGTGAAGCTCGCCGCAACGCCCGGCGCCTTTGGCTGCCTGGGCTTTTCCGCGGCGGCCGATGCGCGTCTGACCATCGTTAAGGGCGAAGTCGAAAGCGTATGCGCCCGCTGTTCCTGGGCCGATTTCAAAGGCGAGCTCGTCCCCATGGATGCAGAAGGGAAGGCATGCGCCCTAGACGTTGCCGAAGACATGCGCTCAGACGGCATCAAGGTCCTGGCAGTTGCATATAGCACGACATCAACCGACTGGAATGGCCTGGTGCTCTGCGGATTTTTAGGCTTCTTCGACGCACCCAAGGCAAGCGCCCGTACAGCCGTGAAGGCGCTTTCTGACCTGTCGGTCGAGGTCCGCGTGCTCACCGGAGACTCGGCATCTGTTGCCAAGTCCGCATGCTCGAGGCTCGGCATCGCATCCGATACCGTGATAACCGGCGCGATGCTCGATACGATGAGCGAATCGGAAGCCCTGCTCCGCGTGGGCCGCGGGCGCATCTTTGCCGAGCTCACGCCCATCCAAAAGGCACGGATCGTCAACCTTATCAGGCTTTCGGGGCATACCGTCGGATACATCGGAGACGGCGTGAACGACGTTCCCGCACTCACCGCGGCAGATGTCGGCATCGTCGTCGATTCTGCGGCAGCGGAATCCAAGGAGGCTGCAGACCTTGTTCTTCTTGAGCGGGACCTGGGCGTAGTCGCCGAAGGCGTCCGAGAGGGCCGCCGCGCCTTTGCAAACGCCTCCAAGTACATTCGCATCGCCTCGAGCTCGAACTTTGGAAACATCTGCTCGGTTGCCGCCGCAAGCGTGTTTCTTCCGTTCTTGCCCGCGACCGCCGCGCAGCTGCTCATCTTGAACCTCCTCTACGATGCCGTCTGCCTCTCCATCTCTTGGGACAATGTGGACGCAGAGGAAATCAAGCAACCCAAAACCTGGTCCGAAAAGGGACTGGGCAGCTTCATGGGCTGCTTTGGCATTGCGAGCTCGGCATTCGACATCATCACTTTTGCCATCCTGTTCCTCGTTGTTTGCCCCGGTGCATGCGGCGGATCGTATGCTGCTCTTGATGCTGCGGGAAAAGCCTCATTCATAGCCCTGTTCCAAGCCGGATGGCTGCTTGAATGCATCTGGACCGAGTCGCTCGTCGTGCTCACGCTCAGAAGCCGGCACCTTGGGAACAAGGGCGGATACCCCTGCCGGCCCCTTGCCATCATGTCTGTGAGCATGCTCGCGCTCTCGGCGCTCTTCATGCTGGGACCAGCAGCGTCCTGGTTCGGGCTCGCCACGCTGCCTACCTGGTATCTAGGCATCGTCGCTCTGCTGAGCGCCCTATACCTTTTCGTTGTCACCGCCCTCAAGAGGGCCTACCTTTCCCGTACGGGAAATCTGTTCTAAGGCGGGCTCATGGTTACTAGAAGAACTCGTATCGACATCACGCCGTCAGAGGCCGCAGAGCTCAGCCATGCACTCTTCTCATCCGGCAGCGCACTCGCCCGCGACCTCGCCCCCGTGTTCTCGGATATCGCCGCGGGCAGGCTCAGCGCCGTCGAGCTCGCAATCGATGGCGCCGCGCAAAGCGACGACGAAAACCTCATTGTCATAGATGAGCTTGCAATCAACACGGCATCAAGATCGGTTGCCCTCTCGGGCACCCCGGTCCAGCTGACCCCCAAGGAGTTCGACATCCTTGCGTTCCTTGCGGCAAACCGCGGGACGGTATTTAGCAAAGAAGAGATTTACCAGGCGGTCTGGAACGACCGCTACCTGCTCGATTCCAGCAACATCATGGCGTTTATCCGCAAGATCAGAAAAAAGATCGAGCCGGAACCCGACAATCCCCGTTATCTCCTGACGGTATGGGGCGTGGGCTACAAGATGTGCGAGTAGCCGCGCGAGAAACCTTATCGAATCGCAAGAAAGCCGCAAGAATCCAGCCATGGGCCTGGTTCTGCGGCTTTTCTATTCTCTAGATAGTCGCAGATACGAAAGGGGGCGAGGAGCTTGAGCGACAGTGACAGTACCACCGCTGCAGGGCGGCACATACATGAGCAAACGCAACATCGCGCAGGCTCTTTTGAATAGCCCGTCCTGCATTCCAACCAAGAAAACGGAAAGCAGGCACATTGAAGACCATGAAGAAGCGCCGCGGCGCCACCTGCCGTGTTCAGCAGGATCAAAACCGCCTCGATCAGGCACAGCACAAGACCCAAGACCGCATTCCGTATGCGGCAACGCGCCCCCTCACCGAAGTCATGACCTGGGCGGGATCGAACCTCGGGGGCCTCACCCAAGAAGAAGTCCTGGCAAGCAGGACCAAGAACGGCCGCAACGTCATCGCCTGCGGAAAGAAAAAATCGCTGGCACGCAGGCTTGCAGACGCGTTTGTGAACCCGTTCACGGCAATCCTGTTCTTCCTGGCCGTCATCTCGGCGGTCACCGACATGCTCTTCCCCGCCCTCTCCCTCATGGGCAACACGCCGGAAGACTTCGATCCTCTCACCGTGGTCATCATCGCCACCATGGTGATCCTCTCCGGCACCCTTCGCTACATCCAGGAGGCTCGCAGCGGCAATGCCGCCGAAAAGCTCCTCGACATGATCACCACCACGGCGACGGTGAGCAGAAAGGGAGCCCCGCGCGAGGAGATTCCCATCGACGAAGTAGTCGTGGGCGACATCGTCCATCTCTCTGCAGGCGACATGATTCCCGCCGACATGAGAATCATCGAGGCCAAGGACCTCTTTGTAAGTCAGGCGAGCCTGACGGGCGAGAGCGAACCGGTCGAGAAGATCCCCGCAAGCTGCGAGGCGTCCGACTCGGCAACCTCTTACGAAAACATCGCCCTCATGGGCAGCAGCGTTGTTTCGGGCAGCGCCACCGCGCTTGCCTTTAGCGTGGGCGACGGCACGCTCTTTGGCGCGATGACGTCAAACCTCTCCGACGAGGCCGTGGAGACAAGCTTCTCCAAGGGCGTAAACAGCGTTTCCCAGGTCCTTATCAAGTTCATGATGGTAATGGTTCCCTTCGTATTCGTGATCAACGGCATCACCAAGGGGGATTGGCTCGAGGCAGGGCTGTTCGCCATCAGCATCGCCGTGGGCCTCACCCCCGAGATGCTCCCCATGATCGTGACCACCTGTCTGGCCAATGGCGCGGTCGCGATGAGCAAGAAGCAGACCATCGTCAAGAACCTGAATTCCATCCAGAACTTCGGTGCCATAGACATTCTTTGCACCGACAAGACCGGAACGCTGACACAGGATAAAGTTGTGCTGGAATATCACCTAAACGTAAACGGTGAGGACGATACGCGGGTATTGCGCCACGCTTACCTCAACAGCTATTTCCAGACCGGCTACAAGAATCTGATGGATCTGGCGATCATCAAGTGCACGGAGGAAGAGGAGCTGTGCGATCCTCGTCTCACCGACCTCTCCGAAGCATATGTGAAGATCGACGAAGTACCCTTCGATTTCACGCGCCGTCGTCTTTCCACCGTAGTGCGCGACCGAAGCGGCAAGATTCAGATGGTCACCAAAGGAGCCGTGGAAGAAATGCTCTCCATCTGCTCTTTTGCCGAGGTAGACGGAGAAGTTTGTACACTCGATAACGAGCTGCGCAATCGCATTTTGACCACAGTCTCCGAGCTCAACGGCGACGGCTTCCGCGTACTCGCCATCGCCCAGAAGTCCAACCCCTCCCCGGTGGGCGCCTTTAGTGCAGCCGACGAATGCGACATGGTCCTCATGGGCTACCTCGCCTTCCTCGATCCGCCCAAGGAGTCCACGGCCGACGCCATCGAGGCGCTGCGGCAGCACGGCGTTGCGACCAAGATTCTCACCGGCGACAACGAGAAGGTCACGCGCACCATCTGCAAGCAAGTGGGACTCGAAGTCAACAACATGCTGCTTGGCCAGGACATCGCCGCGATGGACGATGAACAACTTGCCCGCAAGGCCGAGCATACGCAGGTCTTTGCAAAGCTCACGCCCGATCAAAAGACGCGCATCGTCTCCATCCTGCGTGAAAACGGGCACGTTGTGGGCTACATGGGCGACGGCATCAACGACGCCTCGGCCATGAAGTCCTCCGATATCGGTATCTCCGTCGATACCGCCGTAGATGTTGCCAAGGAATCTGCCGATATCATCCTGTTGGAAAAAGACCTTATGGTCCTGGAAGAGGGCATTGTCGAGGGCCGCAAGACCTACGCAAACATGATCAAGTACATCAAGATGACCGCCAGCTCGAACTTTGGCAACATGTTCAGCGTCCTCGCCGCCTCTGCCCTGCTGCCGTTTTTGCCTATGATGAGCATCCAGCTTATCCTGCTCAACCTTATCTACGACTGCAGCTGCCTGGCGATTCCCTGGGACAACGTAGACGAGGAGTTCCTGCGCGTGCCGCGCAAATGGGACGCCTCAAGCATTGGGAAGTTCATGCTCTGGATTGGGCCTACCAGCTCCATCTTCGATTTTATGACCTACATCTTTATGTACTTTGTCTTCTGCCCGCTGTTTGTAAGCCACGGCGTGTTGTTCAACAACTTGGCAAGCGTTTACTCGGGCGACACCCTCGCCGCCATGCAGATCGCCTACATCGCCCTGTTCCAGGCCGGCTGGTTTGTTGAATCTATGTGGAGCCAGACGCTCGTTATCCACATGATCCGCACGCCCAAGCTGCCATTTATCCAGAGCCGCGCCTCCGCACCCGTGACGCTGCTCACCATGGCAGGAATCGCATTGCTCACTGCACTGCCCTTTAGCCCCCTGGGACCTGAGCTGGGCCTGGGCGCCCTGCCGATTGAGTACTTCTGCTTCTTGATTCCGTGCATCCTGCTCTACATGGCGCTCGCCACGAGCATCAAGAAGGCCTACGTCAAGCGCTACGGAGAGCTGCTGTAGCGAAGTCCAAACGACCAGTAAAGGAGAACGCAGATGAACTGGACTCAGATTTGGGTGGATATGTTTGGCACCACCGAATGGTTTGGGCTGAACATGGGATTTTGGGTGTCCTCGGCCGTGGTTGCCCTGGTCGTTGTCATCATGAACGTGGTCCTTTGGAACATGAAGCCCCTATCGAAGAAGGGCTAAATGCTCGCATGCCCGGCTCGAAGCATCGCTTGACGGCAAGGCGGCTGCGCAACGACGCCGCGCGCCAGCCCAGCGTTTAGTCCCGGCACACCTCTTCCGGCCGCATACTGCCCGATACCAGTGGCGGTATGCGGCTTTTTGTTTACTGAAGACTCGCGTAAACTGAGCGAGACGATTCCGGTGCCGCGGTGCCGGCGCCGCCCTAGAGTAATACGGCAACAACGGCTTGCGCCGCCGCGCACCGTCGCAAGCACACCAAGGACCCATCATGCAAACGCTCACCGAAAAAGATCGCAAGCGCATCCTGCGATACTGCATCTGCCCCAAAGTCGCCATGGCAGCGCTGATCATGGCGTTTGTCCTGCCGTTTTTGATATTGCCGTTCGAGATGATTGACGATATGGTCTTTCATCACAAAGGCTTTCAACAAACCGGCATGTTCTGCGCCCTGGCGCTCACCGTTATAGAGGTTGTCATCTTTTGCTACTGCACTTTGGCCCCACGTCTTGGAATGCGCAGCAAGAAGGGAAGGGAACTTCAAAGCAAACTTGCCGTCGCGCAAAGCGAGCAAGACCGTTCGGCGCAAATCGCAGGCGTCCTTGGAACGCAAGCGGCCGCGTGCATGCTCAAGCGCAGCGACAACGAAAGCGCACGCAACCTAGGCGATGCGGCAGAGGTCGCCGCCGCTATAGGAGCTGTCGCCACCGCCGCAGAGGCGCTCGACGAGACCTACGCCAATGCAAAAGCCATGGCAGCAGCCAGCGGCATGCCCATCCCAAGTGCAAAGAAGTGGATCGTCGCGCTTGTGGCGCTGCCTCTCGCCCTCATGTTTGGCACCTATATCCCCCAGCTAGTCCAGGGCAGCAACGAGATGCAGGCAAACGCTCGCGCCGCCGCAGAGCAAATCGCCCTCGCCCAAAAGGCACTAGAGCCCGTATGCGAATACGTATCTGCCGATGACCCCCATGAGCGCTATCAGGATTACGGCTATCACGTTCGAGGGTATTTGCACAAGGGCGACTCTGATTCGCGGTCTACCTATGTCTACCTGGACTTTGACACAAAAGGCACGCTCACCGGCGTTAGCTATACGGCAGAGATCGACCCCGGCCTAAGTCTAGAAGACAACCTCGCCCGCGCCGAGCAGGACTTCGAAACGCTGTGCGCTCCCATGCCAAACATGAACGTCAAAACCCTAAATCCCGAGCTCATGGCGCCGCATGGCATTCCCAACGAATTTAAAGAGGCATTTTTGAACGGCTCGATCTACGATACAGTCAGCATCAAGATGAGCGACAGTCCCATCAAAGCCTATTGCTCGTTTGGCACAGAGCCCGAAGAAGAATTTGACGAGTACACCCATCCGCGCATTTACCTCATGTTGGCCGGAAAGGCACATTAACGCCTTTGGATCGTGCGCTCACCGCGTTGACCGACATGCCTATTCGGAGCGCAAGGCCTCTACCGGGTCCTTCTTCGAAGCACTTCGAGCGGGCAGCAAGCCGGCAACCACGGTAAGCACTACCGAAATCGCAATCAGCACGAGCGCGTCTTGGACAGGCAGACTCATAAGGTTGGGCACCTGTTTGGCCGCAAGCGCCCAAGCATTAACCGGGAAGCTCACGATAACCACCACCGCGATGGCAAAAACGCCAGCGATAAGACCTTCGATAAAGGTCTCGGCGTTAAATACGTTGGCCACGTTGCGCTTTGACGCGCCGATCGCGCGCAGGATACCAATCTCCTTTTTACGCTCAAGCACGCTGATATACGTGATGATGCCAATCATGATGGAGCTCACTACCAGGCTGATGCTCACAAAAGCGATGAGCACCAAGCTGATGGTGTTCACGATATTGGTCACCGAACCCATGATGATGCCCATGTAGTCGGTGTAGGAAATCACCCGGTCCTCGTGGCCCGCGGCCTTTGCCCGCTCGTTGTAATCGTCGATATGCGCAAGCACGCGTTCCTTCGCCTCAAAGTCGCGCGGGAAGATTTTGATGGAGATGGGATTGTCCTCGTCGGCATATCCCAACGTGGTGAGGTTATTGTCATAGGTGAGCTTCGAGGCCTTAGCGTAGTTCA
>OGDF01007173.1_pt1 | contig 10602 bp, 7 predicted proteins | sample 1570141 | NCBI WGS metagenome assembly OGDF01 (sample SAMEA4370581, study PRJEB24528) | human gut metagenome | reverse complement strand
TGCCAATATCGCCCGCGCATCAGAGTCCGATCCGAACGAGACGTCTGCCGCCTTGCTCGCATACTACGTCGATAGCGCCGTTCCCACGTCTGAGCCCATCCGTATGATTCCGTTTTCTTCTGCTAAGAAGTGGAGCGGGGCCACATTTACCGAAGGCTCTTATGTTATGGGCGCGGCTCAGTTCATTCTCGATCCCGTCGCATTCTCCCTTGTCGAGGCTCAGGCCAACGCGCTTGCCTCGAGCTGTCGTGTCCTTTTGGTAGCCGAGGTCGATGGCTTCAACAACGATGGAGATATACAGGGAACCCCCAGGCCACTCGGTTTCGTCACGATCCGTGATGAGATTCGCGCCTCGGCAAAGGACACCATTGCGTTTTTTAACGAGCAGGGCGTAGCTCTTAACGTCATCTCCGGTGATGACCCCCGGACCGTTTCCTCTATCGCTCGCTATGTGGGCGTTCCCGGTGCTGATGCGTATGTCGATGCGACCACGCTCGACACCCCTGCAAAGATCGACGCTGCGGTTGACAAGTACCATGTTTTCGGTCGCGTCACCCCTCAACAAAAGCGTGAGTTCGTCCAGGCTTTCAAGCGCCGTGGGCACACCGTCGCCATGACGGGTGACGGCGTCAACGATGTCCTCGCTCTCAAGGAGTCAGATTGTTCGGTGGCTATGGCGGCGGGTTCGGATGCTGCGCGCAACGTTGCGGAGATCGTTTTGGTGGATAACGATTTCGCTTCGATGCCGGCTGTCGTCGCCGAGGGAAGACGCTCCATCAACAATCTCCAGCGTTCCGCTGCGCTGTTTTTAACGAAAACGTTGTTCTCCATGGGTCTTGCTGCGATCTGCATCGCGTTTCCGCCGTATCCGTTCGAGCCAATCCAGATGACGCTTATCAATTTCTTCTGTATCGGTGCACCCGGTTTCGTGCTCGGTCTTGAGCCCAATCGCGCTCTCGTCAAGGGTAGGTTCTTAAGTAACGTTCTTAAAAAAGCGCTTCCTACCTCACTTTTCGTTATTCTTGCCGCGTGTCTCAACATTTTCTTCGCTCGTGTCTTCAATTTCAGCTCGCTCACGCTTTCCACCATGTGTCTCGTCACGTCTGCATCGGTGAGTGCGGCGCTTATTTTCCGTATCTCGCGCCCGTTTACACCGCTTAGAGCCTGCCTGTTCGCTTTTGTCTGCATCGGGCTTTCGGTCGGCATCATCGGGTTCCCGAGTTTCTTTTCAATCGCAGAGCTTTCTTTGCAGGTTTTCCTCCTGCTTGCGGTCATCGTACTTGCGAGCGTTTCCGGTTTCTTTAAGCTTGCCGAGTACCTTTCCAGCAAGGAGCTGAGTTTGACGAGGCCTGCAACGGGTTTTGGTCGTGGCATTCGCGTCAGATATAAAAGGGGGGCCAAAAAGGTTTCCTCTACGGGTTCGGACCTGCGCCGGTTCATCGTTCGCGTGTCGAACGACCTTCAGGAGCGCTCTGCCAACCATGAGGAGAAAAAAGCCGTACGCGATGCCGAGCGCGACGCTGAACGGGTTGTTCTCGATTCGCGTAAGGCTAAATCCAAGCGCGTCGTGCAGGTGCCCGATGGCATTCGCGTGCACATGCCCGCCAAGCGTAAGCAGATGAGAAGGTGACATTTTTAAGAGAGATGCCAGTAGGGCATCACTGCGCTCATTTGTCAGGTAAGATTTGCTCGTTCGAAATGTTGTTTAATGCGAATCGGAGGATAAGGGACTCGTGCTTTGCCCGCATTGCCTGAAAACTGTCGAAGACGGGGCCTCTTTCTGTCCGTATTGCCACGAATTTCTCGGTACACCCGAAATGCCCAAACGCGTCGACCTCGTGTTTTGCGAAGGGTGCGGCGCGCGTCTCAATCCGCATGACAGGACGTGCCCAAAATGCGGACGTCCTGCGCCGGGCATCCTCTCAAGCAAAAAGGCGGCTAAGGATCTTGCTGCAGGCAGAACCGCAAGCTTTCCGCGGCTGACGAAGCAGCAGATTGAGACAGCGGAATCCGGCTCTCCCTCCGTCGCCCGCGTTATCGAGGACGCCGCCGACCCCAATGAGACGACGGTTATTGAGGCCCTCACCGATGAGAAGATAGAGGAGGCATCAGGCTCCTCCCGCCCCCGTCGCGTGCACCCCGATGAAGATGCATATCATGCGCATAAGGTGCAGATTCCCAAAAGCGCTATCGCCTGCGCCGTGGTTCTTGCGTTCGTTCTTGCGGGATTCTATTTCGTCAAGGCCGACCCGATGCGCGTTATGCCGGGCTTCTACGAGAAATTTGGTCAGGCAGCAAAAAACGAGTTTCCTTCTCGAATGAAGTCCAACGCCAAGCCCGCCCTTTCGGATAATCAGAAAAAGGTCGAGACTTCCTCACATGACGCCAAAAAAAAGAAAACCAAGAATGGCGATTCCGACTCGAAAAAGCACGTGCTCAGCGATAGCGAGACATATTCCAAGCTTTGCGATCTGTACGACCGCGTCGCATCTACGAACGATCCCGATAAGATTCAAAAAGTGATCGATGACTATAACGGAGCCTGCATCGCAGAATCTCTTGATACGCGAAGGGCTGCCGCGCAGAGCGCCTATGATCTGCGGGATGAATGCAAGACGATCATAAAAGAGCTCGATAGCATGAATGTCGCATCCAGCTCTTCATATAAGGATGAGATCGTACGCGTTCGCCAGCTCGCCCAATGGCAGCTCGATCGCTTCGATGTGTACTGCAAGAGCTGGGATATCGCGTTGGCTATCCCCGAGGATGAGTCGCCCTCCGACCATAGCGATGAGATCCTGGCGCCGCTGAGGCAGGATACCGGCAGGGCGTCCGCGCAGTTTAATGCCAACCTTCAATCGTGGAAACCGCAGGAAAAATAGAGCCCGGGTCAACTCCCCGTTGGTTGTTTAGACACTGAATTGGTACAATTACAAAGATTGTCTAAGTGATTAATAGGAGGGCATCTTTGTTCGGTTTCAAAAAAGAACTGTACACTCCCGAATACAAGGTGTGCGGTGACGAGTCGGCAGTGATTGAGACGTCTAAGGGCACCATCAAGGTTAAGCTCGATGGCGCAGGCGCTCCCATTCACGTCGCCAATTTCTGTGAGCTTTCCGTCATGGGTTTTTACGACGGCCTTAAGTTTCATCGCTATGTTCCCGGTTTTGTTATCCAGGGAGGGGATCCCAATACGCGCGATATGACTCCTGAAGATGTCGCTGCGGGCGTAGAGGGGCCCGATGGTATGCCCGGTACCGGTGGTCCCGGCTACTGCATCAAGGGCGAGTTCGCGACCAACCCCAACAACAGCCACGTTGATGGTGCTTTGGCCATGGCGCGTTCCATGGACCCCGATTCCGCTGGGTCTCAGTTCTACTTCTGCCTTGGCCCCCAGCATAATCTGGATTCCGGCTATACCGTTTTTGGAAATACCGTTTCTGGTCTCGACGTCATCTCGCAGCTTCGCGCCGGCGATGAGATCACTCACGTTGAAATCGTTCGCGACTAACTTAGGAGATCATCTTGAACGCTCAGCTTCTCGAGCAGGCACGTGCCGCCTATCGTGCCGGTGAATACTCTACTGCGGCTCAGATGTTCGCCGCATCCAAGCGTCCCGATGAGGTTTCGGGCGAGATTGACCATCTGCGCGGCAACTCGCTCATGCATCTCGGTCTGTACGCCGATGCTGCTAAGGCATATGCAGCCGCTCTGGGGGATACCGCTTATGGAAAACGCGGCGCCTTGTTGACCAATCAAGGTAAGGCCCTTGCCGCATCCGGTGATCTCGACGGTGCCGTTTCGTGCTTCAACGCTGCGACTCAGGACGTAACCTACGCGACTCCCTACAAGGCGTATGTCGGTCTCGGCAGCATCCTTAGGAAGTCGGGTCGCTTTGCCGAGGCGGGCACTGCTTTCCGTCAAGCGGCAATCGATGGGGCGAATCCTGCCCCCGCCTCTGCTCTTGCTGAGCTCGGCGAGTGCTTTATCGAACTCGGTCGCCCAGAGGATGCGGTCGAGTCCTTCCGCACGGCTCTTGATTACGTAGGCCCTCGCGACGATCCCCACAGCATCAACGCCGCCCTCGGTCAGGCTCTTTCACTTTCCGGTCGTCCCGCGGACGCTCTCGATGCCTTCAACCGCGCCACTTCCGATGGTCTGTATCAGCTCACCGATGACCAACAGAACGAGCTTGCACACGTGCACGACGCTCTCGATGCGGCTTCTGCGCGCACTGCGATCACCGCGACCAATCCCGCTGCTCCAAGTGCTGATGACGACCATGAGGACGTTTCCGTCGACCCGCTCGATCCTCTGGGAAAATCCGGCCAGTTCATGCCCGACCCTTCTGACACGGGTTTCTTTACGCTGAGCGAGTCCGATCTCATTCAGCAGGACCGCAAGGATCAGAAGGTGCGAAGGCGCCGCCGTCACACCGGACTTAAGGTTTTTGTCGTTATTCTCGTGCTTCTCGTTATCCTGCTCGGCGGAGGCGGTTTCTGCTATACGCAGGGTTTCGGCGTGCCTTCACAGGAATCGGTCATCAATGACCTGTTCAGCGCCGTCAATGAGGGAAATACCGATAAAGCCAAGGACTGCCTTGCGCCCGCTCTTTCTGACGATGCCAAGACCTCGCTTATCAACAGCATTCCCGCAGGGTCGACGGTAAAGATCACGGGGCTTGATAAGTCCATGTCAGAGTCGACCGCCGTTTGCGAGGTCAGCTATTCCAAGGGCTCTTCGCAGAAGTACACCGTCAAGTTGGTCCGTAGCGCCAACCATATCGGTTGGGCTGTCGCTTCCGTTGATTTCAGCTTTGCCGACACCTCTTCTGCCACCGCTTCTTCGGCGGCCGATCAGTCGAATGAGTCTTCCGACGCCACGCAGCAAAACTCTGAAGACGCCGCGCAGCAAGATGCCGATGGCTCAAATGCAGATGGCGCCGTTTCGGGCGAGTCATCTTCGTCCGATAGCAACCAATCCGATTCCGCTCAGTCTGCTTCGGGGAATACCGACACTTCCAACGCCAACGGTGACGCCAAAGCAGCCTAACCTGTTGTCTTTGTTGCCCTAATCCGATCTTCTCATTGGATGTCGCGCGTTGGGGTTACACTCTACTGAATATCTAATCGATTGAGTCTCCTTCAGGAGTTGCTTTGTTTTCTTTAACCGACATGCTATTTGGTCAGTACGGTGGTGACCTCGCCATCGACCTCGGTACGGCCAACACCCTGGTGTCCGTGCGCGGCAAGGGCATTGTTATTCGTGAACCGTCTGTTGTTGCTATTGATAAAAACGACGAGCGCATCTTGGCCGTTGGTATTGAGGCAAAAAGAATGCTCGGACGTACACCTGGTAACATCGTTGCCGTGCGCCCGCTCAAGGACGGTGTCATCGCTGACTTTGATGTTACAGAGGCCATGCTCCGCTACTTTATCGATAAAGCTTCCGAAAAACGCTACCCCTGGACTCCGCGTCCGCGTGTGGTCGTTTGCGTTCCGTCCGGCGTCACGTCTGTCGAGAAACGCGCGGTTTTCGAGGCGACTATTCAAGCCGGTGCCCGACAGGCGTATTTGATTGAAGAGCCTATGGCGGCAGCTATCGGTGCGGATCTTCCCGTCGAGGAGCCCACGGGTTCCATGGTTATCGATATCGGCGGCGGTACCACTGAGGTCGCTGTCATCGCCATGGGCGGAATCGTCGTTTCAACCTCTATCCGTATCGCGGGTGATGAATTCGATCAGGCGATTCTCACGCATGTTCGCGATGCCTACAATCTTGCTATCGGCGAGCGTACGGCCGAGGACATTAAAATCAAGGTCGGTTCCGCCGTTCCCCTGAAAGATGAGCTCGATGTCGAGGTCAACGGCCGTGATGTCATCTCGGGTCTTCCCAAGACCGTTCGTATCGAGAGCGAAGAGATTCGTCGTGCACTCAATAAGCCTCTTGACGAAATGACGAAGGCGGTTAAAGACGCCTTGGATGCGACGCCTCCCGACCTCGCTTCCGACCTCATGTATTACGGTATCCTTCTGACCGGCGGCGGCGCTATGCTTCGCGGTCTCGATGTCCGTCTTCGTGAAGAGACCGGCGTCTCGGTCAACGTAAGCCCCACTGCTCTTGATAACGTTGTTAACGGGCGTGCGCGCGTGCTTGAGGCCAACGCGTTCGATGGTGGCTTCGTTCAGACCAACGCTTAGGAATGCGGTCTGTTTTGGCACGTAATCAAGGCTTTTCCTCGTCCAATCTATCTAACAAAAGACAATCAACGGGATTTCGTCCCTTGGTTGTATGTTGTCTGCTGTCAGTGCTGATTCTTACGTTTTACACGCGTGAGAACGCGCTGGGGCCGCTTCATGCCGTTCGAGCCGGCGTGCAGACCGTTGCGTCTCCGGTCCGCGTCGTCGGATCCGTTGTCGCCTCTCCCTTTAATGCTCTTGGCAATGTCGTTTCGAATCTCACGGCTTCAGAGGAATCGCTTTCCGACCTGCGTGACCAGAACAAACGTCTGACTGCTCAGGTTGCCAAGCTCGCTGAATCTGCCAAAAGTGCGGATCGCCTCGAGAAGCTGCTCGATATCAAGTCCACCTATAGCCTTAAATCTACCGGTGCAAAGATCATCGGTACGTCGGGGGACGCCTGGACCTCCTCTGTTACGATCGATAAAGGCTCCAAAGACGGCATGAAGGTAAATATGCCCGTCATGAGCTCTGCGGGAGTCATCGGCCAGATTGTTTCCGTTTCCGGGACGACGTCTACCGTGCGTCTTCTTAACGATGAGAACTCCGGTATTTCCGCGATGGTTCAGGACACGCGTGTTCAAGGTATGCTTATGGGTCAGGCTGACGGGACCCTTCGGCTCGAGTACGTCACGACCGATTCCGATGTAAAAGTCGGTGACATCATCGTTACCTCCGGTATCGGCGGCGTTTTCCCCAAGGGTCTTCCTCTCGGCACCGTGTCATCTGTCGATAAGTCATCCAATTCCGTGTATTACACCATTGTTGTGCGTTCCCAATCCACAATGGAGAACAATGAGGAGGTCCTCGTCATCACCTCGCTCACGGATGCGCAGAGCGCTTCCGATGACGACGTTGCGAGCGCTAACAGCGCCGATAAACCCAACGTTGCCTCTTCTTCAAAATCGAGTTCGAACCAGTCCGATGACAGTACGTCTTCGGATTCTTCATCCTCCGATTCGGGGAATGGTGAATAGTCATGGCGCTTGATTTCTCTTCTAAAAAGACCGGAGCCTCTAAGGTCATCGTTCTAATAATCGTTTGCCTTATTCTTCAGGCCGGTCTTTCCCCACAAGTCTCCATTATGGGCGGCAGCATCAACTTCATGTTCGTTATGGTTTGCGGCATGGCGCTCTTATCATCGCCTTCCCAGACCGTGGTCGCCGGTTTTCTTGGCGGTCTATTTTATGATTTCACTTCTGCCACTCCCATAGGAGCCATGGCTTTGCTTTTGACTATCGGTGCATTTTTATTGAGTAGGTTCATGGCTCAAAACGCTTCGAGTTCATCGTCACGCACCGCAACGATTTTCGCCTGCTCCTTGTTCATAAACGTTGTTTTCGCAATCATGCTCTTTTCCATGGGCGTTCAGACCGATTTGGTGTTTGCCCTTTTCGGGCACGCTCTTCCGTGCTCGGTTCTCGATGCGCTTCTCTCCGTTCCCGTCCTCCATTTCTTCGCAAACTCTGATTCCTCGATAAATTTCGGTTCTAAATCCTCGGCGTCCCATTTCAAGACTTCCGGTTTGAAATAGGGGAGGCCCGTAACGTGGACGCAAGACTCGTTGTTATTATTGCCGGCATCATTTTGATGGTTGCCATTATTGGCGCGCTGATCGTGTTGAGAAAGAACCCCAATCGGTTTGTTTTCGATACGCAGGGCGGGACGCGCCCAAGAGCTTCTGAGGGCGAGGGCAACACCGCGTCAACCGCCTTTAAAGGGCGGTTCAATATGCTCATGGCGGGCGCCGCGTCCCTTTTCGGTATTCTTTTGGCGAAGCTTTGGACTATGCAGATGGTCTCGAGCGACTATTACGAGAAGAAGGCTCAGAGTAACCAGACGCGCACCATCACTACGCCGGCGCCTCGCGGTCGCATTCTCGACCGTAACGGCATCGCTTTGGTCACCAATCGTGGGTCCTTGGTCGTGTCCGCATATCAGTCTCTGGCTTCCGATACCGTCCTCGTCCGTCATCTCGCCAACGTCTTGGGGCTCCCGTACGTCACCGTGCACCGTAATATCCAGGATTATTCCCAGGGGGCACAGAGTCTCCATTCCGTCGCGACCGACGTCCGCCGCTCCACCGTCGCGTATATTCAAGAGCACGCCGGCGAGTTTCCCGGTGTTCACATCGTTGAGCGAACCGAGCGGCTGTATCCATACGGCGAGACATGCGCCCATGTGCTTGGGTATACGGGTTCTATCACATCCGATCAGCTTGAGAAACAAACCGTTTCCGATGCCAATGATGAGACGGGCGGAACTAATAAAATCAACTATCAGTCTGGAGATATCGTCGGACAGGCAGGAGTCGAGTCCGCGTACGAGGAGCTTCTTCAGGGAATTCGCGGGGAGCAAACCGTTTCCATTAATGCGAGCGGTGCAGTTACCGGAGTCGTTTCCACCGTTCCACCTCATCCGGGATCAGACATTAAATTAACAATAGATCTGAAGACTCAGCAGGCATGTGAGCAGGGTCTAGAAAAGGCAGTTTCTGTTGCACGCGAGCGTGGAAATAAAGCGGACGGCGGTGCCTGCATTTGCATGGATGCAACTAATGGCGAAATTCTGGGTATGGCGAGTTACCCTCAGTTTGACCCCTCGGTCTTTATCGGAGGCATTTCCACCGACCTTTGGAATGAGTTCAATGCCGATGACGGCTCTCGGCCTCTCATCGATCGCGCCATTGCCGGTCAGTATGTTTCGGCATCGACGATCAAGCCGCTCGGCGCCTTGGCCGGTATGGAATACGGTGTGTACAGCTCTTCCCAATCGACCGATTGCACCGGTTATTGGACGGGGTTGGGCAAGTCTAACGGTAAGTGGTGCTGGGTCCATTCCGGTCATGGTCCTCAGAATCTTCAGCAAGGTATTACCAATTCGTGCGACTCGGTTTTTTACGATGTCGGTAAGGCCTTCTATTACGACAAAGACAATCCCGAGGGTCTTCAAGAGATGTATCGGCGTTGGGGTTTGGGCAAGAAAACCGGTATCGACCTTGCCGGTGAGGCCGATGGGCGCGTTCCCGATCGCAAGTGGAAGCAATCGCATTTTAAGAATTGGTCTAGTAGCGATCGCGCCTGGAATGCCGGCGATATGACCAATATCGCTATCGGTCAGGGTGACATTCTCGTTACACCCCTTCAGATGTCCTGCGTCTATGCGGGCATCGCCAACGGGGGCGTTGAATACACCCCTCATGTATTCCTATCTGCCGTTTCCGATGATGGGACTTCGGATGTTTTCAAGTACAACAACGGTAAACGTCGGCGTCGTTTAAAGGCGCATGTCAATAGCGCGGCTGACTTGAAGGTTGTGAAGCGCGGCCTCTATGGCGTCATTTATGAAGAAAGCGGCTCTACGGCTTCGCACTTCTCGAACCTGCCCGTAACCGTTGCCGGTAAGACGGGTACCGGTGAGAAATCCGGTGAGGACGCTTTCGGTTGGCTCTGCGTTTACGCGCCCGCTGATAAGCCGAAGTACGTTGTGGCTTCGCTCATTGAGCATGGCGGTTTCGGAGCATCGAGTGCTCTATATGCCGTCCGTACTGTTTTGGGCTCGCTTTATGATTGTCCCGATAGCTCTATGGCAACGGGCGATGAATCGCGTTAAGGAGGCTTCGTAACTTGTCTATTTCTTTTTCTTCGCGTGATTCCGCCGGGGCGCTCAACCGTGTTAACCGCTCGATTCGCTCATCTAAAAGTACGTTCGGGCAGAAAGTGAATATCGGAGTTCTGATCGCGACGTTGGCTCTTGTCGCGTACGGTGCCATCATCATCTGGGCTGCTTCTAAAACTATCGCCGACGCCTCGTTTCCGCGACATCTTTTGGGTATTGGTCTCGGCGTGGTTATAGCTGCGTTGATTTGGCGCACCGACCTGCGCGGCATCGCAGATTATTCAACGGTTCTTCTCGTTATCGATCTGGCTGTTATTTTTCTTCCTAAGGTGCCGGGTCTTTCATGGACCGGCGGCTTGGGTATGACGGGCTGGATCAAGATTCCTCTTATCGGTTTTACCTTTCAGCCCGTTGAGCTCGCAAAACTGATCACTATTTTCTTGATGGCGTCGCTCGGCGCGCAGTATCACGGCAAGATCGATTCCGTTCGAGAGTACGTCAAACTTTGCGCTCTTTTGGCTGTACCTTTCGGTGCCGTCGTGATCATGGGCGATTTGGGGTCGGGCCTCGTCGTGTTCGTTTCAGGTGCCATTATCATCTGCATGAGCGGCGCTCGAAAAGAATGGTTGCTTGCAACCCTCGCCTTGCTCGTCGGGTTCGTTTCGGTCGTTTTGGCGCTCGATTCCATCCTCGACAGCCTGCTTGGCAAGGACGTCCTCATTCATCAATACCAGATCAATCGCCT
>OGDF01007170.1_pt1 | contig 10607 bp, 9 predicted proteins | sample 1570141 | NCBI WGS metagenome assembly OGDF01 (sample SAMEA4370581, study PRJEB24528) | human gut metagenome | reverse complement strand
CCATGATCAGATGATAATACATCAAATATACTGAATGTGCATTATGATCCATTTTATCCATATTATCAGTCCTTTCTATTCTTTCGACTGATTATAGTATACCATACTTCACGATGTAGAACAAGTGTTCTGCATTCTTTTTCTGCAATTCATCTCCCACCTGTAGAGGAAGGAGAATTCTTGCTAACTTTTGTTAAAGGAACTCAAATCAAATTTCAAAGAACTCAAATAGGAACTTAAATTTTGAGTTCCTATTTGAGTTCTTTTCATTTTTTCTAAAAAATCATTTCCCTTTTTACTTTTCTTCTTTCTTTATCCCAGCCTTCTCCAGAATCCCATTCCACATCTGCTCCCGCTTTTTCTCCCGTTCTGCCTTTCCGTCATTCCACTTCTGTATAAATGCCATCTGTTCCAGATCATCTCGCTCTTCCATAAACAGCCTCTCTTTCTTACATTTATTCAGATGAATTATTTCCTGTACCTGACTATTATATGCATGTCCGCAATGATTCTTTCCACTTTGCACGTTATATTTATAAGCAAGAGAAAATCAGGTACCACACCCGACACCTGATTTTCTCTCAATTATTCACTCTTTAATTTTTTCTTCTTTCTTCCCCAGATACACATGGACAGTACAATCGCTGCCACCGGTGCATTTCCGTACTTGACCGGACTGCTGATCACGCTTGGTACTTCCATCTTCGCAATAACGTTTGACACCTTCATACTTCCCATCAGTTCATTTTTCTTCAGCGATTTCAGTGCTTTGGTTGCCGTAGAAGGACGAAGTCCGAATTCCTGTTCAATATCCTTCTGATAAACAGATCTGTTCTGAGATTCTACTAAAATATAATTTAAAATATTCCCCTGTGCACCGCTGATCCCGATTGTTTCCTGGATTGCCCTGGACCTTCTGCGGAGACGGTTGGAAATCTGATTGATCTTCTTTCCTGTCTGCATGATAACCTCCCTTGCCTTTATGATATTTTACTTTACCAATTTTCACATTAAATACTTCGTTTCCTAAGTATTTCAGGGCAAATTTTAAAAAAAGTCAATCAAAAAAAGAGACAGCCCATCATTTTGACAAGCCATCCCTTTTCGTCATATTTTATAAATCTTACGCTTCAGACTCTTTCTTAGCTCCAAAGTAAGCCTTCAGAGAATTGATCACAATAACAAGTCCGAGTGCCATCAGCAGAACTGCGATGATCAGCTGCAGTCCTTCTACAAGGAATACTGCTGAGCCGGCCTGGTAAGCTTTTACAAGACCGATTGTTCTTTCTACCAGTGCGGTTCCTGTTACGCAAAGCATGATAATAAGCGGTGGGAAAAGCATTTTGTTGCTTCTTCCTGTCACTTTCAGGAATACGCAAAGTGTTACAAGTACCAGAGCGGAAAGCAGCTGGTTGGCTGATCCGAACAATGGCCAGATATTTGCATATCCAATTCGTGTCAGAACATAGGCACATACAAGTGTAAGGATTGTTGAGAAGTAGGTATTGCAAAGGAATTTTCTCCATCCTTCTGCATGTTCCATATCATCTACACTGAAGAGTTCCTGGAAACTCATACGTCCGATACGTGCTACTGCATCCAGACTGGTGAGTGCAAGTGCAGATACGCACATGGTCATGAAGCACTGTGCTACATAAACCGGAACTCCGAACATTTCAAAGAATCCTGCAACACCGCTTGAGAATACCTGGAATGGTGTTCCTGCTGCCGGTGTTCCGTCTGTTGCTGCAGCTGCACCAGCTACACAAAGTGCGAGGACTGCAAGAAGACTTTCCAGAACCATGGCTCCATATCCAACCTTCAGCATATCTTTTTCATTGGATACTGTCTTTGAGGAAGTACCGGATGAAACCAGGCTGTGGAATCCGGAAACGGCACCACAAGCTACCGTAACGAACAGGATTGGGAACATATCTCCTAATGTGTCGTTGTGGAATCCTGTAAATACAGGAAGGTTCATTGTCGGATGTGCAACTAAAAGTCCAAGTGCTGCTCCGGCGATCATTCCGATGAACATATAAGTCGTCATTGCATCACGAGGCTGTTTTAAAAGCCACATCGGAAGTACTGCTGCAAAGAAGATATATACAAATGTGATATAAGTCCAAGTATCTTTACCTGCTGTGATCGGTGCAAGCATACCAAGAGCAAGCGCTGCTACTGTAAGTACAAGACCAAGAACTGTTTCTTTCCATCCGCGGAACTGGAATTTTTTCTGCACCAGACCAAATACCATTGCAAATGCAATGAATAAAAGGGAAATAGTTCCTGCAGCTCCGTTTGTCTTTGCTGCATCTGCAAGTTTTAAAGCTCCGTCGACTTCTGTATACGCATTGAATGTACCTGCAACCATATCTGCAAATGCTGCGATAACAAGAAGTGTGAACAGCCAACAGAACAACAAGAATAATTTTCTACCGAATTTACCAATGTATTTCTCGATCAGAAGTCCCATAGACTTTCCGTCATTTTTTACACTCGCATATAAAGCTCCGAAATCTGTTACCGCACCGAAGAAAATGCCTCCGATCAGTACCCACAGTAAAACAGGAAGCCATCCAAATACAGCTGCCTGAATGGCGCCGGTAACAGGACCTGCACCTGCGATTGACGAAAACTGATGACTGAATACTGTCCAGCCGTCTGTCGGAACGTAATCCTTTCCATCTGCGAATTTCTTTGCTGGTGTCTCTGCCTTTGGATCGATTCCCCATTTGTTAGCAAGCCAGCGTCCGTAGAATACATATGCACAGCAAAGTAAAACGGCTGCGATCAGTACAATAACTAATGTATTCATACTTATCCCTCTCTTTCTCTCTTCCAGTAAAAATTGTTTTATATAGTATTTTAATTTGATAAGCTTTTATCAAATTGCCATAGTGGTGTTTTACCCCTTTAAAGGGCGTTTGTCAATGGATTTTCGGCATTTTCGGCACGTTTACACTATTTTTTTAGAGTATGCTCTGTTTTTTGTGCATTTTTCCATACTCCGCGTTACAAAAACATATGACCGCTTCTCGAAAGCATTCCTGTAATATACAATTTGTCCGTGACACCTGCATCTGACTCCAGAATATGAGACTCCAGAATATGACCGGATATATTTTTATATTGATATTGACATTTTTTCCCAACCGAACTATACTGAATTTTGTAAATGAAACGGGGAGCTTGTTTGACAGGCTGAGAGGAAGTTCAGAACTTCGACCCATATACCTGATTTGGATAATGCCAACGTAGGAACGTATATTTTGATGATAACGGGAGATACATTGGTATCTCTCTTTTTTTGATATACGGCGTCAAATACCATCAGCATACTCTGATGATATTTGAGAAACAGGATTTCTTATAATAATATGAAATGATACCAGGGTCAAAAGGTCAGAAAGCTGATGCAAGCTTGCTTGCAAGAGGATTTTTGACCTCTTGACCCGCCAAAAACATGAGTAAGTAGCCATTTTTCAAAGAAAAATGAGCGGATTACGAATGTTTTTGAGGATTGCGAGAGTGCAAAGCACGTAGCAATCTGGTATCAAAGGGGTCAAAATACCTTTTGACCCCAACATCATGAAATTCCACATTCAACCAGGGTTTACACGAAAATGAATAAGGTAAAGTTGAGATTGGGCGAGAGTTCATGAAGGGGTACACCACCACGGGTGTAATTCTTTGTGTACTCTTTTTTCATTTTTAAGAACTTTTCCGTTTTGAAAGGAGGTTTTTCCATGATTACAGTTAATGGTAAAGAAGTTACTCTGACCGGACCGCTCAGTGTTGCGGATTATCTGGAACAAAACAATTATCAGATCAAACGGATCGCCGTTGAAATGAATGGTGATATTTTACCAAAATACAGCTATTCTGACACCATGCTCAAAGACGGGGACCGTCTGGAGGTTGTAAGTTTTGTAGGAGGAGGCTAAGAAATCATGTATCATACACTTACAAAAGAAGAAATCTACACCGCCCTTGACGAGCGACATTCACCGGAGACGCAGAAGCTTCTCTCTGCAGGAAATGTAGCGATCGCAGGGCTTGGCGGTCTTGGCTCTAATGTTGCTTATGCGCTTGCACGGATTGGTGTCGGTCATCTTCACCTGATTGATTTTGACGTAGTTGACATTACCAATCTGAACCGCCAGCAATATTTCATGGAGCATATCGGAATGTACAAGACCGATGCCCTGAAATCCCTGCTTCTGAAGATCAATCCGTATCTGGATATCCGCACAGACTGTGTAAAAGTTACGGACGATAATCTGCAGGAATTATTTGCAGATGCCACAATTGTCTGCGAAGCTTTTGATAATCCGGAAGCCAAAGCAATGCTGGTCAATGGAATTCTGGAACATTTCCCAGAGAAAAAGCTCGTATCCGCAACCGGAATGGCCGGCTATGGAAGTAGCAATACCATTATCACAAAACGGATCATGAAAAACTTTTATCTGTGTGGTGATGGCGTGACAGCACCAACTTACGGTCATGGACTGATGGCGCCGCGTGTTGCCATCTGTGCCGCACATGAAGCCAACATGATCACGCGGCTGATCCTCGGTGAAGAAGAAATTTAAAAATATAAGAAAGAAGGAACTTTATTATGAGTACAAATGAAGATAAATTTATCCTGGGAGGTCATGAATTCACTTCCCGTTTTATTCTCGGATCCGGTAAATTTTCTCTGGATCTTGTAAAAGCCTGTATCGAAAAAGCAGAAGCTCAGATCATCACACTTGCCCTGCGTCGCGCAAATGAAGGCGGTCTTGCAAATATCCTGGACTATATTCCGGACAATGTAACCCTGCTTCCAAATACATCCGGTGCACGTAATGCTGAGGAGGCAGTCCGTATCGCCAGACTTTCCCGTGAAGTCGGATGCGGCGACTTTGTAAAGATTGAAGTCGTTCATGATTCTAAATACCTGCTTCCGGACAACTACGAAACCATCAAAGCAACAGAAATCCTTGCAAAAGAAGGCTTTGTTGTCATGCCGTATATGTACCCGGATCTGAATGCTGCAAGAGCACTTGCTGATGCCGGAGCTGCCTGCATTATGCCGCTCGGCTCTCCAATCGGTTCCAACAAAGGGCTCAGCACAAAGGATTTCATCCAGATCCTGATTGATGAGATCGATCTGCCGATCATCGTTGATGCCGGAATCGGTCGCCCTTCCCAGGCTTGTGAAGCCATGGAAATGGGTGCTTCCGCTGTCATGGCAAATACTGCTATCGCAACTGCAGGAAATGTTCCTGCCATGGCAGAAGCTTTCAAAAAAGCCATTGAAGCCGGACGCAGTGCTTATCTTTCCGGACTGGGACGCACCATCGAAAGAGGCGCAAGCGCATCCTCACCTCTGACAGGATTCTTAGAGAATTAGGAGGCAGTCAAAATGGAAAATTCACATATCAACGAAAGTATTTTAAGTGAAGAAATTCTGGAGGACCAGAAAAAGAACCGGATCGATCATATGACCTATCTTCCGGATATGGAGGACATTGGTTCTGACGTGATGGATCAGGTAGTAAGCGCCATGAATGCTTATGATTATGACAAATATACGAAAGCAGATGTAAAACGTGCTATTGCACACGACATCCGTACACCGGAGGATTTCGCTGCACTTCTCTCACCTGCCGCTCTTCCGCTTCTGGAGGAAATTGCACAGGCTGCCCAGGAAGAGACGCGTAAGCATTTTGGCAACAGCGTTTATATGTTCACACCGATCTACATTGCCAACTACTGTGAGAACTACTGCATTTACTGTGGTTTCAACTGCCACAACAAGATCAACCGTGCGCAGTTAAATGACGAAGAGATTGAAAAAGAGATGGCTGCAATTTCCAGTACAGGGCTTCAGGAAATCCTGATCCTGACCGGTGAAAGCCGCAGTAAATCTACCATCGAATATATTGGAAATGCCTGCAAGATCGCGCGCAAATATTTTAAAGTTATCGGACTGGAAATTTATCCGGTTAACTCAGATGAGTATGCATATCTCCACGAATGCGGTGCAGACTATGTAACCGTTTTCCAGGAAACTTACAATTCCGACAAATACGAAACCCTGCATCTTGCCGGACATAAGAGGATCTTCCCTTATCGTGTAAATGCACAGGAACGTGCACTGATGGGCGGAATGCGTGGTGTCGGCTTTGGTGCCCTGCTTGGCCTGGATGATTTCAGAAAAGATGCTTTTGCAACCGGATACCATGCTTATCTTCTCCAGAGAAAATACCCGCATGCTGAGATCGCGTTCTCCTGTCCGAGGCTGTGCCCGATCATCAACAATGACCGGATCAATCCGATGGATGTCCATGAGCCACAGCTCCTTCAGGTAGTCTGCGCTTATCGTCTGTTTATGCCATTTGCAAGCATTACGGTATCCACAAGAGAATGTGCGCGTGTAAGAGACAATCTGGTACAGATTTCTGCAACAAAAATCTCTGCCGGAGTCAGCACCGGAATCGGAAGCCATGTGGATGATATTGAGGATAAGGGAGATGACCAGTTCGAGATTTCTGACGGACGTTCCGTAGATGAGGTTTATCAGGCACTTCTTTCCAACAATATGCAGCCGGTTATGAGTGATTATATCTATGTATAGAGATCTTATTGCCGTAACAAACCGCCATCTCTGTTCCCGTCCTTTTACAGAACAGATTACCCGTGTCTGCAAGCTGCATCCGAAAGCTCTGATCCTGCGTGAAAAAGATCTGCCGGAAGAGGAATATTTTTCTCTTGCCCGGCAGGTGAAGGAAATCTGTGAACAGTTTAAAGTTCCGTTTATTCCGCATTTTTATCCAGCCGTTGCGAGAGAACTCGGCTGCGACAGGCTACATTTACCACTTCCACTTTTGCTTGAAAATCCGAAAGTGGTTTCCGATTTTCATACAGTTGGAACTTCCATCCATTCTGTTTCTGAAGCAGTCGAAGCGGAAAAGCTGGGAGCTTCCTATCTCACAGCAGGACATATTTATGTTACCGACTGCAAGAAAGGGCTCCCGCCACGGGGACTTCCATTTCTGCAGAATGTATGCCAAGCTGTGCAGATTCCGGTTTATGGCATTGGCGGAATCAAAATTGATGAAGCACAACTGCACGAACTGAAAAATGCCGGTGCTGCAGGAGGTTGTGTGATGTCAGGGATGATGCACGTCTGACCGGTCATTCCTCAAAATAAAAAAGGCACTATGCAGGGTAGCATATCAAACTGATATTGTCACCTTGCACAGTGTCTTTTTTATTTCACCCGAAACTGCACTTCTTTGCCAGCTTCTACTTTTATATTTCTGTCTGTCCGTACAATAATATGTTCATGATTCATTGTTTCAACATAATACTGTCTGTAAAACCCAAGAAATTCTTCCTGTCTTACAATTCCTTTCACAGAACCTTCTGCTGCAAATTCCAGTTCCTCCGGTCTGCAGCATATTGTATTTCCATGGATATCAGTAAAACGGTTGGATATTCCAAGGAAATCTCTTGCAAAATCATTCTGTGGATGCAGATACACTTCTTCCGGCTTTCCAATCTGAACCAATTTTCCCTGATCCATAATAGCGATCTGATCTCCAAGTACCATTGCCTCTTCCTGGTCATGCGTTACAAAAACCATTGTAATTTCATATTTCTTCTGGATTTCACGGATTTCTTCTCTCATTTTTACCCGGAGTTTCGCATCCAGATTACTAAGAGGTTCATCCAGAAGAAGCACCTTCGGTTTTGTGATCAGAGATCTGACCAGTGCTACTCTCTGCTGCTGTCCTCCGGAAATTTCCCCGATCGATGCCCCGGCATATTCTTCCATATCTACGATTTTCAGATATTCCATCCCCATTTCTCTGGCTTCTTTTTTTCGGATGCCACGGAACTTCAGACCATAGATCACATTTTCCAGAACACTCATATGTGGAAATAATGCATAAGACTGAAAAACAGTCGATACCGGACGCTTCTCCGGAGCCAGTGTGGTGATATCCTGTCCATCAACCAGGATTTGCCCTTTATCTGTTTTTAAAAATCCACTTATCATTTTGAGTGTTGTCGTTTTTCCACAGCCGGATGCTCCCAGAAGACACAACAGTTCTCCCTTTGGAAGGGAGAGTGATAAATCTTTTACTACTTCTTTTTCACCAAAACTTTTACTTATGTTTTTCAGTTCTAAATACACGTTTCTTTTTCCCTTTCCATGCAACAATTATCGAAAACAGCACATTTACTGAAATTGTGATCACAATAATAAATGTCGCAATCATAGATGCTTCTCCATACCGACCTGTGTTAATGCAATCAAATAATGTAAATACTGCAATCTTCTGTCCCGGTGTCACCAGGAAAATAACTGCTCCTGCCGTAACCATCGCACTTGTAAAATTATTGATAAATCCCGTTGCAAATGCCTGCTTTACATTCGGAAGAATGACATCTTTCATTACCAGAAATTTATTCGCTCCAAGATCCCGCGCTGCTGCATCAAGCTCTGTACTGATCTGCAAAAGGGAGGATGCCGAAGCCTTCGTTGTAATTGACATCTGTTTATAGATCATATTCAAGATAACAATGACCGCTGTTCCGGTAAGTTTTAACGGTTCATGATTAAATGCCAGAATATATCCGATTCCAAAACAACTTCCCGGAAGCATATACGGAAGTGTAATAATAAAGTCCAGTACTCCGCCAAATTTTATCTTTCGTCTTTCAATATAATACGAAAGTAAAATACCGATCAGACTGCCGACTATTGCTACAATAAGCGCATATTCCACACTCCGGATAAATGTATCCATATTCCGTTCCAGAAGTGCGTCCAGATACATCGTTGTAAATGTGATTTTCCCACGTAAGTTTCTACTGAAACTGTTTAGAAAAATGGATCCGTATTCAAGCGCCATCATTACAAAAAAGATACCTGCGCCCAGCCATACAATCACTGCTGACAGCCCACGAACCCGGAATGTATCTCCCGCTTCTACCGTCTTATTACTGTTTCCGCTGATGACTTTTTCATTTTTCTGCATTAGATAGCGGTACAGGATAAAAACAAGAATCGTCGGGATCAGAAGCAGTACATTAAGTGCCGCACTCTTATCCAGTCTGGAATATCCGATTACCTGCATATAAATTTCCGTCGAAACTGTTTCAAAACGTCCACCTATCACAACAGGCGTTCCAAAATCAGCGATCGACCGGATAAACGAAAGCAAAAAGCAGCTGAGTAGTACCGGTTTTAACAGTGGTACAACAATTCTCCACAATGTATACCCGGAGGATGCTCCAAGGTCAAAAGATGCCCTTACGAGCGACATATCCATTTTCCTCAGCATTCCGATAATCATCAGTGCATTTAATGAAGAAAAGAATAACGTCTGCATTACAACAACACCAAGCCATCCATACGGGTTCAGCGAAAGTCCGAACACTCCTTTTGTGATCAGACCGTTTCTTCCGAAAAGCTGGATATAAGCGAGCGAAGCAATAAACGGCGGCGAAACCATGCTGATCAGCAAAATCGCTTCCAGAAATTTGCCCAGTTTCTTCCCTGCTGTCCATACACAGATTGATACAAGCAGCCCCAGAATTGTTGAAAAGAATGCGGATAAAACACCTACAAAAACACTGTTTTTTACAAGCTGCAGATTGGCACTGAAGATGCTCTTGTAAACTTCTGTCGAAAATCCCTCTTCTCCCACAAAACTCTGTCTGATCATGCAAAGAAGCGGATACAGAATAAAGATCAACACACCTGCTACCAGCACTGCTAATATAAAATAATCCAATATATTATAAAAATGGGCATCATAAAATGATGCCCGTTTTTCTCTAGGTTTTCTATTCTTCACCTTTATCTCCCATCAGAGTGCTCCATTTGTCAAGGATCTCTGTTCTCTTTGATCCGAACAGAGAAAGATCTTCTTTCATAAGCTGATCCTTGTCAAAGTTCAGTTCAAGTCCTTTCAGACTTGGTTTTACCAAAAGACAGGTATTGTTCTTGTCAATTTCAGCCATCATCTTCATGTTCTCATCATCAGAGAAGAACCATTTGATAAATGCTTTTGCAGCTTCTGTATTGTCTGCATTTGCAAATGCTGCAACGCCTTCCGGAACGTATGGCATTCCGTCTGAAGGATAGATTACATCAACATCTGCCTGTTCTTTCAGTTCATCCAGTGTACCATTGATATATGTGATACCAATACCAACTTCACCAGCTGCTGTCTTCGTACTTGGATCTGAACCACGTTTTGAATAGTAATCTACGTTCTTGTTAAGAGCTTCAAAATACTTCCAACCTTCTTCGTCTCCCTTTGTCTGAAGAAGAGCGTTTACTACTGCGTAGTTTGTTCCTGAGATAGCCGGGTTAGACATCAGGACTTCTCCCTGATATTCTTCTTTTGTAAGGTCATCCCATGATTTAGGAGCTTCAAGTCCTTTTTCTTTTAAAATATCATTGTTAACAATAAATCCTACAACAGTAACACCTTTTGAGAACCAGTAATTATCACTGTCTTTGAATTCCGGTGCAAGTTCATCAGCTGCATCAAAATCTACTTTTTCAAGAAGGTCATTATCTTTTGCATCCATAAATG
>OGDF01007167.1_pt1 | contig 10608 bp, 5 predicted proteins | sample 1570141 | NCBI WGS metagenome assembly OGDF01 (sample SAMEA4370581, study PRJEB24528) | human gut metagenome | reverse complement strand
CTTTTTTGCGCCTAAACGGCTCAAAACAGAGACTTTTAAATCTTCTTCTTATAGCAGCGATGACGGCGATGCTGTTCGCTCTCCAGATACTGCCACTGGCTCTGAACACCGGTATTGGTCTCCATCTGCGGCATTGCCTCAGCCCATTTAAAGCCATAACGGTGATACTGCTCTATCAGATCGGCAAAAATAAGCGCGTTGGCTCCCTTCTTGCGATATTCCGGAAGAACACCAATCAAAAGCAAATCTACCGTATCCGTCTTGTGCCACTTCAGAACCTTCAGCACCTTCAGCCAACCCGTAGGGAAAAGCTTGCCATCGCCTATCTCGCGCAGCGCATCGGTAAACGAAGGGAAGGAAACACCAAAGGCTACCAGCTTGTTGCCAGCGTTGCCATCCACTACACCCGTTACCAGGTTCAAGTCAGCCTTCTTGATATAAGTATTTACATATTCATCTATCTGCTTCTCCGTAAGCTGCTGGAAATCATAGAGATTCTTATAAGTTTCGTTCACTATTTCGAACACTTTCCTGCCCATTCCTCCCGAGGTCAGTTCCCGGCGGGTAAACTTATGAACCTGCAGATTATATCGGCTCTCTATCATCTGGGCAGTCTTGGCAAACTTAGCCGGCGTCACTTCCGGAATCCTGATGCGGTACTCCAGCCAGTCGTTATCCTTCTCATAGAGCGAATAACTCTCCAGATGCGTCTTATAATAAGGATAATTGTAATTGATATACATCGTAGACTTCCGGTCGAAGCCCTCGATGAGCAAGCCCTCACGGTCCATATCCGTAAATCCGAGCGGACCTACGCATTCGTTCATTCCCCTGCTCTTGCCCCAGTTTTCTACCGCGCGCAACAAGGCACAGGAAACCGCTACATTATCCACGAAATCGAACCAGCCGAAGCGAACCTGCTTCTTGTTCCACTCTTCGTTGGCACGATGGTTGATAATGGCAGCAATTCTACCTACGATACGAGCCTCGCTGTCAACCGCCAGGAAGTATTGAGCTTCACAGAATTCAAAGGCAGGATTCTTCTTTGGGTCCAGCGTATTCATCTCGTCAAAACGCAAAAAAGGAATGGCAAACTTATGATCTCTGTAGAGATCATAATGAAACTGAATGAAGGTTTTCAGCCCTTTTTTAGTCGTTATCGGTATGATTCTTATCTCATCATTCATTAGTATATTGTTTTATGTATATATATCCAATTACGGTGCAAAAATACAATAAATTTATGAATAATACAACTCTTTTCTTATAAATTTATAAAAGTTGGTTCATAATTGTCCAACTTTGTGGATATTTATGTACCTTTGCAGGTTGAAATGCCCCAAAAGAGCATCATAAAGTTATGAAGAAAGAGAAAAGAGACAACTATACGTTCCTCACACATGCCCCTGTGCATCATGTGATTTTCACGATGGCCATACCAACGATTATCAGTATGCTGTCGACGAGCATGTACAACCTCGCCGACACCTATTTCGTGGGCAGCATCAACACGCAGAGTGTGGCAGCGGTAGGCGTTTCCTTTGCAGCAATGGCTGTGATTCAAGCGATAGGTTTCTTCTTCGGTCACGGAGCGGGCAATTATGTTTCGCGACAGTTGGGCGCCAAGCATACGAAAGAGGCACAGAAGATGGCAACCACGGGCTTTGTGCTGAGTTTTCTTACCGGTCTTCTCATCGCCATCCTGGGTCATGTGTTCCTCACACCGCTCTGTCTTCTGATGGGTTCTACGCCCACCATTCTTCCTTATACAGAGCGTTATCTGGGCATTATCCTGCTGGGTGCTCCCTTTATGACCACATCGCTTACGCTGAATAATCTGATGCGCTTTCAGGGCAATACGATGTATGCGATGAAGGGCATCATGTCGGGTGTGCTGCTCAATCTGATTCTGGCTCCTCTGCTCATCCTCTACTTCCAGCTGGGCATTACCGGAGCCGCCGTAGCCACCCTCATCAGCCAGTGTTTCGGCTGCGCCATGCTCTTTTGGATGACGCATAAAGGCGAGAACATCCGCATCCATCTCAGCAATTTCACCCCTACCCGCGCCTTTGCCAAGGAGATTATCTTCGGCGGAACCCCTTCGCTGTCAAGACAGGGACTGGGAAGTATCGCTACGCTGATGCTCAATGTGGCAGCAGGTGCGTTTGGCGATGCAGCCATTGCGGGCATGAGCATCGTTACCCGCATCTCCTTCTTTACCTATGCGATGGTCATCGGTCTGGGGCAGGGATTCCAGCCGCTCTGCGGATTCTGCTACGGCGCCAAACTCTATGGGCGTGTAAAGGAAGCCTTCTTTTTCTGCATTAAATGCGGCACGGTTTTCCTCAGCGTCTGTGCCCTTCTCGGCTTCATCTTCTCAACTTCCATCATCAGCATCTTCCGCGATGATGCAGCGGTTGTAGCCGTAGGTTCGGTGGCTTTGCGATGGCAGGTGCTCAGTTTTCCGCTCGTAGCCAGCATCGTGCTCACCAACATGCTGATGCAGACCATCCGTAAACCGGTGAGAGCCAACATTGTAGCGGCAGCACGAAGCGGACTTTTCTTCATTCCGCTCATCTTCATCCTCCCCTATTTCTTCGGACTGCTGGGCGTGGAGATGTGTCAGATGTGGGCAGATTGCTGTTCGTTTGCCGTTGCGGTTCCGATAGCCTGGAGCGCTTTCAGGGATATGAGAAGAGAGAAGATGGAACTTGGGAAAAACCACTAGAAGATAAGAAGATACTAGAAGATAAGAGAAAATACTTGAGATAAGAGAAATGGAGAAGACATATTACATAGGATTGGACGTTGGCTCTACGACAGCCAAAATAGCCGTTATCGACAGCGATAACCGGGTAATTTACTCAAAATACGAACGCCACAACGCTCGTGTCAACGAACTTGTGTCGCAATATTTCGATGAGATTTTAGCCCTCACGGGCGATGCAGAGGCTAGAATCTGCGTAACGGGAAGCGTAGGAATGGCTTCTGCCGAACAGCTCCAGGCGGAGTTTGTACAGGAGGTGGTGGCTGCATCAGTCTATGCCCGTACTGCCCATCCTGAGGCGAAGGCGCTCATCGATATTGGTGGCGAGGACGCGAAGGTTATCTTCTTCAAGAAAAACGGAAATATGGAACTGCGCATGAACGGCAACTGTGCCGGCGGAACGGGCGCTTTCATCGACCAGATGAGTGTGCTGATGGGCGTAGAGAACCAGAAGATGAGCGAGTTGGCGATGAAGGCAGAGCACGTTTATCCGATGGCTGCCCGCTGCGGCGTGTTCGCCAAGACCGACATCCAGAACCTGATGGCACGCAATCTGCCCGAAGCAGATATTGCAGCCAGCATCTTCCATTCCATCGCCGTACAGACGGTGGTAACGCTTTCTCACGGCATCAGCTTCGAGGCTCCTATCCTGCTCTGCGGCGGTCCGCTGACCTTTCTTCCGGCTCTCCGCAAGGCTTTCTGCGATTATCTCCATCTCTCACCAAACGATTTCATCGTATCAGGAAACAGCAATCTCATCCCGGCTCTGGGCTGTGCTTACCGGGCTAAATCGGCAGATTCTGCAGCCTCAGTATCTATTCTCAGAAGCCGGATGAAAAAAGAAATACAAACGGAATGGACCAGCAGTCTGCTGCCTCTGTTCAAAAACGAGAAAGAGCACCAGGAATGGCTCAAATCAAAGGCGAAATTCGCTACCGAAACCCAACCGCTGAATAAAGGAAAACAGCAGGTTGTGATTGGTATTGACTCGGGCTCTACTACGACGAAGATTGTTGCGGTAAGGGTGAATGCGGAGACGCCTACGGGAGATATTGTCTTTACAAATTACCGCCTGAATCTGGGAAATCCGATCAAGGCTGTAGCGGATGGACTGAACGCCCTGAAGCAGGAAGCTGCATTGCGAGGCGCTGAACTGGAAATCGTAGGCTCCTGCTCTACAGGCTACGGCGAAGAACTTATCAAGGCGGCTTTCGGGCTCGACAGCGGCATTATCGAAACAATGGCGCACGAAAGAGCGGCTGCATCGCTCATGCCCGACGTGAGTTTTATCCTGGACATCGGCGGACAGGACATGAAGGCTATCTTCGTGGAGAAAGGGGCTGTGGTGCGCATGGAACTCAACGAGGCGTGCAGTTCGGGCTGCGGAACATTCATCCAGACCTTTGCCAACAATATGGGTTATTCTGTAGGCGATTTTGCCCAACTCGCCTGCCAGTCGAAGGCTCCCTGCGACCTGGGAACCCGCTGCACCGTCTTCATGAACTCGAAGGTGAAGCAGGTGCTCAGAGAGGGCGCATCTGTAGCTGATATTTCTGCCGGAATCTCTTATTCGGTCATCAAGAACTGTCTTTATAAGGTATTGAAACTCCATGGTAATGAGAACCTTGGAGGCAAAATCGTTGTGCAGGGAGGTACGATGAGAAACGATGCGGTGGTAAGAGCATTTGAGTTGCTCACCCATACCGAAGTGGCACGAAGCAACATGCCGGAACTGATGGGCGCCTACGGTTGTGCCCTTCATGCGGCGGCAGATTACAAGCATCGCACATCTGCAGAAGACGAGCACCCTGCCTCATCAAGATCCATCGATGATCTCCAGAATCTGGCTCATTATGAAACCAAACAACTGCAATGCAAAGGCTGCGAAAACCATTGTTATGTTTCCCGCTACACCTTTGCCGGCGGCAACCGATTCTACTCCGGAAACAAGTGTGAGCGTGTGTTTAACAACAAGGGAGCAAACGGGATAAAAGGCAAAAACATCTACGAATACAAATATAGTTTACTATTTGATAGAGAAGAAGTTAACCCACTTGAAGTTGCAAAACACAACGTCAAAGTAGGCATTCCTCGCATCCTCAACATGTACGAGGAATATCCGTTCTGGAATGCGCTGCTCCGGGCAGCAGGATTGGGCGTGATTCTCTCTTCCGATTCCACTTTCAGCCAGTATGAAGGAGCCTTGAATACGGTGATGAGCGACAATATCTGCTTCCCGGCTAAACTGGCTCACAGTCATCTGAAGGAACTCAACGAGAACCCGAAAGTAGACCGCATCCTCATGCCATACGTGGTTTATGAACATAATGACGACCCGAAAAATACGCTGAACAGTTTCAACTGTCCGGTCGTTTCGGGCTACAGCGATGTCATCAAGTCGGTCATCAATCTGAAGAAACCGATCGATACGCCCGTCATCAACTTTGCCCAGCCTAAGGCGCTGGAAAAGCAGATTACCGATTATCTCAAGCAACTAGGAGTAAGCAAGAAGACTGCCCGTAAAGCGCTGAGAGAGGCCCTCTATGCTCAGGCAGTATATGCAGCTGAGATTAAGAAACAGGGCTGGGAGATTCTGAAGTCAAACAAGGGACTTACGATTCTGCTGGCGGGCCGTCCTTATCATACAGACCCGCTGATTCAGCACAAGCTGAGCGAGATGATAGCCAATCTGGGAGTCAACGTCATCAGCGAAGACATCGCCCGGGGTAATCTCTTTGCAGATTTCAAAGACTTCAATTTGGAGAATCTGGCGGCAGAAAGAAATGAGGCAGCATTAGCCAGCCAGGACAACAACGAAGCATACAACTGTCAGCCAGAGACTTATCTCGTGAAGCAATGGGCGTATATGAACCGCATTCTGAAGGCAGCGCAATGGGCTGCAGAACAGGGCGATGAGGTTCATTTCGTCCAGATGACCAGCTTCGGCTGCGGTCCTGACAGTTTTATCCAGGACGAGATTCGCGACATCATGAAGCGCCACAACAAGCCTTTCACGCTGTTGAAGATAGATGATGTGAGCAATATCGGCTCACTGAAACTCCGTGTCCGCTCGCTCATAGAAAGCCTGAAGGGAGTAAAGGAAGTGAAGAGTGAAGAACGAAGAGTGAAGAAACAATGTTCGGCGGCCGAAGGGAAAGCCAATTCAACACTCAACACTCAACATTTACAACAGACCAAGGTATTCACCAAGCAGGACATTCATCGCAAGATTCTCGCTCCTTTCATGACCGAATACCTCACCCCTATCATTCCGCCTATCCTGAAACTGATAGGCTATGATGTTGAGGTTCTTCCGATGAGCAATGAGGTAAGCGCCGAACTCGGCTTGAAGTTTGCCAACAACGAAGTCTGCTATCCGGCAACACTCATCGTCGGCGACATCATCAAAGCCTTGAAATCAGGCAGATACGACCTGAACAATACAGCAGTAGTGATGAGTCAAACGGGCGGCCAGTGTCGCGCAACCAACTACGCTGGTCTCATCAAGCGTGCGATGATTTCCAATGGATTCCAGGACATTCCGCTGCTCACACTCGGTGTAACAGCCTCAACAGGCGAAGCATCAGGCTCAACAGACGACAAGCAAGACTATAACGAGCAGGACGGCTTCAATGTGCCTTGGCTGAAATACAGTCAGATTATCGTTACCGCCATTTTCTATGGCGATGCAATCAACGAGATGTACAATGCCTGCATCGTAAGAGAGCGTAAACCGGGCATTGCCAGAGAGTTGCGCGATAAATACATGCAGCTGATAGACGGACCTATCGCCCAGAATTCAGCCAAAGGACTCATCCGACTCCTGGAACAGGCAGCCGAAGAATTCAACCAGATGACCCTCGACAGAGAACTGCCGAAGGTAGGAATCGTAGGCGAAATCTTCCTGAAGTTCAATCCTTTCGCCCACCAGTTCCTGGAGCAGAACATCATCTCGCGCGGCATTGAGGTGGTTCCGCCTCTGCTTGCCCCATTCTTCCTGCAGGAATTTGTGAACGTGGAGATACAGAAACACATGCGGCTGAGTTGCACCAAAGTGCCCGATTTCATCATCAAGGGCGCTTATCAGGCGCTGATAGGCAGAAGATTGCGCCAGGTAAACAAGGCAGCCGGCAAGTTCCGCTACTTCCGTCCGTTCACCAATATCTATGATGATGCGAAGGACGTACAGGGACTGGTTTCGCTCGCAGCCCAGTTTGGCGAAGGCTGGCTTCTGCCTGCCGACATCGTAGGTTACATCCGTGATGGCGTGAACAACATCATCTCGCTCCAGCCTTTCGGTTGCATCGCTAACCACGTGATTTCCAAGGGCATCGAGAAACGTCTCCACGACCGTTTCCCAATGCTCAACCTCGTATCGCTCGACTTCGATTCCGGTGTTTCAGAGGTAAACGTCACCAACCGACTGCTCCTCTTCCTGGACAGCATCGCAAAATAAGACAAGCCAGACCCATGTACGGCAAAACACCGTATATGGGTCTTTCCGTCTTTCATCCCTCAAAAAATCACTCTAAAAAATACAAAAAACCGTAGCTATTTCTTTGTCATTCAAGAAAATAATCGTATCTTTGCACTCAAATTTTATTGAGACATTAAGAAAATGAGTAAAGATACATTAACTCATCAGCTGACAGAGACCATCGAGGAGCTTTCGAGCGCCGAATCTTTGAAAGGTCTCTTCCATCAGCATCGAGACGGGAATCCACTTCCTTCGGGCAAGGCGCTCGAAGAAATCATCAGTTTGTCCCGTTCTATCCTCTTTCCGGGATATTTCGGCAATTCTTCGGTAAATATCTCAACCATCAAATATCATATTGGAGTAAGAGTAGAGAAACTCTATGAGATGCTGTCAGAGCAGATTCTCGCCGGTCTCTGCTTCGCCAACGACTGTGAAACGGAAACCCAGGCTGAACTGCAGCACCAGCGTGCCAAGGCAGGCGTGATTGCAGCCAAGGCAATCATGGAATTCCCGAGACTGCGCAAGATTCTGGCTACTGATGTAGAGGCTGCCTACGAGGGCGACCCGGCTGCCATGAGCCACGGAGAAATCATCTCCTGCTACCCGGTCATCAAGGCGATTACCAACTACCGCATCGCTCACGTGCTGCACGAACTGGGAGTGCCGCTCATTCCGAGAATGATGACCGAACTGGCGCATTCGGAAACCGGTATTGATATCAACCCGGAGGCTACCATCGGCAAGCACTTCACCATCGACCACGGTACGGGTGTGGTAATTGGAGCTACCTGCATCATCGGCGACAATGTGAAACTCTACCAGGGTGTAACCCTCGGAGCCAAGAGTTTCCCTCTCGATAAGGACGGCAATCCTATCAAGGGAATCCCTCGCCACCCTATCCTCGAAAATGATGTCATCGTCTACGCCAATGCCACCATCCTCGGTCGCATCACCATCGGAGAAGGCTGCGTAGTGGGAGCCAACGTATGGGTTACCAAGGATATGAAACCGAAAACAAAGAAATATAAAAAAGAAAAACAAAGTTTATTAGATATAGAATTCAATAATGGAACAGGAATTTGAACTCATTGCCAAGACCTTCATGGGCCTCGAGCCTGTCTTGGCTGAAGAGCTCACCCAGTTGGGTGCCAATAATGTACAGATCGGTCGCCGCATGGTGTCTTTCACAGGCGACAAGGAAATGATGTATCGTGCTAACTTCCAGTTGCACACAGCCATCCGTATCTTAAAGCCTATCAAGCACTTCAAGGCTAGAAGCGCTGAAGAGGTGTATGATCAGATTCAGAAGATCAAGTGGGATGACATCTTAGATGTGAAGAAGACTTTCTCGGTTGACTCAGTAGTCTACTCAGAGGAGTTCCGCAACTCACGCTTCGTAACCTACAAGGTAAAGGATGCGATTGTTGACTGGTTCCGCGAGAAGCAGGGTACACGTCCAAATATCAGCGTATCTAACCCGGATATCCGCCTCAACATCCACATTGCAGAAGACAATGCCACCTTGAGTCTCGATTCGAGTGGTGAGAGTCTGCACCGCCGTGGCTACCGCCAGGAGCAGGTAGAGGCTCCTCTGAACGAGGTTCTCGCTGCAGGTATGATTCTGATGACCGGCTGGAAGGGCGAATGCGATTTCATCGACCCGATGTGTGGTTCAGGTACCATCGCCATCGAAGCTGCCCTCATCGCCCGAAACATCTCTCCAGGTGTATTCCGCAAGGAGTTTGCCTTCGAGAAGTGGAACGATTTCGACCAGGATCTCTTCGATACGATTTATAACGACGACTCTCAGGAGCGCGAGTTCGAGCACCATATCTATGGTTACGATGTTGACATGAAGGCTGTCAATACAGCTAATCTCAACGTTCGTGCTGCCGGTCTCAGCAAGGACATCACCATCTCACAGGCTGATTTCAAGGACTTCACCCAGCCAGCCGAGAAGAGCATCATCGTGATGAACCCTCCATACGGTGAGCGCATCTCTACCCCTAACCTCCTGAACACCTACAAGATGATAGGTGAGCGCTTCAAGAAGGCTTTTGCCGGCAACGAGGCTTGGGTATTGAGCTACCGCGAGGAGTGCTTCGAGCAGATTGGTCTGAAACCATCTATCAAGATTCCTGTATTCAACGGAAGCTTGGAGTGCGAATTCCGCAAGTATGTGATGTTCGACGGCAAGATGAAGGACTTCCGTTCTGAAGGCGGTATTGTGAAGACTGAGCGCGAGAAGAGCGAGATGGCTCAGAAGCACCGTTTCAAGAAGGAGCGTGAATTCAAGAAGCGTGTAAGCGAGGAGACTGAAAACGAGGAGGACGATATCCGTTCTTTCAAGTTCCATACTCACCGTCTGGAAGACTTCGAGAAGAAGCGTGCTGAGTTCCATAAGGGCGGTCGTTCACGTATCGGTGGCGGTCGACGCAATGATGACGACGATGACAAGCGTGGCAGCCGCAGCTTCAAGAGCGACCGCAAGGGTGGCCGTGACTTCGGTAGCAAGCGCGACGGAAAGCGTTTCGAGAAAGGCGACAAGCGTGGTGGCTTCAAGGGCGACAAACGTGGTGGCCGTGATTTCGGAGGCAAGCGCGGAGGCAAGAAGAACTTCAGCGTTGACTTCGACGACGAGGATTAAAGACATATCGACCCATACGTCGTGTTTCACGACGCATGGGTGTTAAACCCGATAAAGTAAAGAATATAATGAATCTGAAGAATTCAATTTATAAATTATCTTTTGCTGCTATGATTATGATGGCTATGAATGCAACCGACTTACAGGCTCAGGGCGTGGTTCCTGCTCAGAAAGGCGAGAAAACCTTTACATTGGAAGACCTGAACTTCGGCGGCAACAACTATCGTAACATGGTAGCTAAGAATCGCTGGTGCACCTGGTGGGGCAATGAACTCGTTCGCCAGGATGTGGATGCTTGCTATCTCGTCAACAAGACGACAGGCAAGGAGACCAAACTCTTCGGCATCAATGACATCAACCAGTGGATTGCTCCTACCAAAGACATCAAGGTAAGAGCCCTCTACAATGCTCTGTTCCCGTTTGCAGGCAAGAACATCGTGATGGTGAGCAACGGCAGCAAGACTTATACCATAGACTTCAAGAAGCATAAGCTGCTGAGCGAGATGGATTTTGCTGACGGCGAGAACCTCCTGGAGGCTAATGCCCAGCAGAACGCCTTCGCCTATCTGAAGGGCAGCAACCTCTATGTGCGTATCTTCGATGTAACCAGCAACGCCCTGACAAAAGAGAAGAAATCTCACGATTTCCAGCTCTCAAAGGACGGAAGCCGCGAAATTGTTTATGGACAGAGTGTTCACCGCGATGAGTTCGGTATCA
>OGDF01007161.1_pt1 | contig 10616 bp, 10 predicted proteins | sample 1570141 | NCBI WGS metagenome assembly OGDF01 (sample SAMEA4370581, study PRJEB24528) | human gut metagenome | reverse complement strand
GGATGCCGGTCTTGCTGATCTCCACGCTGGACACGCCCCGGTTCTGCCGCAGAAGAGTGCGGACGCTCTGCTTACCTTGGGATGCCTTGGACTGGTACAGCCGAAACGCCGCTTTAACTGCCCGCAGGACAGTCCGGGCAGACAGCTTCGTGGTGGAGATCATAATGTTGAATGTCTTTTGTTCGATTTCTTCCTGCAATTTCACCACCATCCCTTGCCGCCTGCATCAGCGCAGCCACGAAGAAGCCGCAGAGTGCGCCGAACTCAAAAAATGCGAAACCGATGAAAAAATTCAGCATAACACACCTCAGACGATGCAAATGCAGGGCAGCTTCTGATCGTCTGCCATGAGTGTGACGCTGTGGCTCGCCAGAAACTTCTGGAAACGGTACACGTCATCAATGGTAAGCGAAATGAAGTTCCCGTCCATGTTGGTGCGTACCAGAATGACCGGGCCAGTCAGGTAACGCTTGCCCGCCATCTTTAGAACCTGTGCCGGATTGTAGCAGAGCAGCAGCGAAGTGTCGGGAAGATGGATGCTGGCATCGCTTTCATCGAAGCAGGGCAGAATGTCAGGGGCTTCATCCAGAGTAATAACCGTCAGTTCCATATCCGGCGCAATGGCGGCAAAGTAGACTTCACCGGGCTTCTTGCCACCTGCCAGAATGGTGCAGATGCGCATATCAATGGTGATCTCCTCGGAACGAATCATACGAGTAGCGGTGTTGTTCATAGGCTTTTTCCTCCATGTTTGCAAAAGAAAAAGACCCAAAGTGGGTCTTGCGTTTTATCTGATCGTCAGCGTTCAGCTTCATGCTTGCGCTTTTTCATGCGCTGGTCGAGCATCTTGAGAATTGAATTTTCGATTTGTTCTGACGAATAGTTGCTCGGAAAATATTTTTTGATAGAATCGCTCCTGAATACAACTTTTTCGGTTTTACTTTCTTCCAAAAGCCCAATGATTTTTTCTTCCATCTCTCTCGGAGTAGAGCTTTCGGGAAAATATTTCCGCAGGGTATCGTTTTTGATAACAACTTTGTCCAATTCGTCCTTTTTCGGTTCACCCATCACGGCAAAGGCAACGTCATACGAGAAATGACCTTCCTGCGCCAGCTTTTTGAGCCGTTGCGCCTGTGAAAGCGATGGGGCGTTTTGCGTGTCAGCCATAGCTTCAAGAAAATCTCGCTGCTGGCTTTCATCAAGATAAGAGAGTTCCACCGCAGGGTTAAATGAGATTTTCTTTTCGTCTACCATGTCCAGCAGTTCCGGGATAAGATTGGTTAAGCGGATAAAACGGTGTACTTGGTTGCGGCTATCACCAGCTTCTTGTCCAACAATATCAAGAGCTTGCAACTTCATCCCAACTTGGGATGAAGTTAAATCTGACCTAGCACCTTGCCTTTTCAGTGCATCCAGTTTCATCTTATAGGCAAATGCCCGCTCACTCGGCAAAATCTGTTCGCGCTGAAGATTGGAATCAACCATGAGCAGAACGGCGGCATCGTCCGACATATCACGGACGATAACCGGCAGGGTTTTCAGTCTAGCAAGCTGTGCAGCGTGTTGGCGGCGATGGCCGGAAATGATTTCGTAGCCACCATCCGGGCGCGGACGAGCAATCAGCGGATTTGTGACACCCAACTGCTTTATGCTTTCTACTGTGCGCTGCATAGCTTCATCATCAAGCACCTTAAAGGGATGGTCTTTGAACGGATACAACTCATCAATGGGAATTTGCTGTACCTGTTCGCGCTGTTCTTCCTGCCGCGTTTCTTCGGTGGAAAAAATATCATCGTAGCTGTTCAAACTGACGTTTAAGCCGTTTTTCGGCATCGGCCAACACCCCCTTTGCGATGGAATGATAGGCTTCTGCCACTTTGCCTTTCGGGTCATACTGGAAAATGCTTTTTCCGGTCGTGCTGGTTTCGGCAGCGCGGACAGAACGGGGAATTGTCTGGTCGAACACTTTCAAATGCTTTCCGTAGGCTTGCCGAATCAGATTGCTGATTTGCTGCCCATAGATGGTGCGGCTGTCCGTCATGGTGAGCAGGATGCCCTCAATTTTCAGTTTCGGGTTTATCTGCCGCCTTACTTTCTGCACGGTTTGAAGCAACTGCTCCAGCCCTTTTGCCGAAAGATATTGTGCTTGCACCGGAATCAGTGCGGAATCTGCCGCTGCCAGCGCATTGACCGTCAGCATACCGAGAGAGGGAGTGCAGTCAATCAGAATATAGTCGTACTCGCGTTTTGCGCTTTCCAACACCTGTTTCATCACTTTCTCCCGGCTCATGGTATTCACCAGAGCCACTTCCAGTCCGGCCAGTTCGATGTTGGCCGGGATAAGGTCAACGCCCTCCGCATGGTGCAGAATCCCTTCGCCGGGTGGAATACACTGGTCGTTCATGGCTTTCTGCATAAGAGTGGAGAGTGTAGTGGGCAGTGCATCCGGGTCTTGCCAGCCCATACTGACAGTAAGCGAACCCTGTGGGTCAGCGTCCACAAGCAGAACTTTCTTGCCCTCCATTGCAAGCCCTACGCCCAAATTTTCACAGGTGGTGGTTTTGCCCGTGCCGCCTTTCTGGTTGATAACGGCTATCGTTGTTGCCTTTTTGGAAATTTTCATCACCTCCGAGCTGCTAAATCATGGTTGACTTTGTTTTGATAATAGAGCTGTATTGTGGTTGGAGCATTGAATAGTGCGGCCAGAAGGTACTGCTTCATATTCCGTATCGGGGAAGTGTTCGCTGCCAGACAGTCCAGTACGAAGCGGATGTGGTCTGCATTCAACTTTTTTAGCCGACTGAGCACAACTTCGGCGGGCTTATCATCGCCAGCGATTCTTATGAGTTTACGCTTGCTGTCACAGGTGTCCACCAGCAAATCTACGATCTGATAGATGGTATCTTCATCATCCGGGTAAAGCCGGAGAAGAAGTTCTATCTCCAAAGAACGTGAAAAATATTCTTCGAGCAGTTTACGATTCTTCATTTTCTCCAATTCATCGGAAAGGATAGGATTCGTATTATTCCGCTCTGTCTTACTCTTTTTATTCTTATTACATCGTGATTTGGGCGGGTCTTGACAAGCGTTTTTAGGACTTCCAGATTCGTGATTTTCACGATTCTGGACACGCTCATTTGAAAGGTCTGACGAAAAGTTTTTCACATACACCAAACTCGGTTTGCCCAGTCCACGGCGTTTTCGTTCAATTAAACCAAAATTTTCAAGTTCCCGGAGTAGCTTGGTCGCTTTGTTGTCTGCGCAACACAAAGCCCTCTTGACATCCTCGATCGTGAAAATGATGAACACCCGGCCTTGCTTGTCGAACCATTCATTTTTAACAGAAAGGCTCATGCGGTCAAGCAGGATGCCGTAGAGTGTTTTGGCATCGGTTGACAGATTTTGAAACCGCTGCTCCTGAAACAGTGCTTTGGGGATGCGATAGAACGAAAAAAGTTTTCCGGCCTGTCCATAGAAGTAGTCGAGCGTCATACAGTTCTGTCAAGGATGAAAAAATGACGATGTTTCATTGACATGGTTGACAAATCCTCCTTATGAATAATTCGTGCAAACAAAAAAGCGCAATCTCGATTTTTGAAAATCGGAATTGCGCCATGTAACTTAGTAGGGGAGAATGGTCATTTGTCAGGGTCGGTTGACCACAATTTGACCACAAAAGAAACGAAACATCTTGACATCTAACGAAACAGAATGATAAAATAATTTTGAAATTTGATGATACTGCGTACAAGTGGTATCGGAGTGTCCATTGCGTTTTTGAGAGAAGCACAATGGGGTTCAAGAGGCCGTGAGTTCGATTCTCGCCACTCGGACCAAACAAAAATAATCCGAACTTGTTTCCGATAGGAGATGGGTTCGGATTATTTGTTTTCTTCGGAAAATTCAATATGGGTGTCCGTGGAAGATGAAATCCGAAATCATAGATTGACCGACATAAGCCACAACATGATTTCAGGAGGACATGAACGTGAAGTACGATGCAAGAGCTTGCCATTTCAACATGGACACCGGATGCGTGGAGCTTCTGCTCCGGGATGGAAGAAAAATTTCCATTGACTGTACCGGGGTTGAGGATGCACTGGATGTGATCATGGCGCAGCAGACGGAACTGGACTACCTTATCTACAATGACCCACTGGGCTATGCGGATTTGATTCTGAACGGCGACCCGAAGGAATATTTGAAAAACGTAACCGGGAGCCATGGGTTAGAAGATTAAGAAAAATGCTGTTCCAAAAGCAACTGGAATGGTATTTTAAGCAGTATTTTTATTCTTCTTTTTATTTTTCGCTTTTCGGCACCTTCTATCCACACGGCTCCTGCCGGATGGCACGGAACTGCACAGGTGTATCAGATAGCTCTGTAAAGTAAACAACCCGCCCCGGTTTCCGCAACAGGAAGCCGGGGCGGGTTTGCGTATGTGAGATAAAAGATGTATCTGACTTGGGCAGAGTGCATTATCGGGAGAAATGTAGCGTGATACAGAAGGTCCTGCTCTCAATAGTATAGCTGCTTTGCCCATGCATACGCTCCATCAGAGCGGCGACATTTTTCAGGCCGACGCCGTGGGAATCGCCCTGTGGGGTGGTGCACACTGCATTGGAAAGGCAGACGCAGAACCGGTCATCTTCGGCGGTGATCTCAAAGCAGACGGGCTGTGCGGGGTCGGCGTACTTCTGTAGGTTGGAGATTAGGTTGTCAGCAATGCGGCAGAGAGCATCGATGTCCAGCCACAGCAGGCAGGGCGTGCAGGAAGGGGCAAGGTACTGCACCTGCCATCCGGTCTCCTCCAGCAGGGCCAGCTTTTCAGAAAAAACCTGCAGAAAGATATCCGGCGCGGGCAACTGTTCCAGCTTGGGGTCCCGCTGAGAGGATTCGCCGCTGGCAATGCGGAACAGTCCGTTGCTCAGCTCGATGACGCTGCGGCAGCTGCGGACACACTTGTTCAAATATTCGTCGTGCTGCGCGGGGGTCTGGTAGCGGTGCTCGGCCAGCAGTTCCAGATAACCCAACTGGGCGGTCAGCGGCGTGCGCAGGTCGTGGGATAGGGATGTGATTAAATCGTACCGCTGAGTCTGTGCCTGTTGTACCTGCTCCATCTGCTGCTTGAGGGAAGCACTCATCTCGTTCAGGCTCCGAGCCATCTGTGCCAGCTCATCGGTGCCCTGCACAGGCACCTTGTAGTCCAGCTGACCGCCTTCCAATACGCGGATGCTCTGGTTCAGCAGCTCCATATAGTTCAGCTTTTTCCACACGGCCCACAGGACGATACAGATGCCCAGCAGCAGGCAGAGCCAGAACTCAAAGGTGCGCACGGCTTCGTCCACAAAAAAATCAAAGTAGCCGTAGACGTAAAGGGTGGCGCTACCATCAGAAAATTCCAGCGGGTAGGTGCGGAGATAGGCTTCTTCGTCCAGAGTTTTGGAGGCCTGACTGTAGGTGCGGTAATACTCCACGTTGTTCAGGGCAGAATCATAGATGACGATGCCATCCTTTTCCACCCGCAGGATGCAGCCGCCGGGCCTGCCGTCGTTGGAGTACCAGTCGGCCATCTGTTGTACCTGCTTGCTGGAAATGCCGCTCTCGGCAACATTTTGCTGGAGCATGGTGCCCACGGCATCGGTCTTGCGCGGCAGAAAATCCGAGTTGAGGTAGTAAGTCTGCAGTGCAGTTTTGCTGATGGGCTGCAGGATATTGTACAGCAGGACAGATACGGCAATGGCCAGCAGGATGGCGCGCACCAGCTCGCCCCGCAGACCATGGAGCAGCTTTTCCCGGAAATCAGCCAAAGCGGTATCCCTTTCCCCAGACAGTCTGGATCAGTTTTGGGTTCTGCGGGTCGTCTTCCAGCTTGACCCGCAGTTTCCGGATGTGTACCATGACGGTACCGTTGGAGGAGTACAGATAAGGCTCGTTCCACACGCTCTCGTAGAGGTTCTGCGCCGAGAAGATGTGCCCCGCATGGGAAGCCATGAGCAGGAGCATCTGGTATTCCAACTCTGGCAGGTCGATGGGCTGGCCGTTCTTTTCTACTTCATTATAAGTGCGGCTGATCTTCAGAGGTCCCCGCACCAGCCACGCCTCGTCCTCCGGGTCGCCCTTGCCCTAATACACCCGGTACCGCCGCAGCAGACTCTTGACCCGCGCCGTGAGTTGGGTATGGGAGAATGGTTTTGGCAGGTAGTCGTCGGCACCTACCCGCAGCCCAAGAGAAATATCCTCTTCCTGCCCCTTTGCGGTGAGAAAGAGTACGGGGACATTGCTCTGCTTCCGGATCGCCTCGCACACCCGGATGCCGGACATGCCGGGCATCATGATATCCAGAATCACCAGATCCAGCTCCGGATGCAGCAGCTGAAGGGCCTGCTCTCCGCTGGAAGCCAGAGTGACATCGTAGCCTTCGCTGGTGAGCAGGATCTCCAGCAGCTCCCGGATGTCGGCATTGTCGTCCACTACAAGGATCTTACATTGTGTCATGATTCCATTTCGCTCCTGTTATCAGAAACACACTTCATTCTATGGTCTATTTTTCTTCCTTGCTGCGGTTTTGGCAAGAAAAACGCAACAAACTTAAGAATTGTTAAGAAATGAGACCACCGATTGTTAAGACTTTATCATTATACTAAAAACACAGGATATGTGCAACGCATGTCTGACACGAAGAACGATGAAAAACGTCAGGAAAGGGAGAAATCTCATGAACAAGATCTCGCGCAAAGGCTTTCTGAAGATCGCCGCTGCCGCCGCCATGAGCGGCGTTACGGCTGGCGCTCTGTCTGCCTGCAATTCCTCCAGCTCGTCTGTGGCTGCCTCCGGGGCTTCGGTCTACACCGCCGGCACCTACACCGCCACGGCAAAGGGCATGAATGACATCACCGTCACCATGACCTTCTCTGACACCGCCATCACCGAGGTAAAGGTGGATACCGCCAACGAGACGCTGGATCTGGCAGTCAACTCTGCCGCTGACTTCCAGACCATGCTGATGGAGGCCCAGAGCGCTGAGATCGACGGCGTTTCTGGTGCTACTGTCACCTCCAACGCTGTCAAGGAAGCTGCCGCAGACTGCATCCAGCAGGCAATGGGTCTGACCGGCGGTGCCGAGGACGAAAGCACCAGCTACGGCGATGATCCTCGTGGCGCAGCACGGGCTGCCGCCAAGGCAGACGGCCGTGTGTTCGGTTACTCCGGCCCCGGCGACTGGCTGGGTGAAGCACCTGCTTTCAGCAGTGTGGACAGCGAGGTGGACTGCGATGTCTGCGTCGTGGGTCTGGGTCACGCCGGTGTGGCTGCTGTTCTGGGCGCTGCTGAGAAGGGCGCAAAGGTCGTGGGCATCGAGTCCCAGACCGAGGATAACTTTGCATGGTATGGCGAGGATATCGGCGCATGGAACTCCAAGTTTGCACAGGATGCAGGCATCCCCGCATGGGATCTGGGGCAGATCTGCGATGAGTTCGTTACCCGCAGTGGCGGCCGTGCTGACCCCGGCATTGTCAGCTTGTATGTGCAGCACTCCGGCGAGACGCTGGACCACATGCTGGATGTCTGCAAGGAGATGGGTGTGGACGAGCGCGTTTACACCTACGATAACTCTGAGGACGGCTGGACCATCATCCACCTGAACGCAGATTATGACAAGATCGCCGCAGGCAAGAATATCTACGACTGTCTGGATATGACCAACTACCCCCGTAAGCCCGGCACTCGCACCTGGCCCGCAACCATCCAGTTCATGGGCCCCTACAGTGCAGAGCCGGTGGATGGCGTTGCCGCCAACAGCGTGCTGAAGTATGTGCAGCAGGCACAGCTGGACAAAGCTGTGCAGGACTACGGCGCACAGCTGTACTACGGCACCGCAGCACAGGTTCTGGTACAGAATGACAACGGCGATGTGGTCGGCGTGATTGCAAAGAACGCCGATGGCAAGATCGTCAAGTACAACACCAAAATGGGCGTTGTGATGTGCGGCGGCGACTACGCAGGCAATGCGGAGATGTGCTGGGCACTGATGAACGAGTACATGGAGCGCAACGAGCGGGAAGGCGGCCTGAAGAAGGACTTCTTCTCCTTCATGGGCGGCCGTGATGGCTCCAGCCTGAAGATGATGTGCTGGGCAGGCGGCATGATCGAGCCGGCTCCCCGCGGCACCATGATCCTGGGCGGCGGCATCAACTCCACCCCCTGGGGTGCCAACAGCATGCTGTGGCTCAACAGCGACGGCAAGCGCTTCTGCAATGAGGGCAATGTGACCGGCGCTTCCACCGCCACCGCCCGCCAGAAGAACGCCACTGGCTGGCTGGTCACCGACAAGAACTTTATGAAGAGCATCTGCGCCTGCGGCATCGAGCACTCTGGCCCCAACGCAGGCCGTCCGCAGTACTATCAGGACTTGATTGATGATATGGAGGCACTGCCCTGCTCCAGCGAGGAGCAGACTATCCGCAGCTGCTTTGTGGCCGAGCGTATGATGTCCAAGGTGTTCAAGTGCGATACGCTGGAAGAGCTGGCCAAGGCAATGGGCGTACCCGATGACAAGATGGATACCTTCATGGCAAGCATCGACGAGTACAACGCCATGTGCGATGCCGGTAAGGATGACAAGTTCGGTAAGGATGCAAGCGCCCTGATTCCCATCCGCGAGGCACCGTTCTATGGCTGTGCCCAGACTCTGGGCAACCGCAGCGCAAGCCCCAGCATGGTCACGATGAACGGCATGATGACTGACCTGAACCTGAACGTGCTGAACATCGACTACGAGCCCATCAAGGGCCTGTATGCAGCCGGCAACAGTCTGGGTGGCCGCTATGGCACCGGCTACAGCACCCCCTGCGCTGGTAACTCCATCGGCATGGCTGTCACGCACGGCCGTCTGGCAGGTCAGTTCTGCGTGGACAACGTCTGAGCTTGCCGCAGATAGGCACTATCCGCAAAAGACACACTGAACCTAACAATCGGCTGCTGTACAGAGCACTGCGCAGCAGCCGTTTTTGTGCAACCGAAACATCCGCCGAGGAGGGCTGGAAATGGAAAGCAACAAGCTTTTGAAGGATCTGTTTTTGACCATGCGCAACGACTATGCGGGCTGGGATGCAAAGCAGAAGCGGCACGACCCATCACCCTTTGTCACCATGCTGGGACAGGCCTACTATGACCGGCGGATGTCCTCGCTGCTGGTGCTGCAGGCGGTAAGCCAGTACTGCGCCGGTATGCGGGATCGCAACCTGAAATTTGCCCTGCATGACGCAGACTATACCCCTTTTTCCCGTGGGTTTGCAGTGCGCCGCTGCACGGAGGGCATGTTTGTGGATCTGGTAACACAGGAAACGCGCCTGCATCCGGGCGATGCGGTGCTGGCCATCAACCGGACTGCGCCGGAGCGCATCGTACAGAACCTGCCCAATCCGCTGTTGGCCGCCGATGTGCCGGAGCGGGAACAATGGAACGGCTACCTGAAGCTGGCACGGGACATCACGGTGCGCCATGCCGATGGCACCGAGGAAACGCTGGAACTGGCTCGCTACCCGGTGGAAGGGGATGCCGCGCCGTCTGTGCAGGAACTGGGGACAGGGACGCTGCTGCTGAACCCCGGTACCCTGAACGATGCGGTGGTGCTGGAAGCGTTTGTACAGGCCCATCAAGCACAGCTGGATGGCTGCACACAGCTGGTGATCGATCTGCGCACGACCCGTGGGGAGGATGAAGAAGCACTTCTGCCGCTGCTGCCCTACATTGCGGCAGAGGATACCACAGCCGGGGAAATCTTCGGAGACCGGCGCATCCGCACTAACTACACGAAAATGAACTGCACCCGGCTCATCCGGATGCTGAAGCCCTATCTTGTAGATGAGGATCCCGCGCTGCGGCAGATGGCGCAGCAGTGGACCAGCTATTACCGCAACCAGAGCGGCAAAGGCTGGGTGGATGAGGTGGAAGCCCTGCCCGTTCCCGCCGAAATGCCCATTCTACACCGCGGACCGGAGAAGGTGGTCCTGTTGACCGATACCTGGTGCGAGCAGGAGGCAGAACATTTTGTCCAGTTGGCAAAACAGCAGGGCAGAGCCTTGCTGCTGGGGCGTCCCACCATGGGTACGCTGGATTACACGAACCCCGTAACGGTGTTGTACGATGCGTTCAGCTTTACTTATTCCATCAGTCGCACGATGGCATCACTAGAAGGGAATGGCGTGGACGAGCGCGGAGTTCAGCCGAATGTAGTTGTTCCGTGGACGGCTGCAGAGTGTATCCGGGATCTTCTGGCAGAGAAGGCGCAGACGCTCTGAGAGGAACGCTCTGTAATTTTGGCACCCACTTAGGTGGGCATTTAGCAAGAATGTAGCACAGATTGTGGTGTAGTAGAGACATTTTGAAGGCTGCGCTGGATTATAATATGTTATGGCACAATTTGCTCTCTCTGGACAAAACAAAAACAGGGTGCGCCCCGAAGGATGCGCCCTGAAAAATCCACATACGACAGCGATATGTACAACAGGGCGTTCCCCGTAGCAGAGTTCCCATAAAACAGTATTTGCAAAAGTTCCCTAAATGGGGAAGATTTGGCGTGACTTCGGTCACGCCTTTTCTTTTGCTTCCAGTTC